>Ga0208357_1000670_pt1 | contig 26851 bp, 29 predicted proteins | sample NGESurdeep092012_6_FD_184487 | JGI IMG/M metagenome (GOLD analysis project Ga0208357, IMG submission 184487) | Arctic peat soil microbial communities from Barrow, Alaska - NGEE Surface sample F52-2 deep-092012 (SPAdes) | ecosystem: Environmental > Terrestrial > Soil > Wetlands > Peat ...
TCGGACACAGGCAGGCGGCCACGCGGCACAGGTCGACCGCGCGCCTCTTCACGAGCACGACCGCATCGGCCTGCACGTCTAGCCTCACCGTGTCCATGCCTCGATGGTACGGACGGCGGTCACCTGCTGTCACCTTCGAACCCGCGGCGATCGCTGGGAGCAGCTCATCGGGAGGTTGAGGTGGCGGGGACAACGGCTCCGAGGGCGGCGAGCACCTCAGCTTTACGCGGCGCACCACTGGCCCGCTTCACGATGCGGCCCGACGGGTCGAGCACCAGTACGGTCGGCGTCCGCATCACGTCGAGGCGGCGCACGAGGTCGAGGTGCGACTCGGCGTCGATCTCGACGTGGGTCACGCCGTCGACCATCGCGCTGACCTCACCAAGCGTCACGCGGGCCGCTCGGCAGGGCTGGCAGAACACCGTTGAGAACTGCACGAGGGTGGCTCTTTCGCCCAATGCAACCCCGAGATCGGACGCCGTGAGCAACTCGCCGTCCGGCTGCTCGCGCACTCGCCCGTTGCGCGAACGCCAGATCAGGCCGGCAACCGTCGTCACCGCCACGAGCGCGAGCACCGCAACAACCGAGACCCAGGTCACAGCTGCATCTAACCTCAGGTCGCTGGCCGGTAATCCCGCTCGGACTGTGACATTCGCGCTGGCTCCGCCGGCGACTAAGTCGACCAGCTCGCGGGCACCCACACGAGGGTGGCGCCATCAGAGCCGACGACCTTGAACGCGGTGATGTCCTTGGCCGCCAACGCGGTCGAACCGGACGCGTTGACCTTCGACACACCGGTGTACCCGGCGATAGGCGCCGACCAGCTGGCCGCGACATCGGTCTTGCCGTCGGGGCCGACGGCAATCAGTTGGCAGCTCGGGCCGGCGAGGTCCGCTGTGACGCCGACGACACTGACCTCCACCGAGGCGCCCCAGCCCTTCTTCCACTCAGTGACAGTCGCCTGCACGTGAGTCTGCGGGTTGGTGGCCGTGAAGATCTGCGCACCAGCCGGCGAAGGAGCGGGAGGGGTTGCAGCCGTCGTCGACGACGCGGGGTGGTGACCATGGGTGACTCCGACCCCGACCGAAACCCCTATCGCGGCCAGCACAATCACGGCCGCAGCGACCGAGGTCAAGATGCGCCGGCGCCGGTCATGCCGACGTTCGGCGGCAGCCGCACCCAATAACCGTTCGAGGAGCTGCGGACCAGGATCAACCGGCTCAGTCTCGACCTCCGCGCGGCTCACCCGGCCGAGCAGGCCAGGCAATGCCGCGAACGACGCGAGCTCGTCACGGCACTCCGGGCAGCCAGCGAGATGGGTATCGACACGGCTTCGATCGGCCGGATCCAGCGCCCCGAGCACGTAGGCGCCGAGGGACAGCCGCACCTCCGCGCATCCATCGGCGGTCATGCTTCGGTCACTCCTCTTTCTTCGAGAATCAAGCGTAGGGCGCGAAGTGCGTAGTAGGTGCGCGACTTCACGGTTCCGGCCGGCACGCCTAGTTCGGCAGCGGCCTCGGCAACGGATCTGCCGCGGTAGTAGGTCTCGATCAGCACCCGACGATGGTCGAAGCTCAGACTCGCGATCGCATCGGTCACCATCCAGGCCTCCAAGGCCCGGTCGACGTCGTCGTCGACCGCGACGATCTCCAGACCATCGGGTCCGGCCTCCGGCGGCCTGGCGCGACGGGCTCGGTAGGCGTCAACTGCGATGTGGCGTGCCACCGTGAAAAGCCACGGCCGGACGGCGTCTGGGCTGCGGTGGATTGCCTCCGGATGACGCCAGGCGCGGAGCAAGGTCTCCTGGACGACGTCCTCCGCGCGTTGCCGATCGCCGTTCGTGAGCCGCAGCGCGTAACCCAGGAGCGGGCGGGCGTGCTCCTTATACAGGGCACGGATGAACGCCTCGTCCGTCGATCCCTGCATTTCCGCCACATCCCGTGAACGCTGGCGCATCATCAACGGTTCAAATCCACGTTCGCGATCGTCGCAGCTTTGCCGTCATGAAAGCGCTGAAGAATGGTCGGCGTTCAGCCGATCTTTCAGGCATGAGTGCCGGACTGATCACCACTCTCACGCTGATCTATGGCGGCTTCAGCGCGCTCGGCATCGCCGCCGGGGTCGCGATCCTGCGCAAAGCCGGGTACTCGTCGTGGTGGGTAGTGACGGGGTTCATCCCGATCGTGAACATCGTGATGATCGTGGCGTTCGCCTTTGCCGACTGGCCCGTCCTGCAGGAGCGGCGGCGCTACCACCGGCTGAAGACCGCCGAAGTCGTGCCCGACCGGCGATTCAGCTACGCGCCGGCCGGACCGGCACTGGATCAGTGACGCGGAGCGGACCAATATCGCTGCCACCTTCGCGAAGCGAAGCAGAAGCGCTGTCGCGCTGTCGGGCCCGATGGGCGCGCACCCGCGCCCGGATCCCGCACGCGGGTGTCGAGCACCAGCGCCGACGGCCGGTCGAATCGAGAAAGAGCTCGCGGCACGTCGCCTCTTCGCACTCGCGTAGGTAAGCCGCCTCCGTGCTGCTCATGGCGTCGATGGCCTGCTCGATGATCAGCGTCAGTGCGGCGTCGACGTCTGGGATCCGCCGGCGCACGTAACCGGGCTCAATCGGATCAGGGACGACGATGTGTCGCGGTGCTTTGGCTGCCCTCGCCAACGCGGCATTCACGGTGTCAAAGGCCGACGGGTGCGGCGTCCGGCCCTCGACCCGAGCAGCGGCGAGCTCGCGCAGCGCTGCACGGATCTGGCGCACTGCTGCCAGATCGGCAGCCGTCGGCTCCGTCTCGGGGGCCAACGCATGATGCTCGAGCCAGCTGCTTAACGCGTCGAGACCGGGGAGCCGCTCGAGGGGAGCCCGACTCGGCCAGTTCGCGCGCGTGGCGACCAGGTCGAGCCAGCGCGCACCGGTGTCCGGACGGGGGTCTGGGCGGCCAGCGAGTGCGGTCGAATCCATTCCTGGACTGTAACGTCCAGCCGCGTTACTTCTCGGGAAGCCGCGCTCGCCAATCGCGATGCGCGCCCGAACTGGCAGGATCGCGACCGTGTCGACCCTGACTGCCCGAGGCATCCGCGTCGCGTTCGGCGCCCGCGAAGTGCTTTACGGCGTCGACGCGACGATCGGGGCCGGCGATCGGGTCGGACTCATCGGACCCAACGGTGCCGGCAAGTCGACGCTGCTGCGGGTGCTCGCCGGCGAGATCGTGCCCGACGCCGGCACTGTCTCGTCGTCGGGCACCGTCGGTCTCCTTCCGCAGGAACCGGATCGCCGGTCAGGCGAAACCCTGCTCGCCTACCTCGGCCGACGGACCGGCGTCGCACCCGCGGAAACAGCAATGCAAGCGGCGGCCGACAGCTTGGCGTCGGCGTCGCCCGACGCAGCACAGGTCTACGACGAGGCGTTGCAGCGCTGGCTCGACCTCGGCGGCGGTGACTTCGACAGCCGCGCGGCGCAGGTGCTCGCGGACCTCGGGCTCGACCGCGCGGCGCTGGCGGTCGAGACAGCAGGCCTCTCCGGCGGGCAGATGGCGCGGGCGTCGCTGGCCGCCGTCCTGCTTAGTCGTTACGACATCTTGCTGCTCGACGAGCCGACGAACGATCTCGACCTCGATGGGCTGGCGCGGCTCGAAGACTTCGTTCTTGGACGGCGGGGTGGGCTCGCGGTGGTGAGCCACGACCGCGAATTCCTGGCTCGTACGATCACCGAGGTCATCGAACTCGACCCGTTCAACGAGCTCACCCGCCAGTTCGACGGCGGCTGGGAGGCGTTCCTCGACGAACGGGAAGTCGCCCGCCGGCACCTGCGCGAACAGTTCGACGACTACGCCGACAAGCGTGGTGAGCTGCGCGATCGCATGCAGGCCGCCCGCGAGCAATCCGTGCGAGGAGCGTTGCGCGCCAAGCGCAAGGCACCAGACAACGACCGGGCCGCCCGCGGCGCGCGGATCGAGGCCGCGACATCAGGCGCCGCCAAGGTCCGATCGCTGGAAACGCGACTCACCAGGCTGGACGCCGAAGCGGTTGCCGAGCCGCGCAAGGAGTGGGAGTTGCGGATCGAGCTGCCGAGCGCGGCGCGGTCGGGCGACATGGTCGCGACCTTGGTCGACGCCGTCGTTACGCGCGGCGACTTCACCCTCGGACCGGTCACCCTCGATATCCGCTGGGCCGACCGCGTCGCCGTCCTCGGCCCAAACGGCGGCGGCAAGACCACCCTCCTGAAGGCACTGCTCGGGCAGCTGCCGTTGACGTCGGGAACCTCTGTACTTGGACCTGGGGTCGTCGTCGGCGAGCTCGACCAGGTGCGCCGCGAATTCGCTGGCGATCAGACAGTGGTCGACGTCCTCACTGCGGCGACCACGCTGGTGCCGGAAGAGGCGCGCACTCTGCTGGCGAAATTCGGCCTCAAGGCCGCCCACGTCGAGCGCCCAGCGGGCTCGCTGTCGCCCGGTGAGCGCACGAGGGCCGGGCTCGCGCTGCTCATGGCCCGGCAGACCAACTGCCTTGTGCTCGACGAGCCCACGAACCATCTCGATCTTCCGGCGATCGAGCAGCTCGAACAAGCGGTGGCCGCCTATGCCGGCACGCTGCTTCTCGTCAGCCACGACCGTCGCCTCCTCGAGGCCGTTCCGACGCAGCGCAGGCTCCATGTCGTGCGCGGTCAGGTGCGAGAGGACTGACCATGACCGGGCGCGTACCTTGGACACCGTGGTCAGGACTGCTTTTCGCTTGCGATGGCTACCTCGCCATGTGCTGGCGCTGGTCCTGATCGCCGCGCTGATCCTGCTCGGCCGCTGGCAGTGGGACGTGTCGGAGTCACAGCGCGGTGGACTCCAGAACCTGCTCTATGCCTTTCAGTGGTGGGCGATGGCGGGGATGGTTGTCTACGGCTGGTGGCGGCTCTTGCGCGATGACGCCTACGGCCGCCCGGCCGCCCGTGTCGCTCCCTCTCGCGCGTCGCTGTCGTCGGCCGAAGCTGACTGGGAGTTCCCGGAGTTCGGCCAGCCCGACGCCTTCGCGAGCCTGACCGCACAGACCGCGGACGACCGAGACCCTGATCCTGAGCTGGCCGACTACAACGACTACCTCACACGCCTGAACGCCCGGTCGGAGCGCGCGCGTTGAATCTGCGATCACCGCTCGACCGCTATCGGCTGCTCGCCTACATCGTGGGAACTGGTCTCGTGATTCTGTTCTTCGTTGGCGTGCCGTTGAAGCACTACGGTCACCCTGCAGTCGCGCAGTACGTCGGAATCGCTCATGGATTCCTGTACATCGCGTACCTGCTCACGGTGATCGAACTTGGCTTGCGCTACCGGCTTAAGCCGGTGCGATTGTTGGCTCTGGCGTCAGCTGGCTTCGTACCATTCGTGTCGTTCATCGCTGAGCACTACACCACTAAGTACGTCAGGGCCCGGCAAGCGGCGCTCGCCGGCGAGCCAATCGACGTCCCGACTTCTGCTGAGTTCGACTGAGATGGCGCGCACGCGGCTGTACCGCAACGGGGTACTCGAGAGAGAGAACTTCCCGATCGCCGACATCTCCGAGTGCGTCAATGACCCCGGCGCGGTCGTGTGGCTCGACATTTGCACGATGGACGATGATGCGGGGCTCGATGACGTCGAAGAGGAGTTCGGGCTGCACGCCCTGGCTGTCGAAGACGCCTCGCATGAACGGCAGCGCCCGAAACTCGACCACTACAGCACGCACTTGTTCTTGAGCGCATATGCAATTGCGATCGACCCGGAGACGTCGAACCTCGACAGCAGCGAACTCGCGATATTCGTCATGCGCAACGCCCTCATCACGGTGCGCAAGGATCGCAAGTTCGACATGGATGAAGTCGTGAAGCGTTGGGACGCGGCGCCGGGACTGATCAAAGAAGGAGCCGGATTCCTGCTCTACGGCGTGCTCGACTACATCGTCGACGGCCATTTCAAGGCAGTCCAGGATCTCGACGAACGCATCGAGTCGCTCCAGGACGATCTGTTCGACGACAGCCGCGACCGAGTGCGCGAGGTGCAGCGCAAGTCGTTCGATTTGCGGCGCGACCTGATTCTCCTTCGACGTTTCGTGCTGCCCATGCGAGAAGTCGTCAACGGGCTCATGCGTGACACGAAGATCGTCAACGAAACGTTGATGCCCTACTACCAAGACGTCTACGACCACGTCTTGCGGGCGACCGAGTGGACCGAATCGTTACGCGACCTCGTGTCGACTGTGCTCGAGACGAACCTGACGATTCAGGGCAACCGGATGAACCTGATCATGAAGCAGGTCACCAGCTGGGCCGCGATCATCGCAGTGCCGACGGCGGTGACCGGCTTCTACGGCCAAAACCTCCCGTACCCGGGATTCCAACGTGACAGCGGCCTCATCACGTCCTCGCTGATCATCGTGCTGGGCTCGAGCCTGTTGTACTGGATCTTTCGTCGCAAGGACTGGCTGTAGCGCTCGCGTTGTAGAGGTCAGGACCCGCCGCCGTGGAAGATGTTGACGGCGCGCGAAATGACAAGCGCGACAGTCACGAGCGAGATCCCTGACTGCGCAAGAAACGTCGCCTTCGCCCAGTGTGACAGCGGCATCGTGTCGGTCGGGCTGAACGCCGTCGCGTTGGTGAACGAGGTGAACAGGTAGTCGAAGAACGTCGGTTCCCAGTCGGGCGGCGCGATATCCGGCTGCTGCATCTGCGGGAACAGCAGATCGGGATGCTTGTGCAGCGCGTGCGCACGTGCGACCGGCCCGCCGCGATCGAACTCCCAGTACCAAAGACTGAACGCGATCACATTCGTCGTCCAGATGGCGACACCCTCAAGCAACAGCCGTCCTGCGTCATTGGCTGTACCACTGACGATGGCGTGGACCAGAAGTCCCGCAGAGATCGCGTTGTCGATGCTGATCACCGCGATCAGTGCGAGCACCGCGGCCCGCAGCGGAGTCGAATGGCGGACGATTCGGCCAGGGCTAAACACGATGAGGCCGACCAGCAGGAGGGTCTCGAGAATAGGCAGCAGATAGTGCGGCCGCAGCGACAGCGACGCCGGCAGCGAGGACTGCAGCGCGATGGCGGCGCCTGCTGCGACACCCATCTGCCACCGATGCTCGCCCTCCGTCGGCCGTAACCACGCCGGCAGCAGATCCTGCTCGACCTGGTACACGCCCTTGGCTTGCGCAAGGAGCCGGCGTTCGAGCGCGGTGAGCGCGGCAGCCGTCGCCCCGACGTGGTGGTGATGTTCTTCGGGCAGCGGAGCTTCGACGTCGTCCGACATTTGCGTCCTCTCGAGCCCGGCTTGCCGCGTCCCAGTCTGCCGCCCCACTGTGGCCCTCGCCTACGATCTGCGCCGTGACACGTCTGATGCGGATCTGTCTGTCGATCGGGGCCGCGACGCTCGCCACAGCCTGCGCTGCTCATGGCACGACCGACTCAGTCACCGGTGTGGCCAGCGCCTACGGGTCGCCAGGTTCCGGGGGACCGTCGATGAGCGGTGCTCTCGGCGTCTCGGTAGGCGATGGGCCGCCCGGAACCGTCATCACCCTGAACGCGATCCGTTGCCCCCCGCAGGCGTCGAAGCCGGACGTGATCTTCTGGCGGGACAGCGCCCACCCAGACAACAAGGGCGGACTGGCCCTGACCCAAATCGTGCGCACCGGCGATGCGTTGCAGGCGACCTTTGTGGTGCCAAGCGATGCGCCAATGGGTCTGGCAACCTTCGAGACCTACTGCGGTGCGAAGGCGCAAGGCGCTATGGCGGGGTTCAACGTCGACCCGCCCTGACGCTTGCGGGATCGCGGGTGATGTACATCACGCCTGGTAGGTCTTCGCGTCCGCAACCATTGAGCCCACGGGTATCACCAGTTACGATCTGCGTGGCGTCTGGCTCTCCTCCCCCGTAGGGTCAGACGCCTTTTACGTGCCCAGGGCATGTCTGTGTGGGGCCGTGCCCGGGTGACGGCGGGGCGACGAAGATGGAACTCAAACCAGGCTGCCGGACATAGGAGTGCGTGGCGGTCGACGACGGCGAGACTCCGGACGTGCGCTTGTGGGCGCGAGCCTGCGCTGGCGACCATTCGGCGTTCGGCGACTTATTCGTCCGGCACGCGAATCGGATCCACAACTACTGCTTCCGGCGCACTGGGTCGTGGACGCTCGCGGAGGACGCCACCTCCCAGACGTTCATGGAGGCCTGGCGCAAGCGGTCCTCGATCGCTGTCACCGACTCGCTACTGCCCTGGCTGTTTGTGGCCGCGAACAATGCCTGCCGCAACACTGAGCGTGGCCGCCGGCGGACGGCGAACCTGCTCGCAAAGACACCACTGACGCAGGACGTCGGCGACCACGCCGACGAGGTCGCCGCCCGGATCGACAGCGAGCGGCAGATGCAACGCGTGCTGTCAGCACTGCGAACCCTCAAGCGCGCGGATCAGGACGTCGTCGCGATGTGCGACTGGGAAGGCCTCAGCTACGAAGAGGCCGCGGCAGCTCTCGGCGTCCCCATTGGCACTGTCCGGTCGCGGCTCTCGCGAGCCCGCGCCCGGCTCAAAGTACTGCTCACCGACGAGGTCGGCCCGCGTGCCGACAGCCGCGTGGGTACGGACGAGGTACGGGGTGAAGGAGCATGAGCGTTTCGTACTTGCCACCGACGCGAGATCTACGACCTGAGCGGATCGCCACGATGCGCGCCGAGTTGGAAGCGTTCGTCGCTCGCGAGGAGCCGGCGACACGGTGGTGGCGAAAGCGGCGCAACATCACTGGCAGCCTCGTGGTCGCGTTGATTGTGGCCACGGGCGGCGGAACCGCCGCGGCCTACGCCTACTTGCACCCGCGAGCAGTCACCGACAAGGGGTACGCGCGCTGCTACAGCGAAGCGGTCTACGTCCCCGGTGCAAAGTTCGCCGGGACGACGATTGCCAGCGGCGTCGGCGTCGGGAACCCGGACATCGAACGGGACGCTCTCGACACCTGCGCCTCGCTATGGCAGGTCGGCGCTCTTCGTTCTGGCGCACCTCGTGGCACGCCTCCGGTCGCGGGTGCCACCTACTCGGTGCCCGCGCTCGTCGGCTGCACGCTGCCCGACGGCATCGCTGCGATCTTTCCCGGCCCGCCAGACACCTGCGATCAGCTTGGCCTCGCACCGGAGTCGCCAGCCGCCGTCCGCACCGCCACTACACCTGCGGCTAGCGCCGCGACTGAAGGACCTTCTGGGTCCTCGCCCTAAGCCAGGAGATGTCCATCTACGGGGGTGGACATCTTCGGAACGGAGCGGGCCGGTTCGCGGTGAGGGGGCGAGCCGGCCCGCTCGCTACTAGCAGTTGAGGAGGCACTGCCGGACTAGCGAGTCTCAGCAGCTGGACGACGTGCACCACCGTTGCGACGACGCCGTCTGGTTGAACGACCCCAGCGAGGACTTCGTCCCGTTGACAGGTACCGACGACGTCAGACCGCCGAATGACGTGTTCTGGTACAGCGTCGTGCCACATCTGTTGAAGTTCTGCACCGACTCGACCACGTCGTTCCACCCGGCCGGCATGCTGCTCGCGGCATAGCTCCCACACCCGGCCGCCTCGGTCCAGGTGAGCGTGCTGCCGGCGAACCCGGTGGAGCTGTAGTCGATGCCGATGACCACGCTCGTCAGCGGTCCGGCGGCGGTCCGGGTGACGCTCCCGGCCGCGTGCATCGCTTGGGCGAAGGTCGGGTAGCACACGGCCACCGGGACGCCGGTTGATGCGGGTCCGAGCGCGACGACACAGTGCTTCTCCGCTTGACTGGGTGCGAGCGGTCCGGAGGCCGCCGATGCCGGGCCGGCCAGGCCGATCACTGACATCGCCGCGAGCAGCGCGGCAGCAGGCAGGTAACTCCAAGATCGCGGGACGTTACGCACGGTTTCTCCCTCGTCGCGGCTGGCGGCGCGGGGGCGCGCCGCCAATGCCGCTACAAAGAGCCCCGGGAGCCGCAGCAAATACGGGCAACTGCGGTCAGGTCGCGGGGACGCTCCCCACGCGGGAGTACCCAGAGGTGCACCAGCCGAAGCCATCGGCGGCAACGGCGAATGCCTCGTAGCCGACGCACCCCTCAAGCCACCGACGGGCTCGCTCGCCCATCGCGATTGCAGCGGTGGCGTAGGCGTCGGTCCTGATCAGATCGCTGCCGACCAGCGTGACACTGGCGAGCGCGACGGCCGGTTGGCCGGTGAACGGATCGATCACGTGGGCACCGCGTTCAGCGACACCCGACGTCGCCACTGCGCCGTCGGTGAGGTGCACAACGCTGGCGATGGCGCCTGGCTCCAACGGGTGCGCGATGCCGATCTGCCACGGCGCACCCGGCGCAGACCCACCAACCACCTGGATGTCGCCGCCGCCGTTGACGAGGTGGTGTGCCGACCCTGCTGAACACAGCAGCTCACTCGCCCGCTGGATCGCCCAACCCTTGACGAGTCCGGTCGGATCGAGCCGACCACCATAGGTCGAACTGAAGTAGCCGTCGGTCTCGCGACCGACCTGCGCGCACAACTCGAGGACCTCTTTGACGTCGCCGTCGCAGTCGGCCAGCCGAAGCTCACCGCGACCAAGCCGAGACACCTGACTGTCGTGTTGATATGTGCTGAAGACGTCGTCGACCCGGTGCAGCCAAGTCACGGCGTCAGCGATTCCCGCGTGCAGCGGCGCCCGCAGCGATTCATCGGCGAACCGCACGTCGAAACTGACGACTGTGCCCATGACATGTTCAACATGCACGAGCGGCCGAGCCATCGGGGCAGTGGGCATCGCGCCGGTCGACATGTCAGGCCTTCGCCGCGTCGAGTGCCGCTTGCACCGACTGTGCGTAGGCCTCGCTCGTGTAGGTCGCTCCGGAGACCGCGTCGATGGACGCGCTCTGAGCCGAAATGACCTCCCGACTCAACTTCGGAATCGAGTAATTGCTGAGATCGAGCGAATGCCCATCATTCTGCGGAACCTGGATCGCGGTTGCCGCGGTGATCTTCCCGTTCGTCAACGTGAGCCGAACTTGCACGACTCCGAACGTCCGGCGACCCTCGCCCACACTCACGGTGCTGCCGGTGACGGTTTTGGTCGCGCTCGATGGTTTCGGCGTCGGCTTCGGTGTCGGCTTTGCTGCGGACTTGGTCGGCGTTGGTGACGCCTTCGCGGACGACGAAGCACTCGGTGCAGTAGCTGCACTCGTTGACGTGGCGGTCGACGGTTGCGGGGAACTTACCGGCGCCGAACTGACAGGCTCCGAACTGACAGGTTCCGAACTGGCGGCGGCCGAACTGACCGGCGTCGATGAGTCGGGAGCGATTGGTGAGTCACCAGGTGTGGCACTCGAAAGAGCCACCGGGCGCGGCGCCTTAGCCTGCGTGGTCTTGAAACCGAGCAGGACGATGAGTCCGGCTACGGTCGCGACAAAAACGGAAACGAAACGGCGCATGACTCACCCTCCTCTGAAACTCGGAAACGACCCTAGAATTCGAATGACTCGGTGTGGATGTGCCGGCGACGCACGCCGACGCGGTGCAGCGCATTGTGCGCTGCATCCATCATGCGCGGTGGTCCGCACAGGTAGACGTCGTGAGCAGCCAGATCCGGCACGATGGACGCCAACCGACGTCCGATAAAGGGATCTGCGTCCCCACCAGGAGGACCGACCAGGTAGACGACGCGAGCGCCGCGCCATTCTGCAATCGCGTCAAGTTCGCGACGAAAGACGACATCGAGCTCACTCGAAGCGCGGTAGATGAACGTGAGATCGCCGGGTCGCGAGGGCAGCGTCTCGAACAAGGCGCGCAATGGCGTGACCCCGATGCCACCGGCCAGTAGCAAAACTTGTCGCCGCGTTCGTCGGCGTTCGGTGAGCGCGCCGTACGGCCCCTCGGCAAACACTCGCGTGCCCTTATGCAAGGTCCGCAGTGCGTGCGAGTGATCGCCGAGTACCTTCACCGTGATGCGCAACAATTTGTCGGACGGCGGCGCGGACAGCGAGTACGGATGTGACTGCCACCAACTTCCGCTGCTCAAGAACCGCCACCGGAAGAACTGACCTGGCTCGGCGCGCAAGTCATCGAGATGATGACCCGTGATGTGCACCGAAAAGATCCCTGGTGCTTCAGGAAAGACGCCAGCTACCACCATGCGATGGCGGACTGCCGCACGGATCGGCACGACGAACCGATACCACAACAGCAAGGCGGCAATGATGATGTACAGCAAGCTCCACAGCACCCGCGCGCTCTGACTTGCACTGAAGTCGAGGCCGGTCGAGAACTCGTGACTGAACGAGAGCGCCACAGCAAGGTAGGTGTAGAAGTGCAAGTGGTACCACGTCTCGTAGCGCATGTGCGCGCGTACTGCGCGCATCGAAACGCCGGCGACCAGGATGAGCAGTCCAAGCGCGACCGTCGCCATCATGACGTCGGGGTATTGCGTCAACAGCGCACCCGTCTGCGGGATCACCGATTCATGCGCCTCGACGGCATAGCCCCAGATGATGAGCAACGTGTGGGCGACCGCCAGCGAGATCGCGTAGCGGCCGCCCATCGCATGCCAGCGGGCGAGACGATCCGCGCCAAGTCCTCGCTCGAGTGATGGCACCCGCGCCATGAGCAGCAGCAAGATGATGATGACGTAGCCGGCGAGGAGTCCGGTTATACGGCCTGCGTTCGTCAGCCAATCACCGAACGTGTGCAACGTGGCTGGGGTGTCGTGCCACCACAACAACAGCACGAGGACGCCGCCGGCACTCAGCGCAAGCAGTAGTGCGTTCGGCGCCATACCAGAGCGCGGAACGGGCGACGATGAGCTGCGGCGGATGCCACGGTCGGGGAGAACGCTAGTCATCGCACCTCCGCTCGCACCTCGTGTGGTCATTCCCTGATCGTCGTCAGCTACTCACCTATCGTCAGGGTCGAACCTGTGCATCACCTGAAGCTCCGCCGACTTTTTGTGAAAAATCGAACGTACGGCGATCCACGACAGACTCGCTCTGACTACGGCCAGCGCCGGTGGAACGGTTCACGCCTCGATTGCGTTACGCAGCGCGGCGAGCGCACCGCCGCGGGTGAGTTGGGTCAGTGCCGCGGCCAGCAGATCGCGGAGTGCGACGTCGTCGCCAAGGTCGCCAAACATCTCCGTGACGCCCAGGAGCCGTTCGACAATCGTCGCGGGATCGCCGGCCTGCCCAACCGCCTCGGCAATTCGCGGCGCAAGCGGATCGTCAACAACCAGCGGCCGACCTGCGTCATCGTGGCTGGCAGTGACGTATCGCATCCAGCCCGCGATACCGAGCACGCTCGCGATCGGCTCGACACCAGGTGCGTGGGCATCACGCACGGTCGCGACGAGGCGAGGTGGAAGTTTCTGACTGCCGTCGATCGCAATCTGGGCGAGGCGATGTCGCAGGCCGGGATTCGCGAACCGCTGCAAGAGCTGCTGCTGGTAGTCGTCGACGTCGACACTGCTCGGTGCCGACACGGTTGCCGCCGCCTCACCCATGAGCGCGCGGACGAACGCAGGGACGCCGTCGACACCGATGAACTCCGCGATGTAGTCGTACCCCGCCAAGAGCCCAAGATAGGCAAGCGCGGAATGCGAACCGTTGAGTAGTCGCAGTTTTAATGACTCGTACGGCAATACATCGGAGGTGAAGACTGCGCCGGCACTCTCCCAAGCCGGGCGCGCCGCCGCGAAGTTGTCTTCCAATACCCATTGCGAGAAGGGCTCGGTGATGACAGCACCTTCGTCGTCCAACCCTAGATAGTTTGCAACCTGGCTGCGGTCAGCCGCAGTGGTGGCCGGCGTAATGCGGTCGACGACCGTTGAAGGAAAGGTGACAGATTCTTCGATCCACGAACGCAAAGTCGATTGGCCCGCGATGGGCAGCAACGAGCAAAAGTCATCGACAAGACCGCGCAACGTCGCGCCGTTGCTCGGCAGATTGTCGCAACACACGACCGTCAGTGGCCCGTCGTTGTTTCGCTGGCGTGCCTGCATCGCACGTACTAGTTGCCCAACAACGGTGACCGGCGATCGGCCCGCGGCGTCGGCCCGAATACCCGAGTCCGTGAGATCGAGCCGACGGGTCACCGGATCGTGCCGATATCCCTTCTCGGTCACTGTGACCGTCACGACATGAGTCGACGGCGCCGCGATGCGCGAGGTCAGCATGTCTGCCTGAGACGCCGCGAAGACCAGTTCGCGGATTGGGGCGAGCACACGGAACGCCGTCGACGGCCCGCGTTCGACAACGGTGTAGAGGCCGTCCTGCGGCTCGAGTTCGTCGAGAACTGTGCGGCTGCGTTGCGCTACCGCGCAGATTCCCCATCGCGTCGTGCCCGACACACTCATCGCGCGTTCGGTGTAGACGGCTTGGTGCGCTCGGTGAAACGCGCCAAGACCGAGATGAACGATTCCGACCGTGAGATCTCTCGGGTCGATGAGCGGCCTGGCTGCAGCAGGTATTCGCGACCACTGCGCGATGCTCAACCGCGGACTAGTAGGCACCCGCGCTCACCCGCCGAGCATCACGGCGAGCCGGTTCATCGGCCCTGCTGAACCCACGCGTGCCGCGGGTCAAGCGCCGGCGCCATCTGCCGGCCCTGCCCGGCCATCACCCACAGGTAGTAGAACGAATAGCCGGGCGCTCCGACGACCGGGTGGTAGCCCGACTTGATGACGGCGACGTCGCCGTCACGCACTACGAATACGTCGTCGGCGGGATCACCCTTGCTGTCGTAACGCAGCTGCACGCCGAAGCCGCCGGGCGGGTCGAACTTGAAGTAGTAGACCTCTTCGAGTTGAACCTCGTGCGGCGGATTGTCCTCGTCATGCTTGTGCGGCGGATATGACGACCAGTTGCCCGGCGGGTTGACGGTCTCACCGACGATCAGCCGCCCGGCCGCGTGCTCGGGCCCAAGGATCGTGCGCACCTGCCGCGCCCAATTACCGTGACCGACCTCGACCACACGGTGATCGGTCGGGGTGATGACGCGGGCGGCTGCCGCTGGCTGGTCGGCCAACGGTGCCGATGCGACCGCAATCGCCGCACCGACGCCGTCCAACTCCGTGAGCTTGACCATCGCACCGGGCGGCAGGTAGACGGCGTCACCACCACCGTCGAACACGCTGGCGCGACCGCCGGCCCCACCCAGCGGTGCACCGTCGACCTCGACATCGAGCGCGCCGGAAAGGATCACGACGAGAGCCTCGCCGTCAGCGACGAACTGCACCGACTCGCCGGCCTCGAGGTCGGCAACCTCCAGCTTGATGAGATCGGTGTCCTGGCCCGGCGTGATGAGGGTGCGCATCTGACGATCCTCTCGCAATCGACGCAAGCGACGGTTAGTCGGTCACCAGGCGATAGCCCATGCCCGGCTCCGTGATCAGGTAGCGCGGCCGAGCCGGATCCGGCTCGAGCTTGCGGCGCAGTTGGGCCATGTAGACGCGCAGGTAGTTGGTCTCTGTCCCGTAGGTCGGTCCCCACACATCTTGAAGCAACTGGCGTCCGCTCACGAGCCGGCCGCCGTGGCGCGCAAGCACCTCGAGCAGCTGCCACTCCGTCGGCGTCAGCCGGACGTCGCGCCCGTCCGTGCGCACGACCCGCTTGGCTCCGAGATCGATGGTGAACTCAGGCGTCACCACGACCGGCTCGTCGACTCCTGGTGCGGCGCGGCGGGTCGCTGCTCGCAATCGGGCGAGCAGTTCATTCATGCCGAAAGGCTTGGTGACGTAGTCGTCGGCGCCGGCATCAAGGGCCTGCACTTTCTGCAGTTCTTGTTCGTTCGCCGACAGCACGATGATCGGAACTGTCGACCAGCCACGGATGCCGCGGATCACGTCGGTGCCGGCCATGTCGGGCAGCCCGAGGTCGAGGATCACCACGTCTGGCCGCTCGCGTGCCATGGCAGCAAGACCGGACGCGCCGTCGGACGCGGTCGTGACTTTGTAATCGCGGGCCGACAAGTTGATGCGCAGCGCGCGCAGGATCGCCGCTTCGTCGTCGATAACGAGCACGCTGGTCATGACTGTTCACCTGTCGGACTGACCGACAACTCGATGCGCATCGTCAGCCCGCCGCCTGGTGTTGCGTCGGCGCTGAGCTTGCCGCCCATCGCCTCGACGAACCCCTTAGTGACCGCGAGTCCGAGCCCGACACCGTTACTGCCGCGAGGGTCGCCGACCTGCTCAAAGGGCTGGACGATGCGTTCCCACTGGTCGGCCGGCACGCCAGGACCGTGGTCAATGACGTCGATCTGGACCGCGCCACGGGCGTTGCCGTTCTGCACGGCTCGGGCGGCAAGCGTCGGCGGCTGGTCGGGTGGTGAGTAACGCAGAGCGTTCGCGACGAGGTTGGCCAGCGCCCGCTCCAGCAAGCCGGGATCGGCCGCGAACAGTGGCAGGTCCTCGGACATCTCCACCCGCAGCAACCCACCGTCGTCCACGCCTTGGACGACGAGCGGTGCGACCTCCTCCAGCGATGTCGGCCGGACGAACAGTTGCACGGCACCGGTCTGGAGCCTGCTCATGTCGAGCAGGTTGCTGATCAAGCCGTTGAGGCGGTCGGCGCCCTCCTCGATGGTGGCAAGAAGTTCCCGCTGGTCCTGCGGCGACCACGTCACATCGGTCTGGCGCAACGTGCTGACGCTCGCCTTGACGGAGGCCAGCGGGGTGCGCAGGTCGTGCCCGACTGCGGCCAGCAACGCAGTGCGGATCCGGTTGCCCTCCGCCAACCCTTGCGCGCGAGCGGCTTCTGTCGCTAGCCCGGCGGCAAGTACGGCGCGTCGAGCGGCCAGATGCACGACGCTGCTCACGCACACGGCAACGGCCACAAACAGCACCAGCGCGAAGAGGTTCTGCGGCGAATCGATCGTCCAGGTGTGCACCGGCGGCGTGAAGTACCAGTTCAACAACAAACTGCTGGCGATGGCTGCGACCACCGACGGCCAGAAGCCGCCCACCAAGGTGACCCCGATCACGGCAGCCAGATAGAGCAGCAGGTCGTCGGCAAACGCAAGGTGAGATCGCACGGCCGCCAGACAGAGGGTGAGGACGGGAAGGCCGACCGCCTCGAGCACGAACCCGCCGAGGAGTCGACGGCCGCCGATGCCTGAAGCGGCGCCGAGCGTTTGTCTCCACGTCACGACACGAGTGTGGCCCTCCCACGACCAGATCACCCCGCAGGCCGGGCGCGCCACGATCTTGACGCTTCCTTGACGGTTGCCCCATTGATCTTGACGTCGCGCTGACGGCCGGGCCCGTCCAGCCCTACTAGCGTCGAGACAGTGACCACCTCCGTCGGCAGCGTGAAGCGATTCTTTGTCGGACGGCCACTTCGAAGCCAGCAACTCCACGAAACGCTGCTGCCGAAATGGCTGGCGCTGCCGATCTTTGCGTCGGACCCGATCTCGTCGGTGGCGTACGCAACCGAGGAGATCGTCCTCGTCCTGGCGGTCGGCGGCGGGGCAGCCGCGTTGACCTACGCCAAGAACGTCGCTGCGGCGGTCGCACTCCTGCTGGTCATCGTGACGCTGTCCTACCGACAGATCTGCAAGGCGTATCCGAACGGTGGCGGCGCCTTCGCAGTCAGCCTCGACAACTTCGGTGAGAACGCCGCCCTGACTGCCGGCAGCGCCCTACTGGTCGACTACGTCATGACGGTCGCCGTCTCCGTGGTCTCCGGTGTCGTCGCCATCACCAGCGCGTTCCCCTCGCTGCATCGTCACGCGGTCGCGTTGTCGGTCGGTTTCGTGGTCTTGCTCATGGTGGCCAACCTGCGCGGCGTCAAAGAGTCAGGCCGCGCATTCGCGGTGCCCACGTACTCGTTCATCGGTTTGACGTTCGTCATGTTCGCAGTCGCCGCGGTCAGGGCTGCGAACGGCGGGCTGCCCCGCGCGTCGACGGCGTCCGAGACATTCACCCACAGTCATCTGGCCGGGCTCGCCCTGATCTTGCTGACACTGAAGGCGTTCGCTTCTGGCTGCACGGCTCTCACCGGCGTCGAAGCCATCAGCAACGGAGTGCCGTCGTTTCGCAAACCGAAGGCGCGGAATGCGGCGAAGACGCTGACGGCCATGGGCACGCTCGCGGTCAGCATGTTCATCGGCATCACGGTCCTTGCCCTGCACGTCAAGGCGCATGCCCAGCCGAGCGGCAACCCGTCGGTGATCTCTCAGATCGCCGCTGTGGTGTTCGGAAAGTCGAACGCGCTGTTCTACCTGTACCAGGCAGCGACGGCGGGCATTCTGATCCTCGCTGCCAATACCGCCTTCAACGGATTCCCGGTGTTGTCGTCAATTCTCGCCCAACACAGCTACTTGCCACGGCAGCTTCAAAAGCGCGGCGACAAACTCGTCTTCAGCAACGGCATCTTGCTGCTCGGAGGCTTCGCGATCGCGTTGATCGTTGGCTTCAGCGCCAACATCGACAAGCTGATCCAGCTGTACATCATCGGCGTCTTCACCAGCTTCACCCTCAGCCAGTCAGGCATGGTCAAGCACTGGAAGCACAAGCTGGCGGACGCCCCGCGACATGAGCGCCGGAGCATCCAAACGTCTCGAGTCATCAACTTCACAGGTGCCGCGGCGACCGCTCTTGTGCTGGCGATAGTGCTGTATGCAAAGGTGCCGGACGGCGCGTGGATCGCGATCGTCGCCATGATCCTGCTGTTCGCCGTCATGAAGGGCATCAGACGCCACTACAGCGCGGTCAGTGAAGAACTCGACATCGAGGCCGCCGAGAATCCGACGATGCCGTCTCGCAATCACGCGGTTGTCCTGGTCTCGCGCCTGCACCTGCCAGCGTTGCGCGCACTCGCCTACGCCAAGGCGACCCGCCCGAGCACGATCGAGGCGATCACCATCAACGCCGACGAAGCCGAGGCACGAACATTGCAGGAGCAGTGGCAGGCGCGCGGCATCGACGTCCCCCTTGTCTTGTTGGATTCGCCTTATCGCGAGGTGACGCGTCCGTTACTCGAATACATACGCGGACGACGAGGGCAGAGCCCGCGCGATGTCGTGACGGTCTTCATCCCCGAATACGTCGTCGGCCACTGGTGGGAACAACTGCTGCACAACCAGAGCGCACTGCGGTTGAAGGCGCGGCTGCTCTTCGAACCTGGCGTCATGGTGACCAGCGTGCCCTGGCAGCTGCACTCGACGGATCGGTTGCGGGCAGAGTCGACGACCGGGGCGCAGTAGCCAGTCGGGCGCCGAGTTAGGCTCGAAATCTCAGGCGAATGCGAGGAGGCAGCTGATGGAGTACACAACACTGGGCCGGACCGGCCTGCAGGTATCCCGTATCGCGTTGGGGTGCATGACCTACGGCGAACCCAGTCGCGGCAACCAGCCATGGTCGCTTCCCGAAGAGCAGAGCGTGCCGTTCTTCCGGCAGGCCATCGAGGCCGGCATCAACTTCTTCGACACCGCGAACGTGTACTCGCTGGGTAGCAGCGAGGAGATCACTGGCCGCGCGCTCGCAAAGTTCGCCCCTCGCGAGGACCTCGTCATCGCCACGAAGGTGCACGGTGTGATGCGCCCAGAACCGAACGGCGGGGGCCTGTCACGCCGGTCGATCCTGACGGAGATCGACCACAGCCTGCGCAGGCTCGGCACTGACTACGTCGACCTGTACCAGATCCACCGCTGGGACTACGAGACGCCGGTCGAGGAGACGCTCGAGGCGCTGCACGATGTCGTCCGGGCCGGGAAAGCGCGCTACATCGGTGCGTCGTCGATGTACGCCTGGCAGTTCACCAAGGCGCTCTACCTCGCCGATCTGCACGGCTGGACGAGATTCGTCAGCATGCAGAACCATTACAACTTGCTGTACCGCGAGGAGGAGCGCGAGATGATCCCGCTCTGCATTGACCAGGGCGTCGGGATCATCCCCTGGAGCCCGCTGGCTCGCGGCAAGCTCGCACGGCAATGGGACGACTCGACGAATCGCTCCGAGAAGGACGAGTTCGGTCGAACGCTCTACACCGACGATGACCGCATCATTGTCGACGCGGTCGGTCAGGTTGCCTCCCAGCGCGGAATCTCTCGCGCACAGGTAGCCATTGCATGGGCGCTGGCGAAGCCGGGCATCACGGCTCCGATCGTCGGCGCGACCAAGCCGCATCACCTCGACGACGCGATCGCCGCCGTCGACGTCCAGCTCACGCCGGATGAGATCGAGCTGCTCGAGAAGCCCTACCAGCCGCACACCGTCTCCGGTTTCCGCTGAAGTGCAGGGAGGATGACCGAGGTGCAGGCAGGGAGCGACGCGGCAGTTCCGTTATGCCCATTCGCAGCTAGGTAGGGCTGTCGCAGCTAGGTCACTTCGCTTCAGCCGGGTTCAATCGGGGTCAGGCCCAGCGGACGACATTGCCCTCATCGAGGCGTGGCAACCGGTCGAACCAGGGGTTCTCGCCCGGGTGGCCGATGTTGACGACCAGGATCGAGCGCCAGCGACCGTCGGGGAAGAAGTCGGCGTCGAGCGCCTCGGCGTCGAATCCACCCATCGGACCGGCGGCAAGACCCTGGGCGCGAACGGCCAGTAAGAAGTAGCCGGCCTGCAGCGCGGCACTGAAGCGGCCCGTGTCGTTACGCATGGTGTCGTTGGCCGCGAAGACGTCCTTCAACTCGGGCCGGAACGGCAGCACGGTCGGGATGTGCTCGTGGTACTGCGTGTCGAACGCGAGCACGGCGACGGCCGGAGCAGCCGCAGTCTTGGCCTTGTTGTTGTCCGACATGTGGGCGGCGAGGCGGTCGCGCCCGGCTTGGGTGCGGACGTAGAGGACCCGCAGCGGTTGGACGTTGGCGGCGGTCGGCGGCCACTTCGCGAGGTTCCAGATCTCGCGCAGTTCACTGTCGCTGACGGGGGTGTCCGCAAAGGTGTTCGCCGTGCGGGCGCCCGTGAAGAGGGCATGACGGCCGACGTCATCGAGGCGCGCCAAGGCCGTGCTGTTTGGCGCTTCTATGGTCTGAGTCATTGTGCTTCCGTTCTCGATGTTACTAGGAAAAAAGAAGTAGCTACATCGAAGGTAGCACGCCACTACGATGTCTGCATGCCCAGGCAACAAGCCCAGACCCATGAGCCGCGCGCGTGCGACGCGGCGCTGACGCGCGCCTTCGGGTTCCTCGGGAAGCGCTGGAACGGCGTGATCATCGGCACCTTGGCCCACGGCGCGGCCGGATTCTCAGAGTTGAAGCGCGCGGTTGCCGGAATCAGCGACTCGGTCCTGTCGGAGCGGTTGGCCGAGTTGGGCGGCGCAGGTCTGGTACAGCGCTCGGTAAGTGAAGGTCCTCCGATCGCCGTCGACTACCAGCTCACCGTGGCCGGGCGGGCACTGCTGCCCGCGCTTCAGGAACTCACCGCCTGGGCAAAGGTCAACCTGCCCGCCTGATCGGCGGACTTGGGCGAGAAAATCGGCGTCGTGACTGCACGTTCTGGCCGCCCATGGCGTCTGTACTGACGTGACCTTCGAGCAGTTCATAGCCACGCGACTGCCCGGCTTGTTGCGTCACGCCGTTGTCCTGACCGGCGATCGCGAGCTCGCCCAAGACGTCGTCCAGGAAGTGCTGGCCAGGGCGCAGGTCAAGTGGCGGCAGATCGCGAAAGCCGACTCGCCCGACGCGTACGTACGCCGGATGGTCGTGAACGAGTACCTGTCATGGCGGCGTAGCTGGGCGGTTCGCAACGTGCGCGCCGTCGGGGAGCGCCTCGACGCCATCGGCGACGCACGTGCGATGGAGCGCGACCACGCGCAGACCGTGGTCGACGCCGACGCACTCTGGGCTCGGCTGGCCACCCTCCCGCGCAAGCAGCGGGCCGTGCTCGTGCTCCGTTACTACGAACAACTCGACGACGTCTCGATCGCAGACCTGCTCGACTGCGCGCCCGCGACTGTGCGAAGCAACGCATCAAAGGCATTGAAAAACCTGCGGCTCACTTCGGAGCAGCAGACCAGGGTGCATGAGAAGGAGCTGACATGAACCAGGACGCCGACCAGCTGCGCGAGGCATTCGTCGCGCACGAATACCTCGCTCCTGACGCCGCCGACGTCATCGCGGTCGTGCACGAGAAAGCCCGTCGGTATCGCCGGCGTCGTCGTGCCGCGCAGAGCGCCGGCGGCGCAGTACTCGGGGCCGGACTGGTCGCCGGTACCGTCGCCGCTCCGGGATGGCTGAACGCAACAAGCGCTCGCCACAGCGGGTCGAGCCTTTCGTTGGCCGCTCCCGCGCCGCAGCTGACCCCCACGCCCTTGCCGAGCCCGTCGCCGTTGGCGAGTCCAGCGGCGGTGGCGAGTCCAGCGGCGGTGGCCAGCCCGTCGCCGCTGACGTCGGCACAGCAAGATCAGGCGATCAATGCGTACTTCGCCGCCGGTTACGACTACAACGACGCGCTCGCACTTGCGCAGCTGTGGCACATGTCCGGCGACCCGTCGACGATCAAAGCTGAAGCCGGACGCCGCCTACTCGCCGGCCAGACGTTGCCGTTCAAGCCGAGTGCGGCAGGCGTCGCCACTGCTGCTGAAGATGGCGATCTGAACGCGTTCTTCGCGGCGGGCTACACCTACGAGGACGCCGTGGGGCTGGCCCAGTTGTGGAAGATTTCCGACCCCTACCAAGCAAAGATCGACGCGGGTCAGAAGCTCATTGCCGGCCAGACACTGCCGATCGCACCTGGTTCGAAACCTTCAACGCCCACGGTGGCGACGAGCGCGAGTGATAGCGCAAGCACCGCCGCCCTGAACACTTACTTCGCGGCCGGCTACACCTACGAGGACGCCGTGGGGCTGGCCCAGCTGTGGAAGATTTCCGACCCGTACCAGGCGAAGATCGACGGCGGGGCGAAGCTGCTGGCCGGCGAGACGCTCCCGTTCGCAGCTGGCTCGCAGCCGACGCCGGCCGCCGAGGTCAGCGCCAACGCGGCCGCAAGCGCCAGCGACGATGCCGTGAACAAGTTCTTCAACTCGGGCTACACCTACGACGACGCGGTGACCCTCGGCAAGCTGTGGAACATCGCGGACACCTACCAGGTGAAGATCGACGCCGGTCAGAAGCTGCTCGCTGGGCAGACGCTGCCAATCAAGCCCTAAGTTGCTGCGGTGAGTGCGGTGCTGCTGTGATTGAGGTGCTTCTGTGACTGACGTGCTGCGCCGGCGCACCGGTTTCGAGATCGAACTGCTGGCACCCGTCGGCTCCAGCCGGCGGGTGCTGGCGCACGAACTGGCCAGCCGTCGCGGCGGCCGGGTGCGATCGGTGTGGCACCTCGACAGCGAGCCGTCACTGGTGCCGGGCCTCGGCCGGTTCCTGCATCTCACCCAGGGATTCGAGGTTCTCGAAGCCACCGACGTGTTGGTCTGCACACTGGTCGACGACGTCACGTTGGTCGCCGATCTCGACCCGCGTACCCGACCAGCGCCGGGCTGGTACCGGGTCCTCACCGATGACGCCCGGCTGCTGCGGTTACTCGCGGCGCGCATCGATCCTGGCGCGGCAATCGAAGAGTCACTCGACGACGTTGCCGCGCTGTGGAGGGTGCCCGTCGAGGAGCACGGCGAGGTCCTCCAGGTGAACGACTCGGGCGGCGCAACCATCGCCTTGGCCGCACCGCAAGGTGGTGGGCGCGAGCGCGGCTGCGAGGTGATCACACCTCCCTTAAGCGCCAACCACGAGGCGGCGATCGACGATCTGCTGCGGGTGGCGCGGGATCTCGGCTTTACCGTGCCAGTCGAAGCGGCGGTGCACGTGCATCACGATGGCGCGCCGTTTCGGTCCGCGCCTGCGTTAGCAAACGTCGTCCGGCTATTCGGATTGTGGCGACCGGCCCTGCACACCCTGCTCGGCACCAACCCGGCGTGCCTGCGATTGGCGCCACTACCGGCGTCGCTCGTTCAGGCGGCTACCGGCACGCCGTCTTACGAGCAACTCCGTGACGCCGCTACCGCTGGCGCCCTCACCAAGTTCTTCGATGTGAACCTGACCGCGTTGTTTGCGCAACATCCGGCGCGCGACACGCTTGAGGTGCGGATTCTGCCCGGCGCGATCGACACCCGCGATGTCGTGCGAGGGGCCGCTCTCGTCGAGGCACTCCTCGAGCGCTGCCTCGACGAAACGCCGATCCCCGCGCCGTCGACCGATCCTGCGACAGCTGTGCGGGCGCTTCGCGAGTTGGCCGGCGAAGTCGCTACCGCGCCCGATCTCCTCCTCGCCGAGTGAAGGAATTACGGCCCCATTTTTGGCAAGACCGCGAATCTGACCGCCGAAGCCGGGATCGCCGTCTTCAAGATCGCGTTCGAGCGGTGGATCGATGCGACCAACAAGCGCGACTTCGCGGACCTGATCCGCGAGTCACTAGGCGAACTCAAAACGGTGACCGCGGGCAAATAGCCATACGTCGCTACGCCTACGGTGCCGTTGTGAACTAACTCGGACAGGATTCGGTGTCTACACGGACTACGCCGAAGTCGATTTTCGCGGCCGCATCGAACGCGGTGCCCGGTGCGACGTTCTGTGTGCATACCTTCCAGTCGCGGTCGAGGATCTGGTGTCGTCCGGCACCTGTCGCGTCGTGCGATGTCGTAAAGAACACCGCGTCGCCCGTGAGCGCTTGAATTGCATCCTGAGCCGTTTGAAGAACCTTGCCTCGCAGATCCGGCATCACCCACGTCTGGGTAGTGGCAAACGGCGTAGGCGCTGCGGCCGGAGTCGCCGACGTAGTTGCCGCCTTGCTCGGCGCGGGGGCTGGCGTTGGCGCGGGGGCTGACGTCGTCGCAGCTGCCGACGGTGCCACGCTTGCATTGGCCTGGTCGGTTGGCGGTGCTTGGGTGACGGTCACTGTCGCAGGCGAAGCGGTCGGCTTCGATGAGCCAGCGCAGGAAGCCATCGACAAGCCGGTGATCAGCGCGATGGCTACAACGCCGGGTGGATTGAGACGCAAGGTATTGCCCCCGTAACTTTTTCGTCAGTATTTCGTCAAGCGGAGACTAGGGCGAAGAACCTGCCCTGACTAGGCCTCGATCATCGCGACGATGCAACGTCTTATCTATGTGTTCTCGACGACATTCAACGCGTTACGCGTCTCCGGTCAAAGCCGTGACCGCGGAAGGTGCGTAACGGCTCAGACGGTTACCCGGCGCATGCTGACGAAACCACCGTGAGAAGGACGACGGCTAGGCCGGCCAGCAGCCCAGTGAGTCCGCCGGCGCCGACGGTAGTGAAGAAGTGGCCGATGTCGTGCCACGCGTGGGTCGCGGTCGCAATGAGCGCTCCGACGACGAGCACGCTCACCTGAGCGGCGAGGAAGGCAGCGAGGCCAACCAAGCTCCGGCGACGGTAGACCAGGTCGGACCACATGCAGTAGACGTAGAGCAGCGTGACAGCGACGAAGGCGTGCGCTGTCAAGCGCTGGTGAGAATCACGAGTTGCTGAGTCGCTCGAGTCATCGCGACGTAGCGGTCGACCGCCCCTTCGATGCCCTCGCCGAATGTCTGCGGGTCGACGAGGACGACAAGGTCGAACTCGAGCCCCTTCGAGAGTTCTGGCGTCAATGACCGGACACGCGACCCAGCCCGAACCGCGCCGTCACGCGCGTCACCAGTGCCGATGACGCAGGCGATGCCTTCGGCATTCTCGGCAAGCCACTTCTCGAGGATCGAGCCCAGATCCGAAACAGGGCCATGGACGACGGGTGCATCCGTCCTGCGGATGGACCTCGGCACGTTGGCGTCCGGGAGGACGGCCCGGATGACCGGCTCGGCCTCCGCCATCACCACTGCCGGCGTCCGATAGTTGATGCTCAAACGGGCCAGCTTGAGTTGGCTCAGCCCGACCCGCTCGAGTCGTTCCTGCCATGACTCGGTGAACCCGTGCCTGGCCTGCGCCCGGTCGCCGACGATGGTGAAGCTCCGCGACGGGCAGCGGAGCAGGAGCATCTGCCACTCGGCGTCCGTCAGTTCTTGGGCCTCGTCGACCACGACGTGCGCGAACGGGCCGGCGAGCGCCTCCGGCGTAGCGCCGGGGATCCCGGCCTCGTCGACGAGGGCCTCGCGGAAATCCTCACCCCGAAGCATCGTGACGAGACCGCTGCCGTATTCGTCGTCGGCGACCGCGATCAGGTCATCGACGACTTGCTCCATTTGCTCCCGCCGCGCGGCGACACTCGCTTCGTGTCGGCGCTGTCGCCGCGAGGTCTCCGGGTCGCCGAGCCGCTGCCGCGCCGCATCCAGGAGCGGCAAGTCCGACAGCGTCCACGCTTGGGGATCGCGGCGCTGTAATGCCTGGACCTCGTCGGGGCGCAGCCAGGGCGCGCATTTGCGCAAGTAAGCGGGTACCGACCACAGGTCCGCGACCAGGTCAGTCGCGTCGACCAACGGCCAGGTTCGGTTGAACGCGGTGCGCAGCTCGTCGTCCTGCAGGAGCGACTTTCGAAGCTGATCGGCCGGTACATCCTCGTCGTGCTTGGCCATCAGGATCCTGAGCAACTCCTCCCAGACCTGCTCACGCGCCGCGTTGTGCGGCGTCCCGGGGTCGGGTACGTCGAACGCCTCGGCCCAATCATCCGGGCTGAGCCAGAGGTCGGACCAGTCTGTCGACACGGTTAGCCCTCTCGGGGGCGGCTCCTCGTAGAACCTGACCGCGGTCTCGATCGCGTGCACCAGATCGGCAGCCGACTTCAGAGCGGCCACCTGCGGATCGCTCTCCGTCCGCGCCGACGCTCCCTGCGCGACGAGCTCGCGCAGCGTGCAGGTCTGCACCCCCTCCTCGCCGAGGCTGGGCAGCACGTCGGCGACGTACGCCAGGTAGGGCTGGTGCGGGCCGATGAACAACACGCCGCCCCGGTGGTGTCCGATCTGCGGGTCGGCGTACAGG
>Ga0208357_1000671_pt1 | contig 26841 bp, 33 predicted proteins | sample NGESurdeep092012_6_FD_184487 | JGI IMG/M metagenome (GOLD analysis project Ga0208357, IMG submission 184487) | Arctic peat soil microbial communities from Barrow, Alaska - NGEE Surface sample F52-2 deep-092012 (SPAdes) | ecosystem: Environmental > Terrestrial > Soil > Wetlands > Peat ...
TGTGGTCGGCGCGGACATCCTGTTCTTCAGGCACCACGCCTTGGAGCGGCTGATGGTAAACGTCGGAATTGTCCTGGTGTTCGCGGCGTTCTATTTGACCTTCCTGAAGAGTCCATGAGCGCAGTCGCAAGAGTGCGGTTCACTCAACTCCACAGCGAACCTAAATTAACGCTCGTCATGCGTAATAGGCATCGATTCCGTTCGCTGTCTAGTCAGGTTGCAAGTCTCGCTTGAACACCTGGAAGGTCTCGCCACCATCAGAAGGTTCTTCACCTACGTAAATGGCCCCTAGTCCGAGTGCAAGTTTGCTCGAACTCATATTCCCAGTGAGCATTTTGATAATGACTTCCTTTGCCCCCATCGTCGTCGCTGCATAGGAGAGAGCAAGTTGAGATGCTCGTCGAGCGATGCCCTGTCGACGATATTGGGGAAACACGACATAAGAAAGGTTCACCTCGTCATTCCCAAGCGCTCTCAAGTCAACACCCCCGAGTAGCGATTCTGAGTCAGTTCTCCGGATCCCCCAATGGCGATGACCTCCCATCGTTCGCCACGACTCCCGGCATGAAGAAATGAACTCTTCAACATCTGTGAGTTGTGCCGGATGCGGCGCTTCGAACCACCGAAGTTGTTCTTCGTCTTCCCCCGCGGGCCATTCAGAGGCGTCATTGAGAGCGAGTGGCTTGAGAACGATAACTCCGTCAGTCAGTACGCGGTCACTCATTCACTGAACGTACTCTTCCAAATCGCTGGCATTCCTTGCGCTGGTGTCTCGGCGCGATGCAATTGGCATCTGTACGGTGTTTTAAGGATTCTGGACGACGAGAAGACCAGTCGAGACTGGTCTTTCACCCCTGCCGGCGTGATAAATGATGCGCCCGTTGGCGTAGAGCGCAGTGGAATTACCTCCGTCCAGATCGAGAGCGGTCACGACGTGAAGGGATTGCAGCAGTCGGACTAGTTGGCGTCCCGTCGCGCCTGACTTGTCGTCTGTTCCGCCGACAATCATGATGACGGTCTCGCCCGATGCCGTCCATCCGACCACCGTGCGCGCGTACCGCTGGGCCATGTAAATATCGGACGAACTTATGGGCACAACCACGCCGTCATTGAGAAGGATCGGGTGCCCTCCGATGTTGTTGCACCCAGCGGTGGAGGTCGTTGTCATGGTGACGGTGCCGCCGATCGGCAGGGACCCGAACGACGATCCCGTAGGGGCAGAGACGTCGACATGACCCGCGGGCACCCTCACGGCATTCGTGGTCTGAGCCACCAGCTCAAGTTCAGCAGTCGTGTTGATGGTGGTTGGACTGGTGGTGCCACCGGTCGCGCTGGTGGTGGTTGGACTGGTGGTGCCACCGGTCGTGTCGATGGTGGTTGGACTGGTGGTGCCATTGACTTGAATGAACTCGTCGGTAAGCCGCCCTGCTGCGGACGGGATTCGAAGGGCGTACTGCGGGGTGAAGAGCAGGTTGCCGGCCAGATGGAGATTGACGTTGAGGTATGTCATCGGAAGTTCCTGGTTGACAGCGGTGATCGGTATGGTGACACCGTTGACGTCGACACTGACGCTCCAGTCGAGACCTACGTTGACTTGCTGCCCATCGAGATCAACCTGTTGATGCGAGATCTCGGGAGTATGCAAGAGGACGCAGTTTTGGATGATCCCGCCCACCTCGTCACCGGGATCAGGTTTCCCTTTGGGCGTCACGTCATAAAAGTCACCGTTCACCGCCGCTACACAACCGACCGCGCTTCGGCACATGGAGCTTGGCGTCTCCAGACCACCGTCGATTTCGTGGTTCGCAAGGTCAATTGCGAGCGAGTACTGCGGCCCATTGAAGGTGAGTACGTGGATTGGCGCGTGCACGCCGTACTTGGCTCCGTTGATCGCATGTACGTTCAGACCGCTCTCGCTGGTCATAGACGTACGTGGGGATGCACTCGCGACAGCGTCGACGGAGGGCGGCATCATGGTGAAGGATGCGACAACGATCGTCGCGAGACCGATAACGATGGTTGGTAACTGAAGACCCCAGCCGCGACTGATGCGTCGTGAATCTCGAATTTGCATCGCATTCCCGCGTACGGGGACGGTTCTCGAATTGTGGATCACGTCGTCACGATAGAACGGCAATGGTGCGTGACAATCGTCACGGTATCCGCAAACTCAAGTTCCAGGACCTGAATCGAAGTAAATGTGTCGAAAACCAGGTTCATCAGCCCTACGCCATTTCTCATTCGACGTTGGCCACCGGTCCCTGGGATGAATCACAGTACTCAATCGCACAGAGTAAATTTGAGCGGACGTCCACTCAATTGATGTGCGATGGTCGCTTTCAGATCATGAAGGAGTGGTGTTAGGGGCTCCCAGTGTCTCAAATGTTGAAAGTAATCTGAGCGGATGGATCCACGACTCGAAGCGAACCTCGAAAATTGGAACAGTCGTGTTCGAGTTCACGCGGAGTCTCGGTTCTACGACGTTGAAGGCTGGCTCCTTAAAGAACCCGGACCTCCTTCGAGAGAGATAGAGGCCCTAGGGGACTTGAAGGGCAAGACCCTCGTACACCTGCAATGTCATTTCGGAATGGAGACGCTGCAATGGGCCAGAGCCGGAGCCATTGTCACCGGACTCGACTTCTCGCCCGCAGCCATTGACGAAGCGAATTCACTCGCGGAACGTGCCGGGTTATCCGCACGCGCGACATTCGTCTGCGCGAGTATCTACGACGCACCTCAAGTGCTCTCGGGGAGGCGATTCGATGTTGTTTACGTCAGCCTTGGAGCGCTTTGCTGGCTCCCGAACGTGGCCGCGTGGGCTGCGGTTGTGGCGGACCTCCTCGCCTCGGGAGGCAGGTTGTATTTCCACGATGGCCATCCATTTACTTCGTGCTTCGACGATGACGGGAAGCGAATCATCTACAGCTATTTCGAAGAGCCCGATGATCCCTTTGTCTCGGATAATTCCTTCACGTACACCGACGGTGAAGAACTCGGCGCCACCAGAACATATGAGTGGAACCACTCCATTGGCGAGATTATCGCGGCATTAATCGGGCGCGGTCTTGTGCTCGATTCACTGACCGAGCACGACTGGACTCTCTTTCAGCGATTCCCATGGCTTGAGGTGACCACGACAGGGTTGCTGGTAATACCCGAGGGCCGTCCTCGGATTCCACTTTCGTTCACGGTCCTAGCCCACGCTCCGAGCTAAGTCCAAGAACCGTTTCGTTTATCCGGAGCTTGACTGGTGTCGGAGGCTCGTCTTGGCTAACACCTTGCTTGGGTGACTTCGCAGCACGACCGGCGTCAAGTGGGCTGATCTGCAATGAAGACTGCGGTCGCACCACGTGCGCGAAGCGGCCAATCGGAGAGCGGCAGCCGATTCGCCAAATCACTCCTGTCGACGCTTCGAAGATACGCCGAAGCTGCGTTCCGGTCCGGGAAGACCGCATGTGTGGAAGTGTCAATTCGCTCTACCGTTGAGAAGTACCGCCGAAGGTAGTCGGCTCCGTTTTCGATGCTGAACGCGGGCTCGTCATGTTCCGCTCCTGCGGCCGTCCAGAGTTCCTCGAGATGAGCTCTCCCATTTGTAATGGCGATTAGTCTCCCGCCCGGACGAAGAACTCGCGCCACTTCGGCCAGTCCTTGGTGCAAAGGGGAAACGTGATACAGCATCCAGGCGGCGATGACGGCATCGAACGAATCGTCCGGGAATGGGAGGTCGCGTACGTCCCCCAGCATCGAATCGACCCCGAGAGAGCGACTCGCCGCGACCATCGCCGGTGAGGAGTCGAGAGCGACGAGTTCGCACCGCATTGCCTGCGCGATCCGGACAGCGAGGCTTCCTTTGCCCGAACCGACCTCGAGAACGCGCTGCGGATGAACTTCACTGAGTGCAAGGATGGCGACATCTTGCGGTGACCGCCCTTGGTCATCCGCGCACCAGACGGATGATCGCGTATCCAACTTCTCAGTGGTGCGGTACTGATCGCGGACGTAGTCGTCGTCATTGAGATGCACCTGATGATTTTACGCGCCTCATCGTTTGCTCTGAGTATCGGTCTTGACAGTCCGAGATTGATTGCGAGTGAATGAGTCGACATATCGTCTGCAATGCGCACCGCAGGGCAGACGGTCTTCGGCCGTGTCGAAGGCCCGACTCAACGGGGGGTCACGTTGCAGTATGCAACTAAGTCCGTCAAAACGAGTAGCTAAAGGCTCAGGGGCCCCTTCTGTCCGATCGATCACCGAGACGGCGAATGCTCAATTCCTTCAAGTCAAGGGCCAAGTCAACGCTTGTTACGAAGCGAAGATTCAATTGTTATTCAAAATATCTACGCCGATTTGTTTTTGGATACCTGCCAAAGATTGACGTACGGCCGAGGGTGTCTTCCGACTGTTCGGACTAATTCAATCAGCCCAGTGAACGTGTTCCCGTTTGGCCGACACTTGAACTGAACGAGTTCGCCATCTTCGATATCGAACTGAATCTTCTGACTATGAGTCCAATCGATCTTGAGTTGCATTTCATGACTCCCGGCCTCAACAATGAAGTCGCGGGTCTTGCCTGAACCAATCAGGCCAATTTGTCCATTGTCCAAAATGACTCGATACGAACGAATTCGATCGCGCGAATACCCGCTGCTACGCGAGATGCAGACAGTGGCGAAGGGCATGAAGCATTTCTATCACTGAGCAGAATTGCATCTGGATCGTCGAGTGATCGGAATCTCATGAAGGTCGTTCAGCGAGATGGGATCTAACCACGTCTTCTTCTATTGCACTCTTCGCATCGCAATTTGTGCGACGGCAATTGCTGGTGGCACGACGTGACGTGAGTGCAACCTTGCACTGGCGTTTGAATTGTTTAAGAGCAGGGAGGTAAATCCAGGTACGGCAATTATTCAGCGCGAATTTGCTCTGATAATTTTGCAAGAATCTGTTCTGCGGCCAGATGGGGCTCCAACAAAGTTGTATCTATCGTCAAGAGATCCTCTTCTTTTGGAGTGAAGAATAAGGTGCTCTCGACGTAGTCTCTCGCCCTATCGACATTGTCAATCTTCAACCGCTGGGTTCGAGACGGATCAGGTATCCGTCGAAGTTGCTCTTCACGCTCACAAGTCAGTACCACTGGTAGGAATTGAGATCCGCGACTCAACGCGATCTTCTTGACCCGCTCGTATAGAACGTAGGCTTCGGGCTCGTCCTCGAGAGCATTCGTTAAGTCATAACTCACCGAGCGCGGGACGACTTCTTCGATCATCCTAAATACGGCGTCTCTGACGAAATCAATCTCCCGCCACATTCCCTCGGTGACTTTGGCATCGGGCCATTCAGTGAGCAGTGCGAAAATCGGAGTATTGATCAATTGATTGTCAACGACGACGGCACCAGTGATCTCTGCGATCGCTTTGGCAACGGTGAATTTTCCAACCGCCGGTGAACCGAGCAGATAGATGATGCTCGGAGGCAGCGATCTTCCAACAACTGGAGACACGGAGTCTTGCTTTGAATCGGAACCGGTCACGCGATCATTCTTTCATGTCGTTCAATTGTCTCGCGGGCGTTGCGGCGTCGGTGCGACGTGTCGGAATGCAACGTTGTAGTGGCGATTTGAGACTACTCCTGCGCTTCACATCGATGACCATGCGTCGTCCTTGAATCGACGCAACGAAATCGAACTCTTGGCTCATTTCATGCTTAATGGTTTGCCGTGCTTTACCAACCTACCGAGCTGGTGATAAGTACCTTCTTTGGTCTTAACATCCAATTATGCGAATCGTCCGACTGCTTGCGGTTGTAGGGCTTGTCTTCATGATCGTGCCCACGGTTTCGGCGTCGTCCTCGATGGCGGCGCCCTTAGCTCCTCCGTGCGCCAGCGACCAACTGATGGTCCTCGCCAGCGACACAGAGGGACTCGCAGGTACGGGCGCGATGGCAATCGGTATCGCCAATATTGGCGCGTCGTGCCGCATCGGGGGCTACCCCCAGGTTGAGTTTTTCAACTCCAAAGGTGTTGCGGTCGACCGTCGCGATTTCCACGACTCTTCGATGGCCTTCGCTGAGCCTCGAAGCATAACGGTGACGCTCGGACGTGAAGATTCCGCATCCATCGGCGTCTCTTGGAGTGACCACCCAGTCACGCTTCATGGGCGTACCACGACGTGCCCGAGAACTGGCAGTGTGACAGTTGTGCTTCTCCGTGGCGTGGGACACCTTTCGGGGTTGTTGTATGCGAGCACCAGTGCGTGCGGAGGCGGGATTGAAGTGACCCCAATCGAGCCCGGGGCCTGGCCCCGTCCGAACGCTTAGGCGCAAGTCCGCACCATGTAAGGATGCGTCCCCTGACATCATGGGTGTATCACAGCAGCTTCGAACTGCATCGTCGAACTCTCGTTAGTTCAATCCAGATCGTTGCAATGAATTGACTTTGTCGCAGATTGTTGGTGTCGGTGGCCCGACGCAACGGCTCTGCAACCTTGCACTGGCGCCTCGTTGGTTAAAGTAGTGCCGGATTCGCCTAGGGAAAACGCACGAAGTGCCAAGCGCCATTTGCAGACCAAAGTACTTGCCATTGGTCGTCGAGTTCCCTCTGAGTCGCCTCGGCCAAGCCTTTCCCTTCACGATAGAAGGATGCCCATTCTTGATCATCACGTTGAGCGCCGGAATTCGGTCCCCCTAGTGAGCAACCCCATTCGTTCCAACTTTGCAATCTGTCCAAGAGCGACGTCGTTAACAAATCACTCCAAGGTCGCAATTGTGGGGAGCGATCGGAAGAAGCGCCACTCCAGTGGCCGCGATGACCTTCTTTTGGTGAAGAGGAAGTATCACGTGGGAAGTTAATTATCCAAATACCGTGAGCTTCGAAGTCCCAGTCGATCAGTGCGCGCTTCATCAACCAATTATCCCACCCAATATTGAAATATGTTGACGCTTTTCAACAGCCGGCGACCTGACGCAACGGTTCTGCAACCCTGCACTGGGGACTTGAGAGTCGTTAAACCTGATACGCGAATCAGGGGTTGGGACCAAACATGCGGTCAAGAGGAAAAGGGGGGTCCGATCCCGTGTCGCCCGCCACGACTGGGAAGACTGTGACCGGCCCACACCAGTCGAAGTTCCCGGCCCTGACGGGTTCGACGAGGATCTCCGAAGCGCCCTTCGTCATCGACACGTACATGACATTGGAGAAGATGCACCGTGACTGGCGGCCGTTGGCGAGTTGGTGTGGCATATCGGTGCCGAAGATCCAGAACGACGCGATCGCGCCGCCCGGCGCAAGAGCGACCGTGGGCAGCACTTGGTCCTTCGCCACACCCGCGATGTTGAGGTAACGCCGGCCGCGTTCTTCGGTCACCGCGAGCGGTTGGGCGGGCTTCTTTGATTGGACGACGCCGTAGTTGCCGCTGTAGGAAACGCTCGCGTAACCGCGTACGGTGCAGGAGCGCGCGCCGGTGTCCGCGACCCAGAAGAGCTCACCGACGGTACCCGCGGCGACCGAGACGTTGTACGCGATCACGTTCAGCTGTGATGTCGAGCATGCGGCCAGAGTGGCGGCTCCCGATTCTGACGCGGCCGGGGGCCCAACGGCGCACACCAAGCTCAGCACCAAGACGACGACGGACGCGCGACGCCCTGAGAGATTCACTTCGGAACCGAGATTCCAACAACAACCTGCTGGCGCGCATGAACGGTGGCGCCGCCTCGCGGCGAAGTCCACACGATGTGTCCTATCGGAACCGAAGTGCTGTGGACGTTCTGTATGACGACTCCAACCCCGAGTCCGGAGAGTTCGCCAACTGCGGTGGGGGTCACCATGCCCACAACATTCGGGAGAACGAGCGTCGTGGAAGGACACGGAATCGTCGTAATGGTTTGCACACCGCCCGCGGTCTCGGAATACGTGTTCTCGGGCTTGCAAGTAAGTGCCCACGGCGACGTGCCAAGCCGCACAAAGCCAATTCCCGGATATTCGTGTCCAAGAAGCGTCGTCAGGTTGCTGGCGAAGACGGGTGCGATCCGACCGAGCAGAGGATCGTTGTCGGAGCGATCAGGCGCAGCTATGTAGGCCTTGGGTGAGTACCCGACTTCGTTCGGTCCAATGTAGAGCGAAAGGTAGTCCGGAATCTTGTTGTAAGGAACGATTGTTTTCTGGCTGTACGGCATCCCACCCTTCGTCGGACCCGATACCGACAAAAGTCCGAAGCCGTTCGTGGCGAAACCGACCACCGCAATGAGCACGACGAATGGTGCACTGCCTGATACGAGCAATCGCCGATACGAAGTTCGAGATTGTTCGGACCGGACTCGCAGTGCGCTCATGACGATGTTGAGTGATCGACCGGGCCAGAATGGTCGATCCCTTATTGAATCTTCGAGCAGTGCGACGAACTCCTCTTCGTGGGTCTCGCGCCACGAACGCGGATACCAGCCGAGCAGGCGGCGGGCGCGTCGTTCCACCGAAGTCATGGCGTCCCCCACGCACTGGAGAGACGACCCAGACCCGTTTCGGTGACGCGACGCTGTGCTTGTAGGTGCGCCAAGAGAGCGGTCGCTCCTACGGCAGTGATCTTGTAGGGGCGTCGCCGTCCGACGGCTTCGAGTCCTTCAATGAGACCGTGGTCAACGAGTCGATCAAGAGCTGCGTACAAAGTCCCCGGCGCGAGGCGAATGCCAGCGAAGTGCTCTATGTCCTTGGTCAGGGCATAGCCGTGCTTGGGCCCGTCAGCGAGACTCGAAAGTACGAGAGTGGCCGGACCGGAATAGCGGCCAAGAGCGGTTAGTTCGCTGGTGATTTCTCAACGCTACTCCGTGCGACGGTACACAGTTAACAAAAGTAACTCAAGCGCAATTTCGGGGTGCCGATGTCGACATTCTCCGACTGGAGAATTCGGCGAAGGGAGTGATTGTCCCAAACCTGTGCATCGGATGGATGTCGCCGGGAACTCAGATGTCAGGCGTAACCGCATTCAATCGGCGCCGAACCTCCGACGTGTTCACGCCGAGGGCGCCCAGCAGCACCGCCGCTGAATCTGGTGGTTGGAGAGTGAGGATCTGGGCCAGCACCTGCTGGGCCGTGATCTGGAGCTTCCGACGGTTGGGCTTAGACGCTGCCTCAAGCACTTTTTTTGCCGCGGGCGCCATGCGGAGGCGATCTTTTTGCGCGATGTCTCTGATCCTCGGCTTCTTCGGCACGGCGCGCATCGGCAGTGGGGGAGCGTCGGCGCCGGACCCCAGGCCCACTGCGGCCAGGGCTTCTTGATCGAGCGTGTCAAGGGCGTGGCGAGCTTGCTGCAGGTTCACGCCCAACACGGACTTCGAACGAGGGATCCTCCAACAAGGCGAGCAAGAGGTGATCGGTGCCAGTTCGGCGATCACCTCGGCGGCGAGCCTCCTCACTGGCCCGCAGACAGATGGCCCAGGCGTGAAGGAACTGTGGCGCAACGGATTCGGTGGTCATGACGACTCCTTGTTGTATTTGGTATGCACGGATTGGCGGGTGACGCCCAAAGCGTCTCCGATCTGCTGCCACGACCAGTCCTTTTCTCGGGCTGACGCGACGTGGTTCGCTTCGACCTTCTCAGCCAGGCGATGTAGCGCCAACGAGGCGCGAAGCCCAAGTGCCGGGTCATCCGACGCGAGATTCACATTGAGTTCTTCGATATCCATGAATGTCAGTATAGACTGACAGGCATGATATGTCAATCTAAACTGACATCTCAGATCGCCACTCCGCTGGGCAAGCAACTTACCCCACGCTGATTTGTGCCCATCAAGCTGGGCGGCCCCAAAGGTCGTGTCGAAGGTCCGATGCATCAGTTCTGCACACCTTGCACTGCCGTCTTGAATGAGCGCCCACGGCGCGGCCGAGTGTTTTTGCTTTCAGTCACGCCCGTGGCTCGGACCTGCCTCGACGCTGAGAACGCGCTTCCGCTTTCATTCTTCGGAAATATTCGGCGAAGAGGTGTAGCGTCCCTCACCACCACTGCAAAGGGAGACCCAATGACCGTACTTGTCAGAACTACCGCCATCGGACTGGATCATTCAACCTACGACCAGATGGCGCCCGGACTTCACCCACTTCTGAAGCAGCAGCCTGGTTTCATCATGCATGTGGCATATCCGATTCCCGGCGGCTTCGCCATCGGCGAAGTTTGGGAGAACCAAGCCCAACATGAAGCGTGGTACAACGAGTTCGTGGCGCCCAACCTTCCCGATCCGGATGCCATGTCCACTGAATACCACGAGCTCCACGCCATCGTGCAGCCCTAGGTCGAATACAAAGCGAATCGAAATGAATCATCGCTTCTTGCACCTCGCGATCAGCGTATTGATCTGAGCGGTGTCGGGGGCCCGGCGTGACAGATATGGCGCCTTCCACTGGCGCTTGGAACGCAGTCAGTCATAGGAGCCGAAGTACGATCCGTCAATGCCGCTTTCGCCCGACGATTTTTATGCCAATGCACTTGACGCCGCGGATGCTGAGGGGCGATTGCCGCTGTCACGACTCACTGCGTGGGAGATATTTCCCTTTGAATCCGACGGCATTCGAGTTGTCCGACTCAATAGGCCAGTAATACCCGAGCCGTCACGACGAGGCGAAGACGGTTCGCCATGTGGCTCGTGTGAGGCAACTGGACGAGGCGTGATCTGGGAAGACAATCATTGGCGGCTGATCACCTTTTCCGAGCCTTCTGGTGCACCGCTCGTCATGATGTTGCAGCCGAAGATACATTTCGATTTAACCAACTTGCCTGATGACTTCGGAGGAGAGTTCGGCCGACTCATCGTTCATATCGCGCGAGCGATTGAATCGCTGCCGAACATTGCTCGTGCGCATGTGTCGAGGTGGGGCGACGGCGGTGCTCACCTTCACGTTTTCTTCTTCGCGCGCCCCGAAGGATTTGTTCAACTACAAGGCACTTGCTTCGCGATTTGGGACGACTTACTACCTCCGACGCCAAGAGACGTCAGGGACGTCGATGCATTTAACGTCGCTCAATCGCTTGCGGCGTCATACGGGGGCGAAGCCGTAGGGCTTTAGTCTTTGCGCGAAAGGTCCAATTATCGCATCCGTCACATCCGCCGACCCGATATCGTGCAGAACCCGCGAGTATCAAACTTGCTGAGTGTCGGAGGCCCGACGCCACCGGAATGCAACCCACAATTGGCGCCTAAGCAACTCTGGAGAAGTGATCAACGGCTGGCCTCGCCGTCGTTCGCGATAGTTCCGAATTCGATTTCCAAAATTCGCCCGTGACTACTCTTCTCGGGTGGGTGATATCGAAGAAATGAGCGCAATAGTCGTCCCTTTTCTAGAAGTGGATGACGTCGTTGATTCTTGGCGAAGACTTCTGGATCCTGGGCAAGTTCGAGGAATACCTGCACACGTCACAGTGCTGTTTCCCTTTGTTCCTCCAACAGACCTGTCGACCGAAGTTTTGAACGTCCTGGAGGCCCACTGCTCGAAAGCTTCAAGTTTCAATGTTGCTTTCGACTCGACAGCTTGGTTCGAAGATCGGGTTGTGTATCTCGAACCGAAACCGGCACAACAATTTCGAACGATGACGCAGCAACTTCTGCGAGCATTTCCTTCGTGTCTTCCTTACGGAGGAAAATTCGCCGATCCAATTCCTCATTTGACGCTGGGCGACGGCGCCCCACTCGAGCGTTTGTTGAAGGCGGAAGCAGCCGTTCGCGACAGGTTTCCCATCGAAACTCAGGCGAAGGAGGCTTGGCTCATGACCGGAGGAATGGGGCCAAGTAGTTGGTCACTTCGTCAAAGCTTCCCGTTTGGTGATCAACACGCGCCGTGAACATAGCTATGAGGAGTCACCGCGTCTGATCTCTGACGAATTCTTCAAGACGGCTCGCTTAGAGCGCAGGACGCCACTTGTCTCAGGGCTTCGTTGCTATGACGAGTTCCGTATCGCCCGGCCAGTCCCAAAAGAGACCTGAAGGTGAATGCTCATAGAGAAGACGACGAAGATCGTCTTCGAACTCAACTCGTCGATCTCCAAAGAGCCGCGGGGCCGAATAGGACATCGAATAGTAGTTGGCCACGACGGTGTCGACATCACTAATGAAGTCTGAACGTCCAGGTGCGTAGATGGTTCGCGAGCCACCGAATCGCGTCTGCATCAGCGTGTTTTCGAATTTCGTCGCCAAACCCTGCAGCCATGGCCCGAGATATTGGCGCGTACCCTCACCAAGATAAGCGACGATGAGTTCCCTTACCGCAGCGCGAGGAATCTCCGGATAGCCAGGGCCGTTTGGAAGCGGCCGGCCGTCGACTGCGTTCGAGATCAGGACCAGCGAACCACCCGGCTCAAGGAGGTCGTAGACGGTCTCGGCGACTTCCAACTGACGAACACGGTGAAACGACTGGCCGAACGTGACCACCCGACAAGGCCCTATGTCTAGCGAGGGGATATCTTCCGCCGTCCCGTGAATCCAGCGAACATTCTCAACTCCTGCCTGCAGGCAGCGTCGCTGACCCTCTCGCAACATGTCAGTTTCGGGATCGAGCGCAACCGTCTGGCGGACCAGTATGGCAAGCTCCAGTTCCAAGACACCGGGTCCGCAACCCACGTCGAGAAGGTGGCCCGTACCGTTCAGCGATAATTCGCGGCTCATGGTGTCGACCAATTGTTCGGAGTACGGCGGACGTCCTATCGCGTAATACTCAGCAGTGCCCTGGAATGCCTGCGGGTCGAACTCCACCGTACGACTCTCGCACAATGACATTCGCTGGTGTCGGACGCCCGGCTTGACAGTTCGGCACATTTGCACCGGCGGCTCGCGTGATTCACTTGCGTTTGTGATGATATTCCGACCATCGGAGGCAATCTCGTCGAATAATCTCCCAAGGTGACAACACTGGAGCGAATTAGAGGCGCAGCCGGAGCGGAGCGATGGTTTGAGCTCGCATCGAAGTGTGTTCCCATCGATCACCCAGGACTTGTTGCGGGCTCGCTCGAAGAGGTCCGGTATCAGCTTCGTGGCGAGCAGCGTTCCGCGCGCTATGCCCACTTCGTGGCCGTCGAAGATGGTGCCGACGTCGCCTACGGGACAGTACGCCTGCCCTTGCGAGACAACCTTTCCAATGCCACGGTCTCGATCTCCGTCCTCCCGTCATGGAGAAATCAAGGCATCGGTACTGCGTTCGTAACGGAGATTCTCGCCTTCATCCGGAGTGCGGGCCGGACGAGCGCGGTGTGGACGGTGGGGTCTCCTGTGAGTGAGGAGTCACGAGGTTGTGCTTTCTCACGCGCGTTGGGCGCGAAGAATGTACTTTCGCGGCTGCGTCGCGAACTCAATCTGACAATGGTCGACGAGAGAGAGCTCGAGAACCTTGTCAAGACCAAGATTGACGAACGCAATAGGGATTACGAGATAGTCACCTGGATTGATAGAGCTCCTGACGACCTCGTTGAAGGAGTCGCGCAGCTCGTTGGTCGCATGTCAACGGACACACCGCGCGGTGACCTGTCGTGGGAGTCCGAAGTGTGGGATACCTCACGCTGGCGTGAGAAGGAGCACGATGCCTTCCATTCGGGACGCGGACGTGTTGCTGCGGGTGCCGTCGATCGACGTGGCGACCTGGTCGCCTTCACAGACATCGGCGTCTGGAAGCAAGAACCGAGTGTGGCGGAGCAGTGGAACACAATCGTCAGACCGGATCATCGCGGTCACCGCCTTGGCCTCGCCGTGAAGATCGGCAATCTTCGCCACCTGCGCCGGCAAGTTCCTGAAGCTCTTCGACTCGAGACTTGGAACGCGAACGAGAACACTCGGATGATTGCGATCAACGATCTCCTAGGCTTCCAGATCGTCGAGCGCGTCGATCAGTATCAGTTGGCATTGTGAACCCGCTTGCGAATCGTTGTTGGCGGGACCCGAGCAACATTGGAGATTCCAACTGGTGACCTATCAAACTCTTGGCACGAAGTTGTTGCCTGTCAGTCCAGTGAACATGCCTGGTGTCGGGGCCGGACGCAACACTTCTCCAACCTTTCATTTGCGTCTGGGCAAAGTGCCCAGCGAACTGATCTGGAAACGGCACACGATTGTGCGACTACCTTGATGGAGGGTTGATGGACATAAACCGATTTCGCCCAATGACTGTGCGTAAGGCGGATGCGTAGATCGCATATATCCCGCCTCGGGATGACGCAATTGAAATCTTTCGAATAATCATTGCTGCGAACCCACGTGCTTGGGTGAGCAACCCAACACCAATTACTGACAGAGAACGACTTTAAAGCGTTAACTGGTGTCGTAGGCCCGAGATGAACCCGCACTCAGTGCAGCGAGATGAGAGTAGGGGAGTGTTCGCCGGTGATCAAGACGTCAGTGAGCTATTGAAATGCCCAAGACGAACATCCCAGAACAGAGCAGTGGGGTAGTGGTGAGAAGTGCCGCCGCGTAGCCCCAGTGATGTTCGCGATGGAGAATTACCGGAACTGCGAGTGCGGAAGAGAAGGTGGTCAGTCCCCCGCAAAATCCGGTCAACACAATGGCACGAATATGTTCGTCGCTGGTTCCAATTATTCGATATGAGGCGTAGCCGGCGATGCCGGTTCCGAGTGCATTCGCAGCAACTGTGGCCCAAGGCCGGCTCGTCGGGTGACTTCGTCGAGCGAAATACTCGAACAGATATCGAACCACGCAGCCAAGAGCTCCAGCGACAGAAACGAGAAAAAGTGTCATGCTCGGTGCCGATGTCGACCCAACCCGAGCACGCCCGCAAAAAGGCCCGCTGCAAGGGCCCCTACGGCCACTAAAAGACAGCCGCCTATGGAGAGGTGCCAGATGGCGGCAAAGTCGATGAAGAGCCCCGAGTAGGACGTGAGCCCACCCAAGAACCCCGTAACGAGTATCAAACGCATCGGATCGGCCGGGTCGTGATGCCGGAGCCGGTGTCGCAGGAGGTCAGTCGCGACGTACACGCCAATCGTGTTGATCGCGAGTAACACCCAGGGAATCTGATGGGTCCAGTCGGTCGATGGATAAACAGCGGAACCTCGAGGTATGGCGTACACGTTGATCTTCAATAACAAGTCTCGAATCAACGTTCCCGCGGTGCCGCCGAGGGCCACGAACAACACGGCGAGGCCTAATTGTTTGGGAGAGAGAGTGATGTGAGAGGGCATCGGTACTACGAAACTACTTTGAGGGGGATTACTGATGGCTGATTGCGGAGGGTTTGAAAGCGCTGAAATTGCCTGTGACTATGAATTAAAAGACAACTTTACATAACGTACATTATCGGCGTTACAGTGAGAATTCGCTGTTATACTCGCCGGTATGCGTCGGATACTTTGTGCTGCTCTGATCGTGGCATCCAGTGTTGGGATCATTGTGGTTCCCGCCATGGCCGACAGTTCTTCCAGCAACGTGTTGCTCTCGTTTGACTACAGCGACAACAGTGCGCCCGCGTCAGTTACAAACGGTTCCTTTAACGTTATCGTCGACGTTTTGCCTGGCGCAACGACGGGTCTCGTCAGAATGTTCGCGGTTGCCCCGGCGAGCACGAACGCTTCGAACATTGTCTGTCGCTTCCAGTGGGTCAATCAGAGCCAGGCTGAGTGCGCCTTCAACTTCCCCGACAACGGGGTGTGGACGATTCACGCGCAGTACGAGGTCGTTCCTCAGACCGACGTCGTCGATGTCGCCGTGACGAACCTTCGCGTTCTCAATTAATCGAGGACCTCCGGGTCCGTTCAGGTTTTGAGTCCTCTGGGGAGACCCATTCAAAGGCATGTTTTAAGTGATGGTTGAGGCCTTTGACGCCGACGAGGCACTCGTGATCGCTCACACACTGCACCCAGAACTCCCCCGTCCCCGCGTCGCTCTGCTTTTCAGCGAGTAAGCCTCCCTCTGAAACCCGTGAGGCGTTGGTTTACACTGCGCAGATGAGTTCACTCTTTGACGTCAATGGCAAGGTCGTATTGGTGACCGGCGGAAGTCGCGGAATCGGCGAGATGATCGCGCGAGGTTTCGTGGAAGCCGGCGCCAAGGTCTACATCTCATCTCGCAAGGCCGACGTGTGCGACGCGCTGGCCACCGAGCTCTCCGAAACCGGATCGTGCACATCGCTGCCGGCGGATCTTTCTACCGAAGTCGAATGTCAGCGGCTCGCCAACGAGATCGCCGCGCGAGAAGACCATCTCGACGTCCTCGTCAACAACGCCGGCGCGACGTGGGGTGCTCCCATGGACGACTACGACGAGAAGGCGTGGGAGCGTGTGCTCGCGCTCAACGTGAAGGGCGTCTTTCACGTGACGAAGTTCCTGCGCGCCTTGCTCGATGCGAACGGCACCCCTGAGAGTCCCTCGCGCGTGATCAACATTGGTTCAATCGACGGCATTCACGTGCCGACGATGGACACGTTTGCGTATTCGGCCTCCAAAGCCGCGGTCCATCAACTGACGCGACACCTCGCCAAGACTTTGGCGCCGACGATCACGGTGAACGCGATCGCCCCGGGGCCGTTCCCGTCGCGGATGATGCGTTCCACCCTTGAGGCTTTCGGCGACGAAATCGCCAAGGCGGCGCCGATGAAGCGCATCGGTCGAGCCTCCGATATGGCGGGCGTCGCGATTTTTCTCGCGTCACCAGCCGCGAGTTACATCACCGGCGTCATTCTTCCCGTCGACGGCGGTATTGCGACCCTGGCTTAACTCTTGGGTTGCGTACCCAGGGTGACGCTGATCGTCAGGTGGCGCTTCGCGCGCACCACGTGGAGCGCTATGACATCGCCTGGTCGCAGGGCCGAAATGACGCTGCCGACGTCTTGAGCGCTGCCGATCGACGTCTTGTTGATTCCTATGATGACGTCGCCTTGCTTCACTCCGGCGGTCGCCGCTCCGGTCCCTGAGATCACGCTCATGACCACGGCGCCCGCGGAGACCGAGAATCCGTATTCCTGTTGCAATGACGGCGTCATCGAGGTGATCTCCACCCCGATGAAGGCTCCGTGATTGACGATGCTCTCACCGGCTTCGAGTTGCTTCAGGAGTGCCTCGATGGTGGCGTCGGGTATAGCGAAGCCAATATTCTGCGCGCTCGTTCCGTCGGGCAGCGTTCCGGCGACGGCGGTATTCATGCCGATGACGTCGCCGCTCGAATCGAGCAACGGACCACCGGAGTTGCCGGGGTTGATCGCGGCGTCGGTTTGAATCATGTTGGTGAGAGTCTCGCTCGAGGACGTCGAACCTGCCGTGACGGTGCGACCGAGTGCAGAGACAATTCCCGAGGTGACGGTCGGCGTCCCGGCCGCGAGTCCGAGCGCGTTGCCAATGGCGACGACGGCGTCGCCCACGACGAGATCGTTCGAATTACCGAATGTCAGGGGTGTCAGACCTGACATGTTGTTGATGCGAATGAGGGCCACGTCGTCAACGGGATTAGTTCCAACGAGTGTCGCGGGCAGCGCTTTGGTCGATCCGCTGCGCGTGACGGTAATCGTTCCGCCGTTGACGGCGGCGGCAATCACGTGATTATTTGTGATGACGAGCCCGTTTTTCGTGATGACCATTCCCGTGCCCTGATCCTCTAGGCCCTGACCTTTCACGTCAATTGACACGATCGACGGCAACGCCTTATTGATCAGTTTCGGAATACTCATTCCACCGGGGAGATAGCCGGCGCCCGGTTTGTTGGTGACTGCATCGATGGTCACTCCCCCGGGTCCGGAGTTCGACGCTGACGCGTAGTGACCGGCCAAACCGCCCACCAATGCGGCGACTAACAGCAACGACACCCTCGTTGACAAGAGGGAACGCTTCGCCGGTCGCACCGAAGGCTGCGTCGAGAGCGGCACGACGTCGAGAGCCTGAGCGGCACTCTGCGACGACGCAGAGGGAACGTCGCCGAAGCTGTCCACGACAGTTGGTTCGATCGGAATCGGACTGTTCGACGCGACGGTTTCTTTCTCGACAACCTCGCTCGGCGTCGGCTCGGCGCCGTCGCCGGGAAGATCATTCATGCGAACATGCTAGGCACTCATTCTAAAAAGGACCTAAATGCGAACGAAATGTTTGTTTATCGGTGGTCGGCTAGATTGGAGACCCTATGTCGCGTCGTATTGAGATTGAAATCACGAGTCTGAACGGCGACGTGGCGACGTGGCGCGCCGCAGGTGCCAAGTTGCCCAAGGGTGTTCTCAATTCTTCGTTGGTGCCCGGTGGACCGGTGGTGGGCAATGTCTATCGAGCCGACGTCGAGCAGTACATGGAGGGCATCGAGATTCTTTCAGTGATGGCGCCCAAGACCGCTTCACCGATTGATCCGCGCAATGAGCGCCTCGAACTCATTCCAACCGTGAAGACCGGCCCGGACGTTGTCGTGACGTACGCGCCAAAGGGCCGCGGAGGCTCGCGTCGCGAAGGAGCCGACACTCGCCGTGAGGGCGGCCCCAGTCGACGTGAGGGTGGCCCCGGTCGCCGTGAGTCGAGTCCCGGTCGCCGTGAGGCGGGACCCGGTCGACGGGAGGGCGGTGCGGCCAAAACCGATGGCACCGAGCCTCGTGAGTCATCGGCGCGCCCGGAGCGGACCAAGCGTCCGCCCAGAAATCCCGTCAATCGAGAGACGTCGTCAACTCCCGGCGAGCGACCGGCACGCGCACCGCGCTCCGATCGACCGGCACGCGGCGTCCGTCCCCCACGGCCCGAGCGTCCCGCCGGGCCCATTCAGCCCCCAATGACGACGACGCACCGCAATTCGCTCCTGGCCACGCTGTCGCCGGAGCAACTTCCCGTCGCCGAACAACTATTGCGAGGCGGTATGCCATCCGTTCGTGCCGCGGTCGCCGAACAGAACAAGAACGCCGCCACGCAGGGTCGCCCGACAATCGACGCCACCACGATTGACCGCATCGCCGAGGATCTCCTGGGCAAGACCAACCTCGCGCTGTGGAAGGACCGTGCAGGAGGCGCCATCGGCGCAGGACGCGAACTACGACTTCGCGACCTTCGCGCGGTGGTCACGTCGGCCAAGACCGTGTCTTTGGACGAAGAGTCTCGCGCGCAGTTGAAAGAACTTCAGGTATCGCTGACCGCGCGACTAGAGCATTTGCGAACGCAGTGGAACGCGAAACTCGAATCGGCGATTGCGTCGAAGAACGTGAAAGAGGCGCTCGTGCTCGTCGCTCGCCCACCGGACATGTCGACGCGTGTGAGTGCTGATATGGCCGCCAAGGTCGTCGCCATTACTTCTGAGGCCCTCAACGCCGACGCCGACCCGACACTCTGGAAAGAGATCGTCGAGTTGACCGTCGACACTTCGATTCGTCGAAACGTGAAGCCCCTGGGCATTCCGAATGATGAGTCGTGCAAGGCTGTCGCCATTCACAACGCAGGCGCGATTCCCGAGTTCGCGAAACTGCTCGGCATGAAGGTCCCGCCGCCGCCGCCGCCGACACGAATCGTGCGCCGTCCGACGACGCGTCGTCCGCCTACTCGCCGCGCATCGTAAGGAGACGGGCCTTCCAACCGAGGGACTCGTAAAGGGACTTCATCCCTCGATCCCCCGGCAGGGCCAAGCCATCTTTCGGAGGGTCCTCCCCCGCCATCAAAGCCTGCAACAGCGTCGTCGCGAAATGTTGTCGACGTTGGTCGTGATGAACGAAGACGCCTTCGACTACCTCGTCACGCACGAGCGCGAAACCGATAAGTCGCTCCTCGTTGCCGATGGTCCACAACGCGCCGCTCTTGATGACGTCCTCAAGTAACGCATCGTCGTCAACGTCACGGCGGATCGTGTTGTAGAGCTCGGGACCACCACGATGACTGGAGAGGCGTTTTAGCGCGTGCTCCCAAAGCCCTCGAAGTTCGTCCGACGCGGAACTCGCTCGAAGGATCTGCACGTCAGTTTCTACGTGGTCGGTGGTGCGAACGTCGAATGCTCACACACAGTCACGACAGAGCATGCTCGCTCGGTCCGAGAGCTGGCTCGTCTTCTTCAATAGGCGACATGACGAGCAACGAAATTCGTCGTCCTGCCTGGGCAAAATGGTCTCAGCCGGATCAACCAGGGTGTCGACTTCACCGGGTGCCTCTTCGTCATCTTCGGGCGTCGAGGTGCGCCGGATGGTCTCCGCAAGTACCTCGTCAAGCGCCAATTCGATGTCAGCGTCGTCGACCACGTCGTCGTCTTCGACCACGACGACCTCGGCCACCACATCCTCATCTTCGACTTCCGCGACCTTCGCGACGTCAACCACATCCTCGACTTCGACATCTCCGGCGTCGTCACCTTCCTCGACATCCTCGACGTCTACGTCCTCGGCTTCTTCGAGGTCCTCCTCGCCAATGGTCTCTTCGTCGAAGCCGTCGGCCAGCTCCTCTTCGTCGAATGCTTCATCTGTATTGCCGTCACTAGACATAAATCCCTCTTCTATAGCGCTGGCATTGTAGAGCCTTTTGGACCCGAAGTGACGCGAAATGGCATAAACAATGTCTAAGGATGGGAAAAACTACCGATTGAGGCGATTTCGCTCCGCGGCGCGCTCGGCTTCGAGTCGTTCGAGATCGGTGTCGGAGAAATCGACATATTTCATAGCGTCGGCGATTAACTCGTGACCGGCGACCTCTCGCACCAATCGGGCCATCTCCTGGGCGACGCGCCGGTAGCTCGGGTGGCCCTGAGGACTCGATCGAAGCTCAATGAGGTGCATCGCCTCGCGGGCGTTCATCTGCATGACGTAGCGGATGCGAAAGGCCAGGGCCACGGCGTACTGCGCCTGTTCCGGGTGCTCACGTCGTAGGTCGTAGTAGAGCTCGGCGGAGCGACGGAGCGATTCCTCGTAGCGATCGGCCAGGCCGGCCTCTTGAATGACGTCGGGAATGTCGTAGCCCAGGTCGGCGGTGAGGGGCTGCCATTCGATCGTGAGGAGTCGATGGCGTTGGAGGTCGCGAAACGCCCCGTAGTCGGTCACCAGTTCAAAGCGATAGTCCGTGCGCTCAAAGGCCCGCCCGGGACGGTGACGGCGATTCTTGCGTTCTCCGACGTACGTGGACATCAACGAAGCGCGCTCGAGCGCCGACATCGACGCCACGCGTGTTTGCGCCTCGTCGTGCGAGATCGTCGAGTTGCCAAAGACGATCGCTTCGAGCACCCGCGTCTCTCCGTCGCGATCGAATGCGACGAGTCGCACCTGTTCGGTCGGTTCGTCCTCGACGACCGATTCCCACATCGACGCGACGAGATCTCGCGTGGCGCTCTTGGTCTCGGACATGTACGTCGACCACGCGACGCCGCGCTCGGGTACGTCGACTCGCTTTAAAAACGAGGGAATCACCTTCACGAGTTCGTCGTACATGAGCTGTCCGTAGAGACGGACCTCCAGAAGCGGGTGCGCGCGCATGTGCAAGAGCAGGGATTCGTAGGCCTGACCCGAGGCGTAAATGCCGAGGTTGGAGAGGGCACTCGCCGGCAACAGGCCGCGCGTCGCGTCGAGCGCCTTCGCGCGGATGGCCTGGCGGTAGACGAAGTCGGTATCGTCCGGCGTCTTCGGGAACTTTTTGGTCAACCACTCCGTGAGAGTCGGCAGTAGATCGGCGTAGGTGTCGAACATGCGATCCATCTCGCCCACGAAGCGCGCACCGAAACGCGACTCGAGCAGTTCGTGGTCGCGATAGAAGCGGTAGTGGCCATTGGTGAAGCGCCGATCGTATCCGAGGTAGCGCGTCGACTGTTCGAGGTAGCTCATGAGGCGCCCCCACTCGAGGACTTTGGTGAGTATGTTGCTGGCCTGTTCACACGCCAGGTGCACGCCACCTAATTGGGCGACCGAGTCGTCGCCGTATTCGACGAAGATCCGTTGGTAGAGCTCGTCGGCACGGTCGAGTCCGACTGTCGCGTCGATTGAGGCGTCGCCCGAAAGATCGAGGTCGCCGACGAATTCATCCAGGAACAGTCGGCGCAGGCTCTTGGTAGACCTCGAATAGCGTGCGAACAGCGCTCCCTTCACGACTTCGGGCAGATTGACCAGCGCGAAGACCGGGCCCTCGAGGTTGGTGAAATAGCGCCGCAGGATGGCGACTTCGGCGTCAGTGAACTCTTCGGCGAAGTAAGCGTGCATGGAATATCGAGGCTAGAGGCGAAATCAGGCCCGGGGGTGGACGCTCGAATGGCCCGCCACGACACTGCGAAGGACCGCGTCACGGGCCTGGGCAGCGATTTCGGCGACCGAAGTGAAGTCGCTCATCCGGGCCAGTTGCTCGCAGAGATCGGCTACCTGTTTGGCGTTTCGCACGAAGTCACCGGGCGACGTCTGGCCGATCTCGACGTCGGCAAGGTCCAGCACGGTGCCGAGCGACGCGCCCCGAGCCCAGGCCGCGATGGTCGTGGCGAATTTTCCGTCTGGCTCTTTCGCGTTGGGTACCTTGAAGCGGTTTTCAACCTCTTGGATGGCCAGCGAGGTGAGGGCGATTTCGGACAGTCGGTCGTTCAGAGTGTCCCGGCGCTGTTGGCCCAGTCGGTCGTGCAGGCTGCGCGTTTTCTTCGTGGTCACTTGTCGCGACGCGTTCGCGGGACGTCCGGCTCGTTTAGATTCAAAGACGAAGCACGACAACAGACCGGCCAACTGGGCCGGCTCGAGTCCCTCGAAGACGCCAGCGGTGATCGACTCGGCGATGAGCAGATCGCACTCGTGATAGATCGAACGCAGCAGTTGACCTTGGTTGGTGAGGCGCCAGCCTTGGGCGTAGCCGAGTTCTTCGAGGACGTGATGGCGCGCGACCATCTGGTCGCCGAGCGGACGTTTGTTGCCCGTCGATCGATGATCAGACTCGAACTGGGCGAAGGAACGCTGCACGACTTCGAGCGCCGTCTCGTATTCGAAGTGATTGATCAGATTGGCGGTGAAGTTGTAGGTCGGTCGAAACGATGAGTGCAGATCGGACGGCGGCGCGAGCGCGACTCGTCCCACGTCCCCGAGCGCGACTTCGGTCGCGAAACAGACAATCGCGTGGCCCTCGTCGTCGAGTCCTCGTCGACCGGCGCGACCCGTCATCTGTGAGAACTCAGCGCTGGTGAGGAACCGGCGACCGGCGTCGGAGTACTTCGAGAATCGCTCCAACGCCACCGAGCGCGCGGGCATGTTGACGCCCAACGCGAGCGTCTCGGTGGCGAAGACCACCGCGAGCAGATTCAACTCAAAACAGGTTTCGACGATCTCTCGAAAGGCGGGCACCATTCCGGCGTGGTGCATCGCGAGACCCCGTCGCAGACAGTCAATGAAGTCGGCGTACTCGAGGGCTTTTAAATCGTCGTCGGAGAAGTCGACGAGGCGCGACTCGGCGATGGCCTCGATGTCGTGTCGCTCCTCGGGCGTGGTGAACATGAGTCCGTCACGTCGACACTGGTGGGCCGCGTCGTCACACGCCGCTCGAGAGAATATGAATACGATGACCGGGAGTAGGTCCTCGCGCTCGAGGGCGTGGAGGAGCTCACTTCGTCGCGGAGCTCGAAACGGCGGTGGTGGCGCGCTCGACTTGGGCCCCTTCCACTTCGGACCAGGTCGAAATTTTCTGGTCGCCTTCATCAGATTGTCGATGCGACGCGCCTCGTCCGAGAGTCGCTCGCCGTCGAGCAGGTCGACGATTTCGACCGCCGCCTGGCCTCGGCGCATCACCGCCAAATGGTTGTGCAACTGGATCGGACGTTCGTTCTCCACGATGATCGCGGTTGGTCCTCGCACTTCGGCGAACCACTCCCCGATGAACGTCGCGTTGCCAATCGTCGCCGAAAGAGCGACGAAGCGTACGGTGGCGGGCGTGAGGATGATGACCTCTTCCCACACGCCGCCGCGAAAGGGGTCCTGCAAATAGTGAACCTCGTCGAGCACCACGAGGCCCAGCGTGTTGAGTTGGTGCGATTCGGTCAGCAGCATGTTGCGTAGGACTTCGGTCGTCATGACTACGACTTCGGCGCCGGCGTTGATCGACACGTCACCCGTGAGGAGTCCGACGCGCCGCTCGCCGTAGAGTGCGCACAGTTCGCCGTATTTCTGATTGGAGAGAGCCTTCAGTGGTGTCGTGTAGAACGCTCGCTCCCCACGCTCGAAGATGCGACCGATGGCGTAATTGGCAATCAGGGTCTTGCCCGAACCGGTCGGCGCGCTCACCAACACGTTGACGTGCTCGTCGACGGCGTCGATCGCCTCTATCTGGAATCGATCGAGTCCGAAGGCCAGGCTGTTGATGAATCGACCGCGGTACTCGCCATCGGTCACTTCTTCAACAACTTGCCGACGCCGATCGCGAAGAAGTAGAACACCGTCAGCGGTAGTGCCAGGGCCAACATCGAGAGCGGGTCGCCACTGGGCGTGAAGACCGCCGAGGCGATGGTGATGGCGATCAGTGCGTAGCGCCAGTAGTGCAAAAGTTGCTTGGGGGTGACGACGTTGGCCATCTCCATGGCAACGAGCACGACCGGGAACTCGAAGGTCACGCCGAAGATGAACATCATCAACAAGAAGAGCGTCAGGTACTGATTGGGGTTGTATTCGGTCAAGAGTGACCTGCCCCCGATGGATTCGAGGAATTGAATGGCGTGTCCGAAGCTGTAGTAGGCGACCGCCATTCCGGATATGAAGAACACCAGTGAGGCCGAAACAAAGGGAATGATGTAGCGACGCTCGCGGGCCTTCAGACCCGGAGTAATGAATCGCCACAGCTGCCAAAAAAGCACCGGAGAGGCTAAGAGCAGACCGCCGAAGAAGCCGATTTTAATGCGCAGTGTCAGGCCATCCAATGGGGCCGTGACCAGGAACGTGCAGCCCTTGTGGGCCACGCTGCGAGCGGCGCAGTACGGCTCTTGCAGTACGTGCAATATCTGCGGGTAGAAGATGAAGGCGACCACGCCGAAGAGCGACACGGTGATCGCCGAGACGAGAAAGCGGTGGCGCACCTCGGCGAGATGCTCGGCCAGTGTCATGCCGGACTGGGCTTTTCTGAACCGAGACACGTGACCTAGTTCAGTGACGGATCAGGCGGCAGTGTCGAATTCTCTGATCGCGCGGCGACCGGCCGACTCGGCGGGGTGATCAGTGGTGGTGCCACGCTCTCAGGCGGCGCCGGCGGCGCGTTCTTCCTGACCTCTGCGGCCTCTTTGGCGTCGACCTGGTCCGAGAGTTGATTCAACAGGTTGATCGGACTGCGCACGATCCGCGCGATGTCACCGGTACTCGGCAGGTCCGGAATGGCTTCGCGGACTTCACTCTCGACTCGTTCCTGAAGGCGCTTGAGGGCCCGCCAACTCGATCCGAGACGATGCGCCACTTCGGGCAACTTGTCGGGACCCATCAGGAGCAAGACCACGGCCACAATCACCATGATCTTGACGGGACTAAGGAACATCAGGCCATTGTAGGTCGGTGACTAAAGAAATCCGATTCGGGAAAGCGGCCAGATACGCACGAAAGCCTTGCCGACGATGTCCGAGCGCGGCACGGTCCCCCACATGCGGCTGTCGCAGGAATTCGAGTGATTGTCGCCCATCATGAAGTACTGGTTGGCCTTCAGCGTGATGGGCGTGATGGCCCCACCGAGCGGCTCGGTGTGAGTCCAGGTCTCGTCGAGCGGCCTGTTATTGACGTAGATCGTGTTGCCCTTGGACTTGAGCGAGTCCCCGGGTACGCCGATGACTCGTTTGACGAGGTCGGTAACCGGCTCACCACAGTTTTCGGCCGGCGGGGCCTTGAATACGACGATGTCACCAACGTGAATCGTGCCCCAGGTGACGGCCAGCTTGTTCACGATGATGCGGTCACCAATTTGCAGGGTCGGCTCCATCGAACCCGAAGGGATGAAGAAGGTCTGGAACGCGAAGGTGCGCAACAAGAACGAAACCAGGACCGCGATGACAATTATCGCGGTCCACTCAATGAGTGCGCGCCGTCGAGGTTTTGATGGTTTCTTGGGAGGCGTCGGATCCGAAGAGTCCTCGGACGTCAATACGCCCGTGGACTCTTGGGGGGGCGAATCAGACACCTATAAAGAATAGTCTGGTTAGCCGTGTCGCTCTAAAGAGAGCAAGAGCTTCTGGAATCGCTCGTCGGTGCTCTTGAAGGGATCCTTGAGCAACACCGTGCGCTGCATCTCGTCGTTCAACTTCAAGTGGACCCAATCCACGGTGTAGTCGCGGCGCCACTCCTTCGCGGCTTTGATGAAGGTGCCCCGCATGTGCGCACGCGTTGTCGGCGGGGGCGTGTGCGTGGCGGTGGCGATCTCTTCGTCGCTCACTATTCGACGAAGGTGCCCACGAGCTTGACGTCGATAGTAGAGACCGCGTTCGAAACTCGTGTCGTGATAGAGCAGGTCGATGAGCGCGATCTTGGGGTCGCTCAACTCGACGCCGCTGCGCTCACGCTCACGTTCGATGATCTGCAACTTGGCGATCCAGTCGACGCGGTCCGCGAGCCCCATCGGATCGTTGCGATACTGCTCGATCACTTCTCGCCACAGCTGCACGGCGTGCACTTGATCGGCTGGAAGTGGATGACCCTGCAAGAACTGTTCGGCCCGCTCGCACAGATCGTCTTGGATCTCGAGGGCCGTCAGGTCACGACCGTTGGTCAACTTCACCGGCTCCTTACTCCACAGGTCGTAGGAGATGTCACGTAGTGCGTTGATGGGCGAGGCCATGTTGTAGTCGCGGAGAACCGTGTTGCGGTCTTCGATCATGGCGAGTACCACAGCGGCGGTGCCGAGCTTGAGGTACGTGGCGAATTCGCTCATGTTGGAGTCACCGACGATGACGTGGAGTCGTCGATACTTCTCGGGATCGGCGTGCGGTTCGTCGCGGGTGTTGATGATCGGACGGCTGCGC
>Ga0208357_1000672_pt1 | contig 26837 bp, 24 predicted proteins | sample NGESurdeep092012_6_FD_184487 | JGI IMG/M metagenome (GOLD analysis project Ga0208357, IMG submission 184487) | Arctic peat soil microbial communities from Barrow, Alaska - NGEE Surface sample F52-2 deep-092012 (SPAdes) | ecosystem: Environmental > Terrestrial > Soil > Wetlands > Peat ...
ATGGAAGTTCGTATCGGCATCGTGCAGTCCATGAAGGAGATCGAGGTCGTTCTCCCCGAGGACGCCAAGCGCGAGAAGGTGATGAAGGAGATCGAGACGGCATTGAACGACGACACGGTGCTCTGGCTCACCGATCGCAAAGGTCGCCGAGTCGGCATCCCGGCCGCGCGAATCGCCTACGTGGAGTTGGGTTCTCCGTCGAGCGAGCGCATCGTCGGTTTCGGCTCGGCTTGAGAGAGACGGGCGTCGTGCGGTGATCGACTACCACCTGCACCTCTGGCCCCACTCGGAGTCCTCGGTCTGGTTCAAGCTCGACCAGATCGCCGAGTACTGCGAGGAGGCTGCGCGCCACGGCGTCACCGAGTTGGCGTTGACCGAACACGCGAGCCGTTTTCGCGACGTGCTCTCGGCCGTCGGGCCGTTCTGGCTTCGCTACGGTCACGAGCCGACGAGTAAGGTGCTGGCCGAATACCTGGACTTTCACGCGCGCAACTCTCTCGAGGAGTACGTGGCCCTCGCCCAGCGTGCGAAGGACGAAGGGCTGCCCGTCAAGATCGGTCTCGAGGTCGACTACTACGCCGATCAGATGGACGTCGTGTCGCCGCTCCTCGCGCAGTATCCCTTCGACGTGCTCATCGGTTCGGTCCACTGGCTCGGCACCTGGCAGTTCGACGACTACGACGTACCGACCCACGCCCACGAGTGGACCGTGCGCGACGTCGATCAGTGCTGGGCCGATTACGCGCGCGCGATCGAAGAGCTCGCGGCGTCCAACGCCGTCGACGTGCTCGCTCACCCCGACCTCATCAAGGTCGCCGGTTACATCGCGTCGGACCCGCGCGACTACTGGGACGCCATGGCCGAGTCGGCCGCGAAGTCCGATCTCTCGATGGAGTGCTCGTCGGCCGGGTGGACCAAGCCGGTCGCCGAGCAGTACCCCGCGGAGGGCTTCCTCGATCGACTCGTCGCGCGAGGGCTCACGTTCACGACGGCGAGTGACGCGCACTCCCTCGAACGCGTCGGTTCTCGCGCCGGAGAGTTGGCGGACCTGTTGGAGGCTCGTGGCGTACACGAGGTCGCCACGTACTCCAATCGCGAACGTCGGATGATCCCCCTGCGAGCCAGCTGATGGCCACGCTCGCTGAACTGGCCGCCCTTCGCACGTCGTTGGACGAACCGGTCGTCGATCACTTGTTGCGCCTCACGGCGTCGTGGTCGCTCCTCGCGGACCTTTCCTTCTCCGACATGCTGTTGATGGCGCGCGTCAACGGACCCGAGAACGGCGATTCCGACTTCGTCGTCTTAGGTCAGATGCGCCCCAACAACCGTTCGACCATGGTCAACGACGACCTCGTGGGAACGACGCACGACGCCGCGTCATGGCCGCTCGTGCACCTCGCCTTCGAAAGCGGTACGAGGATCATCGGCGAGGTCAACGTCGAGGCGATCGACGACGTCGTCCCGGTGTGGTGCGTGCCGGTGCGATTCGACGGGCGCGTGGTGGCGGTGATGGTCCGACTCCAGGGACCGTTGCGCGGACCGGCCTCCCTCTACGAACAGGCCTACCTCTCCATCTTCGAGCGCCTCTGCGTGATGGTGGCCGACTCGACGTTCCCGTTTCGCGAAGAGGGCGTTGCCGGACCCGGTCTGCCGCGTGTCGGCGACGGCATCATCCTCATCGACGGCGACGGACGCGTCGAGTTCGCCACGCCGAACGCCGCCAACGCGCTTCACCGCATGGGCATCTACGCCCCGGCCGAAGGTCAGACGCTCCTCGAACTCGGGATGCGCGTACGAAGCGTCGAACGAGCGCTGGAGTACGCCATCCCGGCGATGGAAGAGATCGACCGCGGTCACGACGTCGCGATCCTCTTTCACTGTGTGCCGCTGCTCGAGCACCATCTGGTGACCGGCGTCGTGACGCTCCTCCGTGATGTCTCGGACCTGCGTCAGCTCAATCGACTGGTCCTCAACAAAGAGGCGGCCGTTCGTGAAGTCCACCACCGAGTGAAGAACAATCTACAAACCATTTCGTCGCTCCTTCGACTTCAGGCTCGTCGCAGTGATGAGCCCGAGACGCGTATCGCCCTCGGCGAGGCCGAACGTCGAGTGCGTTCGATCGCCGTCGTCCACGAAGTACTGAGTCGTGAGCCGGGGGAGGAGGTCGTCTTCGACGAGATCGTGCGCTCGCTGGTCCTGCTGGTGGAAGATACCGTCTTGGCCCTGCACCCCGTCGAGATTCTGGTGAACGGCAGCCTCGGGGTGCTCTCGACGGACCTCGCGACCCCGCTGGCCGTCGCGCTCGCCGAACTGTTGACCAACGCCGTCGAGCACGCGTTCATCGACTTCGGTGGGACGAATAATGAACAGGTCGGCGTGGTGACGATGAATCTCTATCTCGAAGACGGCGACGCGGTCGCGGAGATCCGCGACAACGGTCGCGGACTCGACGACGACTTCTCTCTGGAGGTGCCCAAGAGTCTCGGTCTCTCGATCGTGCGCGACATCATCCGAGCGCAACTGCTCGGCACGATCGAGATGAAGAGTGTGCACTACGCCGACGGTGGGGGGACCTACGTACGAGTCGCGGTCCCGCTGAGCACTCGACCCTAGAGCGAAGAGGCGCGACGACGCGCGGCCAGCCACTGCTTGCGCAGTTTGCGTCGCTCATCCTCGGTCGTGCCGCCCCAGACGCCCGATTCCTGGTTCGTCGCGAGCGCGAACTCGAGACAGGCCTTTTGCGCGTCACAGTTGTGGCACACGCGCTTGGCCGAATCGATCTGCTCGGTCGCCATGCCGGTCGTGCCGATGGGGAAAAACAGTTCCGGTTCGGTGTCTCGACACGCGGCGTTTGAACGCCAGTCGGCGTCATCCCAAGCGTGCGTACGGTTCCAAATCAACGACATTTCAAATCCTTAAGGTGGGGGGTAAATCCACTGCAATTTCGCGAGAAATGGGCGGTGGTGGGAGACCAATTTTAACGAATTAGTGACCAGAAAACAAGGGCTGATTCGTGAATAAACGAGATGACGTCGATGTAATTCGAAGTGACGCACTTCCAACTGGCAAACTCTTCGGGTGATTGACGTCTTCGCGCATCGCGGATTCCATAGAACCGAGCGCGAAAACACACTCGCGTCGTTCAAAGCCGCGGTCGCCCTCGGCGTTGACGGCGTCGAACTCGACGTTCGTCGGACCCGCGATGGCGTCCTGGTCGTCCATCACGATCCGGCGGTCGGCCCGCTCGAAATCGCCCAGCACATGCATTCGGCGCTGCCCGAGTACGTCCCGACGCTTGATGAGGCCCTGGAATCCCTGGTTGGCGTGCGCGTCAACGTGGAGATCAAGAACGGTCGGGGGGCGAGCGAGCGCCACGACGAAACGGGTGAATTCGCTCGTCAGGTCCTTGGCACGATCGAGGCTGCCGGATGGTCCGATCGGGCCGCCATCTCGTGCTTCGATCTCAAAACCTGCGCGTTCGTTCGCTCCATGGACCACGGGGTGTCGGTCGCGTGGCTCTTGTGGGACGTGGCCGTCGGCGAAGCGCTGATCCAGGCTCACGTGCTGGGATTCAACGCGTTCAATCCCCATTTCACGACCGTAGACGAGGTGGTCGTCAAGCGCGCGCGCGAACTTCAACTCGACGTCAACGTCTGGACGGTGAACGCTCGTGAGGACCTCGAGCGAATGGCGGACCTCGGCGTCGCGTGCGTCATCACCGATGATCCCGAGCTCGCGCTCGAGGTCGTGGCGCAGTGATCCCTGATGGGCGTCGTTGGAGAATGGCCTAGATTGAAGGCCATGAATATCGTCGTTTGCGTAAAACAGATTCCCGACCCGGCCGCGCCGCAGTCGTTGGACGCCTCACACAATCTCAACCGTTCGGGCAAGTTGATCCTCGATGAAGCCGACACCTACGGCGTCGAAATGGCGCTCCAGCTCGTCGACAAGGCCGGCGCCGGCGAGGTCACGGTGGTCTCCATGGGATCGGCCAGCGACGTGGCGGGTCTTCGTAACGCCCTGGCGATGGGCGCCGCCAAGGCGGTCATCGTGAGCGACGACGCGCTTCGCGGTACTGATTCGTTGGGCACGGCCAAGGTGCTCGCCGCGGTGATCAAGCGCGAGAGTCCGGACTTGGTCCTGGCCGCCACCGAATCGTCCGACGGCTACACCGGCACGACGCCGGTCCAGATTGCCGAACTGCTCGGTTTTCCTTCGATCACGTTCGCCAAGTCAGTCGCGATCGACGGCACGACCGTCAAGGTCGAACGTCAGACGGAGTCCGGCTACGACGAAGTGACCGCGCCGCTGCCAGCATTGGTGACCGTCACCGCCGGCGTCGTCGAACCTCGCTACGCGTCGTTCAAGGGCATCATGGCCGCGAAGTCCAAGCCGCTGGAAATACTCAGCGTCGCGGAGCTCGCACTGGGTGAGCAGACCGGTGCGGATGGTGCGCGACAGGCGATCACGGACGTCGTCGTCGCCGAGTCGCGCGTCGCGGGTGAGAAGTACGTGGACGAGGGCGACGGCGCGCAGCGCATCGTCGGTTTCCTCGAGTCGATCAAGGTTCTGTAGGAGAGTCATGGCCCTGTCAAATATCTGGATCGTCGCAGAACCGTCGAACGGTTCCTTCACCACGACCTCATTGGAGCTCCTCACGCACGCGCGCAACTATGGCGCAGTCCTTTCGGCGATCACGTGGGGTGGCGACGCGGCACTGGCCACCGTGGCGGGCGACTACGGCGCAGCGACGTTGTACGACGTGGGCGACCTGGGTGGCGCGTTACCCGGCGTACCGGTCGCCTCGGCCATCGCGGCCCTCGTGGCCTCGGTGGGCGCGCCCGATGCCATCTTCATCCCGACGAGTTATGACGGACGCGACATCGCCGGGCGTCTCTCGGCTCGACTCGACCGACCGGTCCTCACGAACGTGACCGGACTCAGTGATGACGGCGGTCTCGTCACCGAGCACCCCATTTTTGGCGGCACCCAGACCGTGAAGGCTCGCTTCACTGGTGATGGTCCCGGCATCTTCGTCATCCGCGCGAAGTCCTTCGTCGCCGAGGCGAGCGGCGCGGGGCCCGCGTCCGTCGTCGCGGCGCCCGCCGGGGACGTCGGTTCGACCGGCACTGCGACCATTGCCGCCACGCACGTCGAAGAGCGTGTTGGCCCGAAGCTCGAAGAGGCCGCGGTCGTGGTGTCCGGAGGACGCGGACTCGGCGAAGCCGACAAGTACGCGCTGATCGAAGAGACCGCGAAACTGCTCAACGGCGCCGCGGGCGCCAGTCGCGCCATCGTCGACGCCGGATGGGTTCCCTATTCGCACCAGGTCGGTCAAACGGGCAAGACCGTGAAGCCGACGGTCTACATCGCGTGCGGCATCTCGGGTGCGACCCAACATATGGTCGGCATGAAGGGTTCCAAGAACATCGTGGCCATCAACAAGGACCCCGACGCCCCGATCTTCCAGATCGCGGATTTCGGGATCGTGGGCGACGTGCACAAAGTTCTGCCCGCTCTTATCGCGGCCCTCAAGGCGCGGAACTAGGAGAACGTTGGTGAACCGAGACCCGAAATGGGTCTCGACATCGTTCCCACTTCACCTGGTCTCAGAATTTAGGCTGGGGGCAACATGATCAGCCCCCTGACCTCGTCGGATCGCCGGTGGTGGGCGCTCGGAGTACTCAGCATCACGCAGTTGATGGTGGCCCTGGACGCGACGGTCATCAATATCGCGTTGCCGCACGCACAGCGCGACCTGCACTTCTCGATCGCGAATCGTCAGTGGCTCATCACGGCCTACGCCCTCTCGTTCGGTTCGCTGTTGTTGATCGGTGGCCGACTCTCGGACATGTGGGGACGTCGTACGTCGCTCTACGTCGGGCTCGCCGGCTTCGCCGTCGCGTCGGCGCTCGGTGGCTGGGCGCACAACTTTGCGACGCTCGTGACGGCTCGCGCGGTCCAGGGAGTCTTCGGCGCGGTGCTCGCACCGGCCGCGTTGGCCGCGCTCTCATCGATGTTCGGTGATCCCAAGGAACGCGCGAAGGCCTTCTCGATCTACGGCGCCATCGGTGCCTCGGGCGCCGCGATCGGACTTCTCTTGGGCGGCGCCTTGACCCAGTGGGCGTCGTGGCGCTGGTGTCTGTTCATCAATCTCTTCTTCGCGGCCATCGCCATTATCGGCGTGGTCTTGTTCGTCGCGGGCGGGAAGCGAGAGAATGCCGCGAACCTTGACGTCTTCGGAACCTTGCTCGGCAGCGCCGGACTGTTCTTCGTCGTCTACGGCTTCGCGCACGCGGTCAATACCGGCTGGGGCAACGTCGTCACGTGGGGGAGTCTGGTGATCGGCGTGGGGCTCCTCGTGGCCTTCGTGCGCTGGCAGCAGCGCTCCAAGAACCCGCTGCTGCCGATTCGAGTGCTCATCAATCGGGTTCGCGGCGGATCGCTCGTCGCGCTCTTCCTCACGAGCATCGGGATCTTCGGGATCTCGCTCTTCCTCGCGTACTACTTGCAAGGGACCCTCGGGTACTCCCCGCTGCGAACCGGTGTGGCGTTCTTGCCGCTGGTGGCGGCGATCGCGCTCTCGGCGTTCATCGCCAGTGCCCGGCTTCTCGCGGTGAATGGACCGCGACCACTCATCCCGACCGGCATGGTGCTCTCGATGATGGGCATGGTGCTCTTCACCAGACTGACGCCGAACGCCGACTACTTTTCGAACGTCTTGCCGGGACTCATAGTGACCGGTCTCGGTCTCGGTCTCATCTTCGCTCCGGCGATCGCGAGTGCGACGGCCGGTGTGCGACCGAGCGACGTTGGCGCGGCGTCGGCGCTCGTGAACACGACCCAGCAGATCGGTGGGTCGACGGGACTGGCGCTACTGAACACGATCGCGGTCACGGTGACGGCACGCTCGAACCGAGTGCCCGTCGCGATCTCCGCGCAGTTCACGCGCCAAGAGCAACTCCACAACGCCGCGGTGCTCGCCACGTTGCACGGGTACGCCGTGGCGTTCTGGTGGGCGGGTGGGTTCTTCGCCGTTGGCGCACTCTTGACGTTCGGATTGCTCGAATCAGGCGTGCCCGATCACGACGCCGCTGTTCCGGCGCTCGGTTAGATCAGCGGCCACGGGTAGGGCGGCCAGTCCGAATCCTCATTGGGTATCGGGTAGGTGGCGTTCTCGACCAGTCCGTGGGCGCGACTCTGCGCGAGCGCCAACTCGATCGGATTGAGCCAGTCGCCGACGTGACCGGTGTCACCGTTGGCGAAGCGATCGATGCGCTCGAGCAGATGTCCGTTCACGTCGAGCCCGGCGTACTCCCAGATGACGGTGCGTAGCTTGTCCTGTTCGTGGAAGCACAGTCCGTTGTCGATGGCCCAACAGCGCGTTCCGTCGTAGATGACGTGACCGGCCTTGCGGTCGGCGTTGTTCGCGATCACGTCGAAGGCCGCGAGCTCCGCGAACCACTCATTGAACTGAGGGTGCTCGCGCAAGGTGAAGTAGTGGTCCTCCTCGTTGTCGTCGACCCACCACTGGAGCGATCCGATCCCGAAGGGTCCGTCCTCACGACCGACCGTCGTCGGCACGAGGTCCGTCGCGAGCGCGACGTCGAGTTCGTACGCCGCCACTTCGCGTCGCCAGAGCCCGTCGGGGAAATCCCACAGGGGTCGTTCGCCGGCCTCGGCCTTGTAACAGGCCCGTCCTTCGACGCCGTCGAGAGACACGGTCACCAGTAATGCCTGGTTCGAGGAGGCGACCACGCGACCCTCGACTTCAATCGCTCCTTTCAACAGCAATGTCTGTTGTTCGTCGCGGTTCATCGATCTAGCGGATCGGGGGCGTGTGGCCGTTCGTGCGCGGACAGTCGTGGCCCCTGGGGTCGAGCGGACCGCCGCAGAGCGGACAGGTCGGTCGACCGGCCTCGACGAGTCGCGCGATCGCGATGGCCAGACCTCCGGCCCACTCGCGCGTCAGCGTCAAGACCAATTCGTCCTCGCCCTCGAGTGAGTCGAAGGTGACCTCGACCGTGTGCGCCTCCTCATCGAGGGCCACGGCGATGTCACCGGCGACGAAGTCCGATTCGTACTCCGGCTCGAGAGCGAGGTCGTCCGGGAGATGGGCCGGTCGCCCCATCTCGCCGATCACTTGGGCGAGCCATTCGGCCAGCGCGGCCAGTTGTTGCTTCTCGCACTTCACGATCACCAGTCGGCGGCCCTCGCGCGCCTGGAGTAAGAAGAGGCGATTGCCGACCTCGCCGCGCACGCCGACCATCACTTTGTCGGGATTGGCGAAGACGTAGTTCATGAGGGGACGAGGTCCTTCAGCGAATCGGTGTTGTTGACGCTCAACACGATCGGTGTGCCATTCGTGAATCCAATGGCACTGATCGAGCAGGTGGAGATCACGGTTCGCTGAAAGAGGTCCAGCGGCACGCCCTGGGCGTAGGTGACGGCGGCCTTGATCGGATCGGCGTGACTCACGACGACGACGGTGCGGTTGCGATGCTTGACCGCGATTCGTTCCAGCGTCGTCCACATCCGAAGTTGCATCTCGGTGAACGATTCACCCTCCGGGAAACGAAACGTGCTCGGGGCGTGTTGCACGGCGCGCCACTCGGGCTTCTTCGCGAGCAGGTTCAGCTTCTTCCCGGTCCAGAGCCCGAAGTCGCACTCGAGGAGACCACGATCAGCGAGCGCGCGAAGCCGAAGTGCGCGGGCGATCGGCGCGGCGGTCTCGCGGGTTCGCTCCAGTGGTGACACGTAGAGCGCTACGGGCTTTTTCGCGAGTTCACCGAGTCGTTCGGCGACGTGTTCGGCCTGGGCGACACCACGTTCGGAGAGGTGCAGTCCCGGTGCGCGTCCCGGCAAGACGATGCCGGTCGTCGCCGTGACGCCGTGGCGCACGAGCAACACCGTCGTGAATGTCGGACGTGGAGGCACTTCAATAACCTAACGGTCTGTTATTTGAGGACGACTGGGATCCTTCGCGGTCCCGGGACCGCGGCCTCGGGCCAGCGTTTGCGCGACACGGTCGCGAGCTTGTGCAATAGCGCCACCGCGCCGGGGTCGTCGTCGCCGGGCCGGGTTTCGATCAAGCCCCGCTCCTTCATCGCGCTCATCAGCTCGCGTCCCTGATCGGTGCGCACGATGACGAGCGTCCAGTCGCCGAAGGCGCCTATCCCGCCGGTCGAGATGTCGGCGTGTTCCGCGGCGAAGTCCGGACACTGCGTGCAGCCTTCACGGGTGTAGGCGTGGGCCTCTTTCAACGGCACTTCGTGGAAGCTGCCGTCGGTGGTCCAGATCTGGAAGACACCTTTGATGTTCATCTTCGCGATGTCGGCGCGCTTGATCGCGTACTTCGCCTCGAAGAGCCCTTCGAAGATCGAGTCGTCGAACGTCTTGGAGCACATCAGGCCGATCGTGAGACAGAGACGTCGTGCGAGCTTGCCGCCCTTGCGCGACTGCATCGCGCCCGGTGCCGACGCCATGCAACCCATCCCCACGAGCGCGATCCGTTCGGCGCCGCCTTCGGCCGCCTCCGGATAGGCGAGCAGATTGGCGCTGTAGGTGTAACGCGACTTCGCGGTCTCGATCACGTCGTCGCGCGTGCGCGCGACCTGGGGAACCGCTCGCCACGTCGAGCCGTCACCTTCGAGACCGCTCACGAGCGCGGCGTCGATGACGTCGTTCTCCAACGCGTAGATAAGCAGTGCCGAGACGAATCCGCCATCCTGGCCGTTCTCGACGAGCGACTCGTCGGTCGCGCGCGCCAAGAGGACGTCGCCGATGCCCCAGACCTCGTCGTCGGTGCGTTCACGCGCGAACTTGTGTACGTCGATCTCGGACTCCCAGTTGCGAAAGCGCGGGCAGGCCCTCGTGCACATCGTGCAGCCCTTCTGACCGTGGGTGCAGTCATCGGGTCCGCCGTCGATGTCGAGGTGGAACGGCTTGTAGACACCGTGGTCGGTCTCGTAGTCGAGCACCGGGTGAGGACACGCGATGACGCAGGCCGCGCACCCCGTGCACAGCCCCGAGGTCACGACTTCGCTGAACAGTTCTTTCCACTGCGGCTTCTCGAGTGCCATGGTTAAACCTTACCGAGGAGGGCGCAACATCCATTTGCCGATACGCTCGCCGCGTGCCCGAGATTCTCGAAGTCGAGTCCTATCGCCAACTGGCCGATCGCGTGGTCGGTGCGAGGATCAAGCGCGGTTGGGCCGACGCCTACACCGCCAAGAAGTTGACGAGCGTCAGTGCGTGGGCTCGAGCGGTGAAGGGTCTCAGCGTGACCGGGACCGATCGTCGAGGCAAGTTGTTGCTCCTCGAGACCGACGGCGTGCGCCTCGGTGTGCGCTTCGGGATGACGGGTGTCTTGCTCATCGACGGCGACGCCGGCATCGACGGACTGTTCTACGGTCCGCACGACTTTCGAGCTGAGTGGGTGCGCGGGGGGCTGGAGTTCGACGACGGACGCAAACTTCTGCTGCACGACCCGCGGCGTCTCGGCCGATTCGAGATCGCGCCCGACCTGAGTGAGCTCGGTCCCGACGCGTTGACGCTCACGCGAAAGCAGTTCGACGAGATGCTCACCACGCGCGGCGACGGGTCGGCGATCAAGGCGAGGTTGCTGGACCAGTCCTCGGTCGCGGGCGTCGGAAACCTCCTCGCCGACGAGATGCTGTTTCGCGCGGGCATCGATCCGCGCACGCCGACGGGGCTGTTGAGTCTCGAACAGCGAGCGGCGCTCTACAAGGCCTTCACCCAGACGATGCGCACCTTGCAACGCCGCGGCGGATCCCACCTCGGCGATCACATGGAAGGTCGTTATCCGGGTGCCTTCTGTCCTCGCGACGGCGCGACGATGCTCACAGCGACGATCGGCGGGCGAACGACCTACTGGTGCTCGAAGCACCAGTCCTAGGCACCGTCCAACAGGCCGTGTAGTGCGGCCGGTTCGTACGGTCCGAGCACGAGCTGCTCCAGCACGCCGAGTCCGACCTCATCGCCGCACGTGGCGCGCACGACGTGTTGCACGTGGATATTGGCGTACTCGAGGGGATCAAGGGTTTCGAGGTTGAGCTGTTCGTCACTGACCATCGGGCCGCCGTGCCAGCGGCCGTGCGCGTACTGCGGATGGCTATAACCGGCACCGCGCATCTGGAATCGAAGGAGCGGCGTGAGGACGATCTCGGAACTGCCCATCGTGAGCACCGCACGATGCATCCATCGAGTGCCGCGGCGCATCTCGATCTTTAGATCACCGTGGATCATCACCGCCGAGTCGTTCGTCGGCATCAACACGGCCGAACGACTGAGTGGGTGACCGTGGGCGTCGTCGAACGTCATGAAGTGCATACCGCCGTCGCCGATGTGCAGGGGCGCCCAGAAGAAGGCGAGTTGCGGTGCGCGGTGACTCTCGACGCCCGGGAGCGGCTCGCCGATCGGGCGTACGCCCCACGATCGATCCTTCGTGCCCCGGAGACCTTCGGGCAGTTGGTGTCGTCCGTTGGGCGTCTCTATCCACCCACGCCAGGTGCCGAGTTGGGTCGCGCGCGTGACGTCCATGAAGAGCCGTGGGCCGTCGTGCATCGTTTGACGAGGCTCCTCGCTCATCGCCGTGCCTCGGGTGTAGGTGAGATCACAGCGCAACCCTTGTTCGGGCGCCTCGACGATGACGCGGTTCACGCGCATCGGCTCGATGATCTCCAGGCGCATCGGTCCGACGCGGGTCGCTCGTCCCGCCAGGGCGTCACTCGCGAAGACCGAGTACTGACGATCCCCTTGGACGACCGAGAAGGCGGCGTCGATGACACCGCGATTGGGGTAGAGCCCGAGGGCGAAGGCGAAGTAGAACTCTTCGTCGTACCCGTTGAACCAGAAGCGGTCGTAGGCGTTGGGGTGTCCGTCCATGACGTGGGCCAGTGGCAACGCGCTTTGGTGCAGCGGATAGTCGTCCTCAGCTATCAACATGTCGCTCCAGTCCATCGATCGCGTTCCAACGTGTGGCGGCTACCACCGCGCGTTCGATCATCGCGAGGAACATCTCGTCGCCGCGCTCGGTCTGTTCGACGATGACCGAGGCCGCGACGAGCATGACAATTGGTTGGAGCGTGTAACGCGAGAACTCCTGGCGCGCGACGTCGCCCGCAATGTCGACGCCGTAGTCGCTCAGTTTCGCCAGGTAGTAGTCGAGCAGCTCGAACTCGTGTTCGGCGCAGACCTCGGGCGTCAGACTGGTGGTGAGGAAGTAGGCGACGTCGAGCAACGGACTGGCGACACCGACCGTCTGCCAGTCAACGACGGCGATGCCCACCATCCCGTCGCAGGCGTCGACGAGGAGGTTGTCGGTGCGAAAATCGCCGTGCGTGACGCAGGGAAACGGTGTCGTGTAGTTGCCGAAGAGCGCCAGGCGCTCCTTGAGGGCGTGCACCATCGTGCGCAGTTCGTCGTCGATACGAAGGTCGTAGCGCTCGATGAACTGGTCGAAGAGGACCGGGAGCACGGCTGCGTGGAGCGGTCGAAGTTCCTCACTCACGCCGCGCAACCACTCGGCGTCGTGGAGATCGGCTCGTGCGTGCGTCGGTCCGTGGAGTCCGACGAGCGCGACGAGACCGGCGCGTGCCGTACCGAGTGAGATCCCCTCGAACTGGTCGATCACCGCCGCGGGACTGAGGTCTTCCAAGAGCAACAAGAAGTTGTCGCTCTCGTCGCGTTCGGCGAAGTAGCACCGCGGGGTTCGTGTGGCGATTGAGGCTGCGAGGTGTTGGTAGAACGAGACTTCGCGCCGATAGAGGTGCTGGAGCGCCGCAGTCGAGCGGCTCACTTCGTCGTTCGAGGGAACTTTGGCGATGACACGGGACACGCCCCCGGCGTGCTGGACGGCCAAGCGGTAGCAGTTCGCGACTTGACCCTGGCCGATCGAGGAGACCGCGACGTCGGTGGCGCCGTCGAGATTCAGATGACGCGACAGCCAGGCGACGTCGAGTTCGTCAATCGATGGCACCAACGTCATTTCGACCCCCCGATCAGTCTGCACTATCGGCGCAACCAGTACTTCGGGTCGCCAACGGTAAGAATGTCTTCATGCAATCCTTCATCACCCACTACGGTTACTTCGCCCTCTTCGTCCTCTCGGTGCTCTCGTCGGCGTGCATCCCGATCCCTTCAGAAGTCGCCTACGGTTTCGCCGGCGCGCTGTGTACCGCGGGCGTCACTGGTCACGTGCGCTTCTCGCTGTGGGCGGTGATCGTCGTGGGAACCCTTGGATCACTCGTGGGTGCGGTCATTGCCTACGAGGTCGGGCGAAGCGCCGGGCGAACCATCGTCGAACGCTGGGGCAAATGGCTGTTGCTGTCGACCAAGGACCTCGACCGCGCCGAGAGGTGGTTCGATCGCTACGGGCCCGTGTCGGTCTTGATCAGTCGCGTCATCCCGGTGGTGCGCAGTTTCGTCTCGGTCCCGGCCGGGATGGCGGAAATGAACCGCGTGAGCTTCGACGTTCTCACGACGATTGGCTCAGCCGTGTGGGTGGCACTCCTCGGGGGGCTCGGCTACGCCGCCGGATCGAACTGGAAGCACGTGAGCGGCGACTTCCACACCGCGGAGTACCCGATCATCGCGGTCGTGGTCCTCGTTCTCGCCTACGCGCTCTGGCACCGCTGGCGCACGATCCAGCGAGAGAGCGCGCACTAACTCGTCAGCCTCGCCAGCACCTTGTCGGCGTGGCCGTCGGCTCGAACGCCGTACCAGACGTGCTCGACCTTTCCGGTGGGGCCGATGACGAACGTCGAGCGAATGACACCGGTCACCTTCTTGCCGTACATCATCTTTTCGCCGTAGGCGCCGTAGCTCGCCATGACCGTCTTGTCGGGGTCGCTCAGGAGGTCAAAGGTCAGTGCGTACTTCTTGCGAAAGGCGACGTGCTTCTGCGCTTCGTCGGGCGACACGCCGAGCACCTTGACGCCGAGCTTTCGAAAGGCCGCGAGACCGTCGTTGAACTGGCAGGCCTCTTTGGTGCATCCGGGGGTGTCGTCGGCGGGGTAGAAGTAGATGACGAATCGCTCACCTGCGAAATCCTTCAGCGAAATGGTCTTTCCGGCTTGATTCGTAAGGGAAAACGTCGGCGCCTTCGCACCAATTTCCAGTCGGGTCATGATTCTCCTTCGCCTATCGCGTCGAAAATACAACATTTCACCGTAGACTCGTTGAGAAGCTCTTGGAATTGAGCTTGGGCCCACACTTTCGAACGCCGGTTCCGGGTCCAACCGAGAAACGTCGTTGTCCCGTGAGTAGTGAAATCAAGAGTCCTGCACCTTCGGTGCAGGACTCCTACGCCACCAATAAGACCTTTGCCGAATTGGGCGTGTTGCCCGAGTTAGTCGGGGTGCTCTCCGAACAGGGCATCACCACCGCCTTTCCGATCCAAGCCCTCACGATCTCCGACGCGCTCGCCGGTCGTGACGTCTGCGGCAAAGCCAAGACCGGATCAGGCAAGACGCTCGGCTTCGGTTTGCCGATGCTCCAGCGGATCTCCGCCGGCGAGACCTTCAAGGCCAAAGAGGGTGGTCCGGCGCGACCGCGCGCGTTGGTACTCCTGCCGACCCGGGAACTGGCCGTGCAGGTGCACGAAGTCCTCAAGCCCCTCGGGGCCGCCTTGGGTCTCCACGTCAACGCCGTCTACGGCGGGGCCGACATCGAACGTCAGGTGAAGTCCCTGCGTAGGGGCTGTGACGTCATCATCGCCACGCCGGGACGGCTCATCGACCTCGGCGACCGCGGCGAAGTGAACGTCGAGAACCTCGACGTCCTGGTCCTGGACGAGGCCGATCGCATGGCCGACATGGGATTCATGCCCCAGGTGGAGTGGGTCCTACGACGCATCGCCGAGCGCCCGCACCAAACGTTGTTGTTCTCGGCCACCCTGGACGGCGCGATCGACCGCCTGGTGAAGCGCTATTTGACCGACCCGGTCTTCCACGAGGTGGCGAGCGACAGCCAGACCGTCTCATTGATGGTGCACCACTTCTTGAACGTCCACCAGATGGACCGAATCAAGGTCGCCGCGACCATTTGCTCGTCCTACGGCAAGACGCTGATCTTCTGTCGCACCAAGCGGGGGGCCGACCGCCTGGTCGAACAGCTCCAAAAAGAGGGCGTCGATGCCGCGGCCATCCATGGGGACCTGCGCCAGAGTCAGCGCGAAAAGGCACTCGCGGACTTCTCGGGGGACCGTTTGGCCGTGCTCGTGGCGACCGACGTCGCCGCTCGGGGACTGCATATTGACGCAGTCGACTGCGTAATCCACTTCGACCCCCCGGAGGACCAGAAGGCCTATCTCCACCGCTCCGGACGCACGGCGCGCGCCGGCTCGACGGGAGTTGTGGTCTCTTTGTTACTGTGGAACCAAATTATTGAGGCCGAAGTGATCATGCGCCGTCTTGGACTCAAGCGGCCGATCGTGGAGGTCTTTTCAAACGACCCACACTTGAAGGACCTGGCCAGCTGGGATCCGACCAGGGAGGACTCAGTACTGTGAGCAAGACGAAGGCGCTACCGGTCTTCAAGTACAACAAGTCGATGAAACGCGCACTGGTTGTCGTTGCGCACCCTGATGATGTCGATTTCGGATCTGCCGGAACGATTGCAACTTTGACCGCGAAAGGCGTCGATGTTGCGTACTGCCTCGTCACTTCGGGTGACGCCGGCGGCGATGGATCCTCGCTCACTCGTGAAGAGCGATCAGAGATTCGCGAGACTGAACAGCGCGCTGCCGGTCGTGAGGTCGGAGTGACGAATATCACATTCCTTCGCTGGCCCGACGGTCAGGTGGAACCTACGTTGTTGCTCCGTCGTGAAATCGCACGAGTAATTCGTACCCACCGGCCGGACCTCGTCATTACTCAGAGCCCCGAGCGCAACTGGGAGCGCATGCGCGCGAGCCACCCCGACCACATGGCCTCGGGCGAAGCGACGATGCGCGCGGTCTATCCCGACGCCCGCAACCCTCACGCCTTTCCCGAACTGCTCCGTGAAGGGCTCTCGCCGCACTCCGTGCCGGTGGTCTGGTTGAGCGGGAGCAACGCCACGATGGTCGTGGACATCACGAAGCGATTCAAGTACAAGCACGCGGCCCTGAAGCGCCACGTCTCACAAGTCGGTGACAACAAGGGTCTGAAGAAGATGTTGAAGGAGTGGGCCCGCGCCGTCGCGAAGAACGCGGGCATGGACAAGGGCCGACTCGCCGAAGGCTTCAAGGTCGTCATCACCAGTTAAGTCTGCGACCGCGGTTCTAGGGTGTCGTCAATGGTTTCCTCGCCGGTCCCGCAACGCACACCGATTGCTCAACGTCGTGTCGCCAAGGGTGTCAACGAGATATTCCTTGGTCTGACGCGCGCGAACTTCTCTGGTCAGATGCTCGCGGGCGTCACCCTGTTGGCCATCGCGATTCCTGAACAACTGGCGACTTCGCAGTTGGCCGAGGTGCCGGCCTTTACCGCGATGATCGCGTTCATTACGGCATCGTTGGTCTTCTTCGTTTTCGGATCGAATCCGATCGTCTCGGTGGGCGCGGACTCCACGATCGCACCACTGTTTGCCGTCGCATTATTACGTCTCGCGCCCGCGTCATCGGCCGAGTACATGGAACTGGTCACCGCGACGGCCGTCGTCGCTGGGCTCGTCGTCTTTTTGATCGGCCTGTTGAAACTCGGCTGGCTGGCCGATTTCTTGTCACTGCCGATCGTCGCTGGCTTCTTGGCGGGCATCGGCGTGATCATCATCACCCACCAACTTCCCCGGGTTCTGGGTGTCGCGTCGGGCGGTGAATCCTTCATCTCGCGTCTCCAATGGCTCAGTCACCAGTTCGGCCACGTGAGCACGTGGTCGATCGTCATCGCGCTCGGCACGCTCGTGGTCATGGCGGTCGGCGAGAAACTGAACGCGAAGTTGCCATGGGCGCTCGCGGCGGTCCTCGCCGCGACGATCCTCACGGCCACGGCGTCACTCGCGAGTCACGGCGTGCAACAGCTCGGCCCCGTGAGCGCCGGGCTTCCGACCTGGCGCCTGCACTGGCTGAGCGGATCACAATGGGGCGTCGTCTGCACGACGGCGCTCACGCTGGTCATCGTGATTCTGAGCCAGAGCGCGGCCACCTGTCGCACCACCGCCGACGATCTCGCGATCGCCGACAACGTCAGTCGCGACTTCGTCGGTATTGGGCTGGCGAACGTCGCGTGCGGACTCGTGGGCGCCTTCCCCGTGAACGCCAGCCCGGCGCGCACCACGGTGACGAAGTTGGCGGGGGGCCGCACGAAGCTCGTCTTGCTCGTGGCCGGTGTCGGCGCCCTGGTGCTCTCGCCGTTCGCCAAATTCGCGCACATGATCCCCTTGGCGGCGCTGGCCGGTGTTCTCATCTTCATCGGGGGCCGACTCATCAAGGTCGCCCAGTTTCGAAAGATATTGGCGGCGAGCAAGTGGGAATTCTCACTCGCGCTCGTGTCGATGCTCGGCGTGATGTTCATTGGCGTCGAGCAAGGACTCGCCATCGCCGTGGCGCTCGCCATTCTCGATCAGACGTGGCGATCGGCGCGACCGAGAATGGTCGAGTTGGGTCGCCGATCGGGCACCACCAGTTGGGAGCCGTTCGAAGAGGTGGGCGTCGAACGAGTTGACCACATCCTGGCGCTGCTCTTCGGGGAGGAACTGTTCTTCGCCAACGCCGGCATCTTTCGACGTGAGATGCACGATCTCCTGGCCAAGCTGCCCGAGACCGAGCACGTCATCATCGACGCCGTCGCGATCGCCGACATCGACTACACGGGCATGAACGCCTTGAGCCAGGTCGTGGCGGACCTCACCACGGACAAGATCTCGATCTCGTTCGCGCGCGCCAACCAAGCCGTCCGGGATCGCCTCACGAAGTCCACGAACGCGGCGATCAAGACGATCACCCTTTTCGAGAGCACCGACGACGCCGCGGTCGCGGCCGAAGTGTTGACGAAGCGTTAACTCTGGGCGAGGTGTCGTAGCATGAAGTTGAGGACGCCACCGTGGCGGAAGTACTCGGCTTCGGTGGGCGTGTCGATTCGCAGTCGCACCTCGAAGGTGACCACTTCGCCATTCGTGCGTGTCGCGAGCAACATCACCGTTGGCACGATCTCGCCGCGGTTCAACGCGTCGAGGCCTTCGATCGCGAAGGTCTCCGTGCCGTCGAGGTCGTAGGTCGCGGCGCTCTCACCGGACTGGAACTGCAGCGGCAGCACGCCCATGCCCACGAGGTTGGCGCGGTGGATGCGCTCGAAGCTCTCGACGAGGACGGCCTTGACGCCGAGAAGCTTGGTGCCCTTGGCGGCCCAGTCGCGACTCGAACCGGTGCCGTACTCCTTGCCGGCGATGATCATGAGTGGCGTGCCCTCGGCCTGGTAGGCCATCGCGGCGTCGAATATCGACATCTCGGTGCCCTCGGGCAGTTTGAGGGTCACGCCGCCTTCGGTCCCGGGCGCCATCTGGTTGCGGATACGGATGTTGGCGAAGGTGCCGCGCACCATGATCTCGTGATTGCCGCGACGGGTGCCGTAACTGTTGAAGTCGGCCGCGATGACGCCGCCGTCGATCAAGTACTTCCCGGCCGGCGATGAGGCGCGAATGTTCCCGGCCGGTGAGATGTGGTCCGTCGTCACCGAGTCGCCGAGTTTGGCGAGGACTCGGGCGCCCGAGAAGTCCGTGACGACCCCCGGCTCCATCGTGAGACCGTCGAAGTACGGCGGGAGTTTCACGTAGGTCGACTTGGAGTCCCAGGCGTAGGTGACGGCGTTCGTGCTCGGCACCGCTCGCCAACGTTCGTCGCCGCTGAAGGCGCTCGCGTAACGCTCCTCGAACATCGCCGGCGTGATCGACGAGCGCACGGCCTCGGCCACCTCGGCGTCACTCGGCCACAGGTCCGACAAGAAGACGGGCTTCTCGTCGACGCCGACGCCGAGCGGCTCACTGGCGAGGTCGATGTCCATCGTCCCGGCGAGGGCGTAGGCGACCACGAGCGGAGGGCTCGCGAGGAAGTTCTGCTTGACGTCAGGGTGGATGCGACCTTCGAAGTTGCGGTTCCCGGACAGGACCGACACCACCGAAAGGTCGTGCTCGTTGACGGCTTCAGAGACCCCGGCCAACAGCGGTCCGGTGTTGCCGATGCAGGTCGTGCACCCGTAGCCGGCGAGATAGAAGCCCAGGGCGTCGAGCGGCTTCACGAGATCGGCGCGCTCGAGGTAGTCCATGACGACGCGACTGCCCGGGGCGAGCGAGGTCTTGACCCAGGGCTTCACGCTCAGCCCGAGTTGGACCGCGCGCTGGGCCACGAGACCGGCGGCCACCAACACCGAAGGGTTGGAGGTATTGGTGCACGACGTGATCGCCGCGACGACGACCGCGCCCTCGCGAAGCGTCTCGGCCATCTCGACACCGTGAACTTCGAGGGGCGTACGTCCGAGGGCGTCGAGGAACGCGCCGCGCGCACCGGAGAGTGACACGCGGTCCTGTGGTCGCTTCGGTCCGGCGAGACTCGGCTCGACCGACGTGAGGTCGAGTTCGACGAACTCGGAATAGATCGGCTCGCGCGCCGCGTGATCGTGCCAGAGACCCTGCACCTTGGCGTAGGTCTCGACGAGGTCGAGCTGCTCCTTCGGTCGACCGGTGAAGGCGAGATAGTCGACGGTCAGCTGGTCGATCGGAAAGATCGCGCAGGTCGCGCCGTACTCCGGCGACATGTTGCCGATCGTGGCGCGCGTCTCCAAAGAGAGCGACGCCACGCCGGGACCGAAGGCCTCGACGAACTTTCCGACCACGCCGTGTTTGCGCAACAACTCGGTGATCGTGAGTACGACGTCGGTCGCGGTCACGCCTTCGCGCGGAGCCCCCGAGAGACGCAGTCCAACGACCGGTGGAATCAACATCGACGTCGGCTGGCCGAGCATTCCCGCCTCGGCCTCGATGCCGCCCACGCCCCAACCGAGGACGCCGAGGCCGTTCACCATGGTGGTGTGCGAGTCGGTGCCGACCAGCGTGTCGAGGTAGGCGACGCCGTCTTGTTCGAACACGACGCGCGCGAGGTGTTCGAGGTTGACCTGGTGGCAGATGCCCATGCCCGGAGGCACGACCCGGAACCTCTCGAAGGAACTCTGGGCCCATTTCAAGAACGTGTAGCGCTCGACGTTGCGTTCGTATTCGATCGCGACGTTCTGCTCGAAGCTCTCGGGCGTTCCCGAGCGCTCGAGGATCACCGAGTGGTCGATGACCAGTTCGACCGGCACCAGCGGGTTGATCTTGTTCGGGTCACCGCCCAGAGCGATGATCGCGTCACGCATCGAGGCGAGGTCGACGACGCCCGGCACGCCGGTGAGGTCCTGCATGAGGACGCGTTCGGGCGTGAAGGCGATCTCCCGGGCGTCTTCGCCGGCGGCTTCGCCGTGGCGTGACGGATTCTCGCCCCACCTCGCGAGTGCTTCGATGTCGGCGGCCTTCACCTTCACGCCGTCTTCGTGTCGAAGGAGGTTCTCCAAGAGCACCTTGATCGAATAGGGGAGTCGGTCGACGCCGAGCGCCGAGAGCGCGTCGGAGCGCAGCGAGTAGTAGGTGAGTTCACGGCCCTGCACGTTGAGCGTCATCTTGGAGCCGAAGGAGTTGAGTGTGGTCATGGCTCCATTCTGCCGTGTTCGTCGCGTCGCCGTTCCACCTCGTGGGCGACCCCGACGTGAGCGAAGTGCGAGACTTGAGTCCATGACGTCGACCTACGACACGCTTTCGTCACGGCTGCAAAGCGCGTTCGACACGCTCGACGCCGGCGCGGACCCGGTCCTTCGCACTTCGGACCGAAGTGACTACCAGGCGAACGGCGTCATGGCGCTCGCCAAGCGCCTCGGACGTTCTCCGCGCGCCGTCGCCGAGGAGATCGTCGGTCACGTTGATTTGACCGGCGTCGCTGTCGTCGAGATCGCCGGACCGGGATTCTTGAATCTGACCCTCATCCCGGCGTTTCTCGACCAACAGCTCACGAAGTTGCGCGCTGACGATCGCCTAGGAATCGAGCCGGTCACCAAGGTCAAGACCGTGGTCATCGACTACTCCGCGCCCAACGTCGCCAAGGAGATGCACGTCGGCAACCTCCGCTCCACGGTCATCGGTGACGCCCTCGCACGCATGAACCGCTTCGCGGGACACCACGTCATCGCACGCAATCACGTGGGCGACTGGGGCACGCCGTTCGCGATGTTGATCGAACACCTCCTGGACCGCGACGTTGGTGGTGGCGCCACGTTGACGATCGGTGATCTCGACGGCTTCTATAAAGAGGCCCGCACCAAGTTCGACGCCGACGATTCGTTCAAGGAACGTTCTCGCGCGCGGGTGGTGGCGCTGCAATCGGGTGATCCCGAGACGCTTCGCCTGTGGCGCGTCATCGTCGACCAGTCGATCGCCTACCTCGATCTCGTCTACCGAGACCTCGGCATCACGCTGACGGTCGACGACGTCGTGGGCGAGTCCTTCTACGACACCATGCTGAGCGACGTCGTCGACGATCTCTACGCCGCGGGACTCATCGTCGAGAGCGGAGGCGCCCTGTGCGTGTTTCCTCCGGGATTCACGAATCGCGACGGTGAGGCGCTGCCGCTGATCGTTCGAAAGAGCGACGAAGGATTCGGCTACGCCGCGAGTGACCTGGCGGCGGTGCGCGATCGCGTCGACAACCTCCACGCCGATGAGATGCTCTACGTGGTCGGGGTGCCCCAGGCCCAGCACTTCGAGATGGTGTTCGCCGTCGCGCGTATGGCCGGCTGGTTGCCCGAGCGGGTGCGCTGTGTGCACGTGACGTTCGGCAACGTGCTCGGACCCGATCGCAAGATGTTCAAATCGCGCAGCGGCGAGACCGTGAAACTAGCCTCGTTGCTCACCGAGGCGATCGAACGAGCCGACGCGGCGCTAAAAGAGCGCAAGACCGACCTCGACGAGAGGGCGCGCACGCAGTTGGCCGTTGAGATCGCACGAGCGGCGATCAAGTACGCCGATCTCTCGACGGACCGTCACCACGACTACATCTTCGACCTCGATCGCATGATCGCTTTCGAAGGCGACACGGGTCCCTACCTGCAGTACGCGCACGCGCGACTTCGATCGATCTTCCGTCGCCTCAATTCGACGTGGGATTGTCCGACGGTCTCGTTCTCACTCGACACTCCTCAAGAACGTGACCTCGCGCTCGGACTCGTCGGATTTCCCGAGGCCTTCGAGTCGTCGCTGGCGTCGCTTCAACCGCATCGACTCTGCGTCTACCTCTTCGATCTGGCGCAACGCCTCACTGCGTTCTATGACGCTTGCCCCGTTCTGAGCTCCGAGGGCGCGTTACGCGATCAGCGACTCGCGCTGTGCGAGCTCTCGCAGCGGACGCTCTCGACTGGACTTTCCGTACTGGGAATCGACGCTCCGGAAAAGATGTGAGTCTTCGAACTCGCGACCAATAGCTCGTCGTGGATAAAGTGAACTCGCGGGTCGACAGATCCATCGAACGGGGGAAATCATGGACGTCAGGGCATCAATAATTAGTGAACTCAATGGTCCGTGGCACACCGAGACCATTGAGATCGACGAGCCCCACGCCAATGAAGTTCGAGTGAAAGTTGCTTTCTCTGGTTTGTGTCATTCGGACGAACACCTTCGAACCGGCGCACTGGGCAACGCACCTGAGATTCTGGAGATGATCTCTGGTCGATCTTCCATGTACCCAATCATCGGCGGGCACGAAGGTTCCGGTGTTGTCGAGGCGGTCGGTGAGGGCGTGACGTCGGTCAAGCCTGGCGACCACGTGGCGACGTCGTTCATCCCCTCGTGCGGGAAGTGTGAATACTGCATCTCCGGTCGACCGTACATTTGTGACATGGCGGCCGGCACCCTCGCCGGCCCGATGATTTCGGATGGCACGTGGCGACACCACTGGGGCGACACCAACCTGAATCGGATGTGCAATCTCGGTACGTTCGCCGAGTACATCGTCGTCCACGAAGCGTCGGTGATTCGCGTCGAACCGTGGTACGACCTTCGAGCCGCCGCGCTGCTCTCGTGTGGAATCTCGACGGGCTTCGGTGCCGCCGTCAGTCGAGGGGGAGTGAAACCGGGCGACGTAGTGGCGGTCGTCGGCTGTGGTGGTCTCGGCTCGGCCGCGATCCAGGGCGCGGTCCACGCTGGTGCTCGCGCGGTCATCGCGATCGATACGAATCAGTCGAAGATCGACCGCGCGTTGAAGATCGGCGCGACGCACGGTTCCACGACGACGCTGGATGCTGCGTTCACGATCCTGCCCGACCTGACGTGGGGCAAGAACTGTGACGTGGTGATCATCACGGTCGGCGAGGCCACGAGTGAGATCGTCGAGGAGGCCCGCTCAATCACCGCCAAGGGCGGCGTCATCGTCGTGGCCAGTATTGCGGCGTGGGACATGACCTCCATCGACTTGAACATGTTCATGTTTTCGATGATGAATCAGGAAATTCGCGGAACGGTGTTCGGTTCTGCGGCGCCACGTCTTCAGATTCCCCGACTCCTTCGCCTGCACCACGAAGGCAAGTTCATGATCGACGAACTCGTCACTCAGGAGTACTCGCTCGACGAGGTGCAAAAGGGATACGACGACCTCGAAGCGGGAAAGAACATTCGCGGAGTCATTCGCTTCTAACGATTCATCAGCTGTCTCACCTTGACGCTGCGAAGCGATCGAGCACGATCTCTTCCAATGAACAATGTCCAAATGCGTTCAGGGTAAACCCCGACGATTCGCGTTCACGGTTACCTGACGTAGTGGGAAATCCCGATTGTGCATTGGAACCGTCCTGCGTACTCTGCATTCATGGATCGACCTCGTCTCGTTGGTGACTTTGAGGTTGTCGAATGCCCGTTCTTCGTTGCCGATCCTCGAAGTCTCCAACCGGACGCAGGGTTATTGACTATTTGACGATTTGACTTGCGTTGTATATGGAGTAGCATACTCAGTATGGTTAACTCCTTGAGGTCCCGATGAGCATCCGTCATTCACTGCTCGCTCTCTTGAGCGAGGGCCCAAAATATGGCTTTCAACTTCGCCAGGAGTTCGAAACGAGCACCGGCGAAGTGTGGCCCCTCAACGTCGGCCAGGTCTATACGACACTGCAGCGACTCGAACGAGACGGCTTGGCGAGCTCCGACGATGTCGAGCAAGATGAGCGCCAAAAGAACTACCGCATCACCCCAGAAGGTGGCGAGGAGCTCTCTCGATGGCTCCGTACGCCGCCCGACCTCTCGGAGCCGCCGAGGGACGAACTAGTGATCAAGGTCCTCGTCGCCTCGCGCCTGCCGGACGTCGACGTGTACGAAGTGATCCAAGTACACCGTCGCTACATCGTGCAGTTGATGCAGCAGTGGACGCACCTAAAAGAGGATGAGTCTCACTTCGATCTCGCGTTTGCGCTGGCGGTGGACGCCGAACTCTTTCGCCTGGACGCCGTCGTGCGTTGGCTCGACGCCGCCGACGGTCGAATTCGTCGCGCCAGCTACGAACCGGCACCTGAGAATCCTGTTGCGTTGCCGAGTATTCGCCGAAGGACTGGAGCCCACCGATGAGCATGCTGGAACTACGACACGTGTCAAAGAGCTACGGACAGGGCGCCAATGAGGTCGACGCCATCTCCGACATCGACCTGAGCGTTGAGCGAGGTTCGCTCGTCGCGATCATGGGACCGAGTGGATCGGGTAAATCGACGCTCCTCACCATCGCGGGGAGCCTCGAAGAGCCGACGGCCGGTGACGTCATGATTGACGGCGTTCGACTGTCAGGGATGTCGCGCAACTACAAGGCCCGTCTACGGCGACGTTCGGTCGGTTACGTGTTTCAGGACTTCAATCTTCTCGCCGGTCTCACCGCGGTCGAAAACGTCTCACTCCCGCTCGAACTTGACGGGGTATCGATGAAGAAGGCGAGGGTCAAGGGAATGGCCGCCCTCGAGGGGCTCGTTCTCGCGGACCGCGCGGGGAGCTTTCCCGATCAGCTCTCCGGTGGCGAACGTCAGCGCGTCGCCATCGCGAGAGCGGTGGTGGGCGAACGGAGTCTGCTCCTCGCCGACGAACCATCGGGCGCCCTGGATTCGCTCAATGGCGAAGCCGTGATGCGGATGATCCTGTCGGCGTGTCACGGTGGGGTCGCCGCGGTCGTCGTGACCCACGACGCGAAGCTCGCGTCGTGGGCCGATCGAGTGGTGTTCTTACGCGACGGGAAGGCGGTCGACGAAACGTTGCCACCGCCGAGCCCCGAGGAACTGCTCAACCCCGACGTTCCGAACCCGGCGTAACGATGGACGACTTCCGGATTCAATCGGAGCGGCGACCATCCGACGGCGGTCTTCCCGCGCGGCGCGCCGTGACGCATTGGGCGTGGCGACTGTTTCGACGCGAATGGCGTCAACAGTTTCTGATCCTCGCCCTCATCACCGTGGCCGTCACGGCGACGATCCTCGGTTCGTCGGTCGCGGTGAACAATCCACCGCCGAAGGACGCCGGTTTCGGCACGGCGCCCTATTCGGCATCCTTCGCGTCCTACGGCACGAAAGCGCAGACATTTATCGCGAAGGCGGCACAACTCGGCACCGTTCAGGTCATTGAGAGCGAGACGTTCTCCATCCCCGGATCGATCGACACGTATCAGTTGCGATCACAGGTCGCTCCAGGCCCGTTCGGTGTCCCGATGCTCTCTCTCGTCAGTGGTCACTACCCCTCGAGTGCCGACCAGGTCGCCGTCACGAGCGGCGTCAAGTCGGCCTTCCATCTTTCGCTCGGTGAGCCCTGGCTGGTCGGGGGTGTCAAGCGTGACGTCGTCGGTATCGTGCAGAACCCGCAGAGCCTCCTCGATGCGTTCGCGCTGGTCGTCCCGGGTCAGGTCCCGAAACCATCGCACGTCACCGTGCTCTTGCGCGTTCCGGGTAGCGCGCTGCGAACTCTCGGCAAGGGCGTTCAGATCGACACTCCGGCGTCGGTCGCGGCGTCGAATCCGCTGAATCCCGAAACCATCTCGCTCGCGGCCTTGGTACTCGGAATGATGCTGATCGCGCTCGTGTCGATTGGTGGCTTCACGGTCCTCGCGCAGCGTCGCATGCGCTCTATTGGGATGCTCGAGTCAATCGGCGCGACGGATCGCCACGTGCGCCTCGTCGTCAGCGCCAACGGCACCGTCGTTGGCATCGTCGGCGCGATCCTCGGCTTCATCCTCGGTTTCGCTGGTTGGTTGGCGTATCGCCCGAGCTTCGAACAGAGCGCGCACCACCTGATTGGTGTTTTCGCGCTTCCGTGGCTCGTCGTACTCCTGGCGATGGTCCTCGCCGTCGTGGCGGCGTACTTCGCGTCGTCACGTCCGGCGCGAGCCGTCACGAAGATCCCAATCGTTCACGCGTTGTCGGGCCGCCCGGCGCCGCCGCGTCAGATCCATCGTTCCGCCGTGCCGGGCATCGTCTTCTTAGTCACGTCCTTCTTGTTGCTCGGCTATTCCGGTGGCAGTGGCGGCGGCAACGGCAGCGGTGGCGCTCCGGAACTCCTCCTCGGTCTCGTGCTCTTGATGCCCGGACTGATCTTGCTCGCGCCATTCTTCTTGTCGTTGACCGAACGAGTCAGCCGCCGTGCGCCAATTGCGACGAGGCTCGCGCTTCGCGACCTCGCTCGGTATCGGGCGCGCTCGGGTTCGGCGCTGTCGGCGATCAGTATTGGCGTGCTCATCGCCGTCATCGTGATACTCGCGTCGGCCTCTCGATTCAGCAACGTCCTCGACTACGCGGGCCCGAACCTCG
>Ga0208357_1000673_pt1 | contig 26826 bp, 15 predicted proteins | sample NGESurdeep092012_6_FD_184487 | JGI IMG/M metagenome (GOLD analysis project Ga0208357, IMG submission 184487) | Arctic peat soil microbial communities from Barrow, Alaska - NGEE Surface sample F52-2 deep-092012 (SPAdes) | ecosystem: Environmental > Terrestrial > Soil > Wetlands > Peat ...
GTCGGGCGGAGTGCCGTTGTACCGCACGCTCAGTCAGCAACCCGCGCCCGCGGCCGCCGGTACGATTCGCGTCGTGCCCGATGCGGCGATGACGCTGGCGCACTGGAATACCTTGCTGCACACCCTGCAATTGCAGGTGGTCGGCGGCCCCAACGAGGTGGGTGCCTACACGGTGGCACCGACCAGTCCTGCCTCGACCACGCAACAGGCCGTGCAGCAACTGCGCGCCACCCGCGGCATCCGCCTGGCGGAGCCCGTCTACAGCGCCCCATGAAGCATCGCTTCTTCATCCTGCTCGCGGCGTTGGCGCTGTTGAGCGCGTGCGCATCCACGCGCCCCCTCCCGTCCGCAAACGATCGCGCCAACCCCGGCCACGCGCCGACGTCCAACGTGTCCGCCATGAACAGCCAGCGCGACATCGTGCTGACGGTCGCCAATCCCCTGGAACCGAGCGCCATGCACGCCGGCTCCAGCCTGCTCGGCTACACCCCTTCGCGCTATTACGGTGCCGGCCAGCGCGCGGCCACCACCTTGGCGGCGCTGAAGAAGAATTACCGCCTGCGCGAGATCACCGGCTGGCCGATCAAGGCGCTCGACGCGTACTGCATCGTGGTGGAGACGCCTGCCGGCATGGATCGGGATACCTTGCTCAAGGCGCTCGCCAGCGACGACCGGGTGCAACTGGCGCAGCCGCTGCGGGATTATTCCGTGTACGCCGAGCGAGCGTCGGCCGCACACCAGGACAACGATCCCTACGTCAACCTCCAGCGCGGTTTCGTCGAGACCGATGCCGCGCTCGCGCATCGCTACAGCCAGGGCAACGGCGTGCACGTGGCGATCGTCGACACCGGCGTCGACACGATGCATCCCGATCTGAAGGGACGCATCCGCGATGTGCACAACATGGTCGACGATGATGCAACGACGTTCAACCGCGACGGCCATGGCACCGAAGTCGCCGGCGTGATCGCCGCCGATGGCGACAATCATCGCGGCATCGTGGGCATCGCGCCCGGGGCCGTGCTCAGCGTCTACAAGGCCTGCTGGTATTCGCCGGTGGCCGGTGCCGGCGCACGCTGCAACTCCTTCACGCTGGCCAAGGCGCTGGCGGCGATCATCGACACGGATGCCCGCATCATCAACCTGAGCCTGGGCGGTCCGGCCGATCCGCTGCTCAACAAGCTGTTGCTGCGGATCCTCGAACAGGGCCGCATCGTGGTCGCGGCGCTGCCGCCGGATGGAAACCTCGACGGCTTCCCGGTCGATGCGCCCGGGGTCATCATCGTGCGCATGAGCGGCAGTTCGGTCGCATTGCCTGGCGTGCTGAATGCACCCGGAAAGGACATCCTGACCACCCAGCCCGATGGCGGCTACGACTTCACCTCCGGCTCATCCATGGCTGCGCCGCATGTCACCGGCATCGCCGCCCTGCTGCTGTCCATCGCACCCAAACTGGACGTCCGCACCGTCCATGATCTTCTGTTGCGAAGTAGCCGCGTCTCCGGCGGCGCTCTGCAGGTGAACGCGGCATCAGCAGTAGCGGCACTGCGCCGCGCGCGGGAGGCCACACCCGACGCGCCATCCGCGCCAGCGGGGAAGACCCGCTGACGCAGCGACTCGCGCTCGAACGCGACTTGCCGCGCGAACCGGGCCGCAGCCGAAATTTCATCGCAGGCGTGGCGGACCTTTCGGCAAGACATCGCCTTCCTGAGCAAGGCGGCGTCGGTCCCCGCCGTCGCCGCGCTCACTCCCGCGGCGACGCCTGCGGCACATCTTCCGAACCTTCCTCGCGATCGCGATACAGCGCCGTGCGCACCAGCAGCATCAGGGTGATCGGGGTGGTCAGGGTGAGGAACACGCCGATCAGGATCTCGTAGAAGATCGGGCGGCCGTGCAGCACCGAGAAGCAGGTGATCGAGGCGGCCAGCATGAAGAAAGTGCCGAGCGTGGTGCCGAGGGTGGGTGCGTGCACGCGCTGGTAGAAATTCTTCAGGCGCAGCAGGCCGAGCGAGCCGATGAAGGCGAGCAGCGCGCCCAGCAGCATGAAGATCGCCACCAGGATTGCGGCCCACGGCGGCAGTGCGTCGAGGTGGTTCATTCGATCACCTCGCCGCGCATCAGGAATTTCGACAGCGCGAAGGTGCCGGCGAAGCCGAGCAGGGCGATGATCAAGCCCGCTTCGACGTAGAGCAGGCTGCCGCTGCGGATGCCGATGGTGAGCAGCAGGAGCATCGCGTTGACGTACAGCGCATCCAGCGCCAGCACGCGGTCCTGCGCGCGCGGGCCGCGCACCATGCGGATGATCGAGAAGCTCATGCCGAGCAGCAGCAGGAACTGCGCCAACACGATGGCGATGCCGAGCAAGGTATGGCTCATTGAAAGATCTCCAGCAGCGGGCGTTCGTAGCGTTGCTTGATCGAGTCGATCCAGCCTTGTTCGTCGACCAGGTCGAGCACGTGGATCAGCAGGATGTTCGCCCTGGAGTCGTAGCTGACCCAGATCGTGCCCGGCGTGGAGGTGATGATGCAGGCCAGCACGGCGAGGCCGTGGTGATCGGTGAGAGTCAGCGGAATCGCCACGAAGCCGGAGTGCGGCCTGATCTCACGACGCAGGATGAGCCGCGCTACGGCGAGGTTGGAGCGCACGATGTCGCCAATGACCCGCAACAGCAACCAGCCCAGCAGCGGGTAGTTGCGGATGTGCGCCTTGGGCGGCCGCAACAGTCCGAACACCTTCGCCAGCGCGATGCCGAGTAGCGCGCCGAGCGCGATCGTGCCGGGCGCGATGCTCTGGGTGAGCAGCAGCCAGATCAGTAGCAGCAGGGTGGACAGCAGCGGATAGGGCAGCCAGCGTCTGATCATGGCGACACCTGCGCGGCCGGCAATACCTCGTGGATATAGCTGGCCGACGCGTGGATCTGGCGCGCGGTATCGCCCAGATAGTGCAGCGGTCCTTCGACCACCACGGTCAGCAGCAGGCACAGGCCCAGCAGGATCAGGATCGAGGTGATTTCACTGACGCGCACCTGTGCGAACGGGCGTTCGGGCTCGGCCCAGAAGATCTGGATGCCGGCGCGGCACAGCGCGATCACGGTGCAGAAGCCGGCCACGATGATCAGGGTGAACAGCACCAGCGTACCGACCCGCGGCGGCGCATCGAGCATCGGTGCCAGCAGCGCGAACTTGGCAAGGAAGCCGGACAGCGGCGGCAGCCCCGCCAGCAGGATGGCGCAGGCGAAGAAGCTGAGCCCGAGTATCGCCACCGGTGCCGAGAGCACCACGCGGCTCTCGTCCTCTGCCGCGAACAGGGCGTCGCTCTTCGAGTCGACACCCTTTGAATCATCGCCACCCGGATCGTACGGCTCCAGGTTCAACGTATCGTCGGTCTCCTCGTCACCATCGGATGCCAGCAGTCCGGCGACCAGGAAAAGCGCGGCGATGCCCAGCGTGGAAATCACCAGATAGGCCAGCGCGCCGGCAGTCACCGCCGGTTGATGCAGGCCGACGGCGCTGAGCAGGGTGCCGGCGGAAATCACCACGTTGTAGCCGGCCAGCTTGCCAAGCTCGCGCGCGCCAAGCATGCCGACGATGCCGGCGACCACGGTGGCGATGCCACCCCACAGCATCCAGTCGCTGCCGAAATGGCTCGATGCCGGGCCCGCGCCATCGCCGAACAGCAGCAGGCTCAGGCGCAGCAGCACGTAGATACCGACCTTGGTCATCAACGCGAACATCGCCGCCACCGCCGGCGTGGAAGCTGCATAGGTGCGCGGCAGCCAGAAGCCCAGCGGCCACATCGCGGTCTTGATCAGGAACGCCACGCCGAGCAGCGCCGCTCCCGCATGCAACAGCGCGCGGGTGCGCTCGGGCACGCTCGGGATCAACTCGGCCAGCGCCGCCATGTTCAAGGTGCCGGTAACGCCGAAGATCAGGCTGACGCCGAGCAGGAACAGCATCGAAGCGGTCAGGTTGACCGCGATGTAATGCAGCCCGGCGCTGACCCGCCGCGCGCCCGAACCGTGCAATGCCAGGCCGTAGGACGCCGCCAGCAGCACCTCGAAGAACACGAACAGGTTGAACAGGTCGCCGGTGAGGAACGCGCCGTTCAAACCCATCAGCAGGAACTGCAACAGCGGCTGGAAATGGCCGCCGCGGTGCCGCCACGGTGCCAGCGCATACGGCAGGATCGCCAGCCCGAGCACCGCGGTGAGCAGCACCATCAGCGCCGACAGGCGATCGAGCACCAGCACGATGCCGAAGCGCACAGGCCAGTCACCGATGCGGTAGACCGCGGTCATCGCGGCCTCGCTGCCCTGCTGCGAAGCGGCCAGCAGCAGTGCGACGGCCACGCCCACCAACGCGACGCACGAGGCGACGCTCAGCGCCACCACCGTGCGCCGTCGGCGTTCGCCGATCAGCAATTGCAACGCGGCCACCAGCAACGGCAGCACAATCGGCGCGATGATCAGGGCGCTGTTCATGGCGTGCCGTCCTCGCCATCGACATGATCGTTGCCGGTCAGGCCGCGCGAAGCCAGCAGCACCACCAGGAACAACGCCGTGGTCGCAAAGCCGATCACGATCGCGGTCAGCACCAGTGCCTGCGGCAACGGGTCAGTGTATTGCCCGATGTCGCCAGCCACCTCGTGCAACACCGGGTCGGCACCGGTGCGCAGGCCGCCGATGGAGAAGATGAAAAGATTCACCGCGTAGGAAATCAGGGTCAGCCCGATGATCACCTGGAAGGTGCGCGGGCGCAGCAGCAGCCATACGCCCGACGCAACCAACACACCAATGGCGGCGGCAAGTACCAGTTCCATCAATTCGGCCCTCCGCTCTCGACGGTTACGCTCTCGACGGCCGCGCTTTTGGCCGGCTGGCGTGGACGCCGCAGCGACTGATGCGCCAGCGCAATCAGCATCAGGGTGGTGGCACCGACCACCAGACAGAACACGCCGAGGTCGAAGATCACCGCCGAAGCCAGCGGCAGGCGACCGAGCAATGGCAGCTCGACGTACTGGAAATACGAGGTGAGAAACGGACGGCCAAACAGCAGCGAGCCGAGCCCGGTGCCCACCGCCAGCAGCAGGCCCAGTCCGATCCAGCGTACCGGCAGCACGCGCAGATGCGACTCCACCCAGCGCGCGCCGCGCGCCATGTACAACAGGATAAGCGCCACCGACACGGTGATCCCCGCGACGAAGCCGCCACCCGGCAGGTCGTGCCCGCGCAGGAACAGATGCACGCCGAACAGCAGGATCACCGGGCACATCAGCTGGATGATCAGGCCCGGAATCATCAGGTAATCGGTCAGTGATTGATCGGTGCCGGACTGATCGGTGCCGGACTGATCCGTGCCGACCTGATCGGTGCCGGCATGATCGCTGCCAGGATTAGGCGGCCTCGCGTCGAGCACCGACTGCCGCTGCCGCATCGGCGCATTGATGCTCTCGGCCGCCGGACGGAAACGGCGCAGCAGGGCGAATACGGTCAGCGCCACGATCGCCAGCACGCTGATCTCGCCCAGCGTGTCGAAGCCGCGGAAATCGACCAGGATGACGTTGACCACATTCCTGCCGCCACCCTCGGTATAGGCCCGTTCGAGGAAGAAGCGCGAGATCGAGTCATGCACCGGATGCATCATCGCCGCATAAGCCAGGCTGGCCACGCCCGCCCCCACGACCATCGCGATCAGCACATCGCGACGACGGCGATAGGTGGCCAGGCGACCTTCCTGCGACAGCCCCTGGATCCGCTTCGGCAGCCAGCGCAGGCCGAGCAGGATCAGGATGGTGGTGACCACCTCGACCAGCAGTTGGGTCGCCGCCAGATCCGGTGCCGACAGCCACACGAAACTGACGCAGGAAACCAGTCCCGCCCCGCCGGTGAGGATCAACGCCGCCAGCCGGTGGAACTTGGCCTGGCTGGCCGCGCCGATCGCGCACGCTGAACCGAGCAGCCACAGCATGGCGAACGCGGGATCGATGCTCGACCAGCGCGGGGTGACCCCGATCGGCGCACGGGTCGCGGCCAGACCACCGGCCAGCAACGCCACCAGCACGATCAGCAACAGTTGCGGCTGCAGCCGGCGCGTGGGAAAGAAGCGATCCAGCGAGCGCGGCAAGCTCGAGGTGAGCAGGCCGAGCGCGCGCTCGAACATCCGCTTGCCATTGAGCCAGCCGATCAGCGGCGTGCCCTCGTGCGTGGCGATGTAATGACGCGACCGGGCATACAACACGCAGCCGACCACGAAGGCGAAGCTGCTCATCAGCAACGGCAGTGTCACGCCATGCCATACGGCCAGGCTGTAGACCGGTGTCGCCGTCCCCAGCACCGCGCTCGCCGCCGCGTGCAGCGACGGCCCGATCACCCGCCCCGGCAGGATACCCACCAGCAGGCAGGCCAGCGCCAGCAGGCCGATCGGGACACGCATCCACAGCGGCGGCTCGTGCGGTACGCGCGGCAAGGTGGCAGGCACGCGGCCGAAGAACACGCCACGCACGAAGCGCAGCGAATAGGTCACGCCGAACGCGCTGGCCGCCACCGCCATCACCACCGAGATGACGTCGAGCAGCGCGCCGTGTTCGGCCGCCAGCGTCTCGGCAAAGAACATCTCCTTGGACAGGAACCCGTTGAGCAACGGCACGCCGGCCATCGCCGCGCCGGCAATCAGCGCCAGCGTCGCGGTGATCGGCATGAAGCGGCGCAGGCCGCCGAGCTGGCGCATGTCGCGCGTGCCGGCCTCGTGATCCACCGCGCCGGCGGCCATGAACAGCGAAGCCTTGAAGGTGGCGTGGTTGACGATGTGGAAAATCGCCGCGACCACGCCGAGCGTGCTGCCCAGCCCGACCAGCATGGTGATCAGGCCCAGATGGCTGATCGTGGAATACGCCAGCACGCCCTTCATGTCCTGCTGGAAGATCGCCGTGTACGCACCCAGCACCAGGGTGATCAGACCGGACCCGCCGACAATCCAGAACCACTGCTCGGTGCCCGCCAGCACCGGCCAGAAACGCACCAGCAGGAACACGCCGGCCTTCACCATCGTCGCCGAATGCAGGTAGGCCGATACCGGCGTCGGTGCCGACATCGCCTGCGGCAGCCAGAAATGGAACGGGAACTGCGCGCTCTTGGTCAGCGCGCCGAGCAGGATCAACACCAGCGTCGGCGTGTACAGCGCATGCCCGCGGATCAGATTGCCCGAGGCGAGGATCACGTCGAGGTCGTAGCTGCCCACGATATGCCCGAGCAACAACATGCCCGCGAACAGGCACAGGCCGCCGCCGGAGGTGACGATCAGCGCCATCCGCGCGCCGTCGCGGGCGGACGCGCCGTGGTTCCAGTAACCGATCAGCAGGAACGAGAACAGGCTGGTCAGTTCCCAGAAGAACACCAGCTGGATCACGTTGCCCGACATCACGATGCCGAGCATCGACCCCATGAACGCCAGCAGCAGCGCGAAGAAGCGGGACAGCGGATCGTCCGCCGGCATGTAGTAGCGGGCATAGACGCCCACCAGCATGCCGATGCCGCAGATCAGCAGCATGAACAGCCAGCTGAAACCGTCCACCCGCAGGCTCAGCTCCAGCCCCAGTCCGGGTGCCCACGGAATCGCCTGGTGCAGCGCGCCGCCGGCGGCGATCGCCGGATACAGCCACAGCGAAAACAGCAGGCAAACCAGCGCGGTACCGGTCATCAACCACGTGGCAGCGCGGCGCCGGCGCCCGCCCAGCGCAAACACCACCAGGCCGGCCACGAAGGGCAGGCAAAGGATGAGGCTGGGCACGGCGGGATGTGGCATCAGTCGCGGGCGCTCCTGGGAACAACAGTCGGTGCTGCCTCTGGCCGGAAACCGGAGGCGCAACATGCGTGAGCTTGTGCATGCTTCAGCCATGCGAACGTAGCGCTTGTGACGTACGCACCACGCTGGCACGAACCGCACCTGACGCCGCAGCCCCGAGTCTATCAAGGCGACCCGACCGGCGGGCAGATACCGCGTGGTCGCAGTGCGCCGCGGATTGTGCGATGGTCGAGGCGACGCCGGAAAGCGACGCCGGCTGCCGCCGGGAGACCGACATGAGCCCACCGACAATGAACATCGCCCGTCCCGGCAGGATCCTGCTGGCCACCGACCTCAGTGCCCGCTGCGACCGCGCGCTGGACCGCGCCGCCCGGCTTGCCACCGAGTGGCAGGTACCGCTGCTGGTAGTCCACGCCATGCCGCGTGATGTGGTCGCGAGCTGGCCGTCGACCGACGACACGCCATCGTGGCGGCAACCCCCGGACACGGTGGCAGCGATCGAACGGCAGATCCGGCGCGACCTCGGCCATGAGGTCGACCAGCTCGCCATCCACGTCGCCGAGGGCAAGCCCGCCGACGTCATCCTCGACCTGGCGAAGCGGGAAGGCTGTGACCTGATCGTGCTCGGCGCCAGCCACGAACGCTCCGGCCACAGCGTCCTGGGTCGGACCGCCGAAGCCCTGATACGCAAATCGTCGGCCTCGTTGCTGGTGGTCAGGAATCGCCCGCGCGAGGCCTATCGGCAGATCCTGATCGGCACCGATTTCACGGTCGAATCGCGACACGGCCTGCATGTCGCCACCACGTGGTTCCCGCAGGCCAGCTTCGTGCTGATGCACGCGCTGGATATTCCCTACAAATCGCTCTGGCTCGACCCCGCCCGCCGCGAGGAATTCACCAGACTCGAACTGGGAACCATCGAGGACTTCCTCGCCGACGCCCGACTGCCAGACCCGCAGCGGCAGCGGATCCGGCCGATGATCGAACACGGTCACCCGGAGATAATGCTGCGAAACTACGTGCTGGAGGAAGGTGCCGACCTCACCGTGATCGGTGCACTGCGCCGGGGCCTGGCCTTCCACATGCTGGTGGGTGGGAGCGCACGGCGCATCGTGCAGGAGGTTCCCGGCGACATCCTGGTGGTGCGCGCCGGGGTAGCGCAGGAGTCCGCGCAGGAATCCGGGCAGTTGCCTGACTGAAGGCCACTGCGCGTCGGCGGGCGAACTCGTCCGACCTTGCCGATTCAATCAGTTCGACCGTTTCGGCGAGTACCCGTGCGCACGCCTGGGCGCCCGAGTTGCAACTGGGCTGGCGTCACGCCTTCAACGACCAGTGGCGGATGTACGCCAATGCCGCCGGGGTGAAGAAAAACGGTGGCCGTCTCCATGGCCACATCTACAACGTCGACCTGGGCGTCGCATGGTACCCATGAAAGAACCTGGGCTTCGGCGCCGAATACAACTACACGCGGATCAAGTTGAACCAGAACCACGCAAACTACGCGATGACTACCTGGACATGCGCCTCAAGGGACCCTCGCTATACGTGAAGTTCCGCTTCTGAGTCGATCAGGCAACGGAAGGAAAGCGTTCAACCAGCGACGTGCAACGCCAGGGTGGCGAAAGCGCCATCGGCAGCAAGCGCGGTGATGCGGTAGTCGCCGGCTTGTGGCAGGGTGAGCAGGATCGATGTCGCACCCACGCTGCTGCCTTGCAGGCGACCATTGAGCAGCCATTGCACCGGAGCTTGCGTCCCTATGGCGTTCAGGCTCACGCGCAATGGATGTTCGCTGTTCGGCGCACGGCGCAGGATGACGCCGGGGTTCAGCCCGGCGATCCGGATCGGACTGGCCATGTCGAGTGAATCGGCCGCGCAGCCGGGGGCGAGTGGCGGCAGCGTCGCTGCGCGACTATCGTCGATGCTCAGCCAGGGCGTGGCCAGCACCGGCCAGCGTGCGATGCGGATCGTCTGTTCATGCGCGGCGTGGCAGGCGCCGCTCAGCCGCTGTCCGCGCTGGTTGACGCGCAGCGTGAGCAGGCCGGATGACCAGGCACCCAGGTCGCGTTCGGCAAAAGTGGGCGGAATCGCGTTGTCGAGGATCCACGCGGTGCGGCGCTGGCGACACAGCGGCGCCGGCGTGGTGGCCGCCGAACCGCCCAGCGGCCAGCAGATATCCGTCGAACGTACGCTGGTCGGCTGCGCGGCATGCGTGCGGCCCCCGCGTTGCGGCAGCATGTCGGCGATCTGGAACAGCAGCGGCAGCGCGGTGACGGCGCCGTACTGTCCGGGCGAGGGCGTGCCGTCGGGGCGTCCGATCCATACGCCGATGGTCCAGCGGTCGGTGACGCCGATCGACCACGCATCGCGATAGCCGTAGCTGGTGCCGGTTTTCCAGGCCACGTTGGCGTGGCGATTGATCACGCCCGCCAGCGGCGCGCCTTCCACGTCGGCCGGGTTGCTGCCCAGGATGTCGCGGATGATCCAGGCGGCGCCGGGCGACAACAGCCGGCGCGGGTTGGCCGACTGCTGCGAGGTATAACGCGGCGTGCCGGCCATGCCGCCGTTGGCGAACGCGGTATAGGCACCGACCAGGTTCTCCAGTCGCGTTGCCGCGCCGCCCAGGATGATCGACAGATTCGGCTTCGCACCGGCCGGCAGGCCCAAGTCGATGCCGCCATTGGCCAGCCGCGCCACGAAACGGTTCGCGCCAACCCGGTCGAGCACGTCCACCGCCGGCACGTTGAGCGAGCGCTGCAAGGCCTCGGCTGCACTGACCGGACCGCTGAATGCCTCGTCGAAATTTCCCGGCTGGTAGCCACCGAAATCCTGCGGTGCGTCGACCAGCAGGCTTTGCGAGTCGATCAGGCCGTCGTCCAGCGCCAGCCCGTACAGGAACGGCTTCAGGGTCGAGCCTGGTGAGCGTGGCGCCGTCACCATGTCGATGTAGCCGTGCCGCTGCGGGTCGGCGAAATCGCTGGTGCCAAGATAGATGCGCGTTTCCAGCGTGGCGTTGTCGACCACCATCAGCGCCGCGGTGCTGTGCGATGGCAGTCGCGACAGGTAGGCGCTGACGCGATCTTCCGCGGCGCGCTGCAGGTTCGCGTCGATCGTGCTGACGATGCGCCGCTCGCGCGGGTACTGCCGATGCAGGCGTTCGGCGAGCAGCGCCGCCGACAGCGGCGCGCGCAGCGATCGCGCCGTCACCGGTTCGATGCCCGCCTCGCGCACCTGGGCGGCACTCCACACACCCAGGTCGCGCATGCGCCGCAGTACCTTGTCGCGCGCGGCGCGCGCCGCCACCGGATGACGATCCGGCCGCAGCCGGCTGGGCGACTGCGGCAGCACCACCAGCAGCGCCGCCTCCGCCCGCGAGAGCTGGCTGGCCGGCTTGCCCAGATACGCCCACGAGGCGGCTTCGACGCCTTCGATCGGTCCGCCGAACGGCGCGTGGTTGAGATACAAGTCCAGAATTTGTGCCTTGCTCAGATGCGCCTCCAGCTGCAGCGCGCGGAAGATCTGCACCAGCTTCCCGCCAACGGTGTGCGGACGAAACCAGCCGGAGCCGGGTTCGATGATCCGCGCAACCTGCATGGTCAGCGTGGAACCGCCAGACACGACACGTCCGTGCACGATGCCGCCAGCGAGTCCGCGCAGCAACGCATACGGATTGACGCCGGGATGGCGGTAGAACCAGCGATCCTCGTAATGCAGCAAGGCGCTCAGGTACAGCGGCGACACCTGTTTCGCGGTGATCGGATAACGCCACACGCCATCGTTGTCGGCAAACGCGCGCAACGGCGTGCCGTCGCGCGCGAGCACGACCGTGCTGCCGTTGTCGGGGGCTGGCAGGTGCAGCGGGAACACGCGGTCGAGCACGACGGCCAGCAGCAACAGTACGACCCCGCCGATGAGGACGGCACGCAACCAGCGCCACGCGCGGGAACGGCGTGGTGGTCTGGCGTAGGAGCCCGCTGGCGGGCGATGCTCCTGGCTCGGGATTTGGGATTCGGGATTCGGGATTCGCAAGAGCATTGCCCGCCAGCGGGCTCCTACCGATCCGCGCATGGCTGCATCAGGGTTCGACCACGGTGATCTTTGCCGGCACGGCCTTGCCGATGCCACGGATCGCCGGTCGATACATGTCTTCCACCAGCGGCGGCGGCACCGTATAGGTGCCCGGTGTCACCGCCCGCACCAGATAGAACACGTGGGCCGCGTCGCCGCGACTGAGCTTGAGCGCGGCGGCGTAACGGTCGTCGCGATATTCCTCGTGCACCACCTGCGCCGCGGCATCGTGCTGGTCGAGGTCGATGCCGTCGATCACCACGCCCGACCACTGTCGGGCGCCGCCGAGGTTGAGGTTCTCCACTTCCAGCCCACCGGGCAGCAGGTCGGTGACCAGGGCGTCGGGAATCTCCATGCGCGCCTCGATTTTCAGTTCGACGATCAGGGTGTCGCCCTCCTTCAGCTGCGTGCCGGTCCACGGCTTGCCGTCAGTGGTGAAGTAGCTGCGGCGCACGTCGATCTGGCTGTCGTCCGGCGCCGGCGCGGTGTTCGGAATGCCGGCCACGTCGAGCGTGGCGAAGATCGCCGCCAGGCTGGTCGGCTGCACGCTGACCCCGGCGTCGAGATCGGCGGCGCTGAGTTCGCGGCTCCACATGCGACTGTCCGGCGCGGTTTCGCGCTTGCCGGCCACCGTCATCGTGGCAGCCAGCGGGGCGTCGCTTTTCGCATCGAACGCCGCGGCGACGCGGGCGATCGCGGCCTGTTCCTGCGTGCTCAGATAAGACCACGACCAGCGGTAGTCCTTGTCCTGCTGCTGGCGCGCACGCACGTTGGCGCTGGCGTTGCGTGCCCAGTCGACCAGCTTGGCGTCGTACTCGGGCTTGTTCATGCCGTAGTCGTGGCTGAGCGCCACCATCAGCGCGAGGTCACGCAATTCCGAGCCGTAGTCGCCGACATACCAGGGCCTCTCCTTGTTCCACGCGAACGCCTCGGCCATCGCCTTCTGCGCGCGCGCATTGTCGCCCATCAACTTGAACGCGATGCCGAAGTGCACCAGCGGCAGCGGGCCCACCAGCTTCTGCCGTTCGTTGTCGAAGATCGCGCGCAAGGTACCCAGCGGCGCGCGGTTGACGCGGGCCAGCACGAAGCCGGAGTAGGCCTCATCGGCAAGGCGCATGTGGTCGTGGTGCTCGTAGCCGTAATACGGGTGGCCACCGGCGAGGAGGTCGTCGTTGAGCCGTTGCAGGGCCTTCTGCAGCACGTCCTGTGGCACCGCGAAACCGGCGGCGCGGGCGTCCAGCATGAAGTCGACCACGTACGGCGTGGTGAAGGTCTCGATCGGACTGGAGCCGCCCCAGAAACTGAAGTGACCGTTGCTGGCCTGGAACGAGGCGATGCGCGACAGTGCGCCTTCGACGGCCGCCTTGCGCACCGCATCGCTCATCACCGGGCCACCGAGGGCTTTGGCCGTCTGGCCGTCCAGGATCAGCGCGGCGTACCCCTTGCTGGTGGTCTGCTCAATGCAGCCGTAAGGGTAATTGAGGATACTGCGCAGGGCCGCGCCGTACGGCAACGGCGGCAACGTACTCAGCGTGAGCCGCGCGCGCACCGTGGCGGGCAGCAGGCCGGTGATCGCAGCGGCACCGAAGTGCTCGGGCTTGCCCGCCTCCAGCGCCATCGGCGTGGTGCGCACCACTTCCGGCCAGGCCGGGCGCACGGCGAACTCGAAGTGGCGATCCACCTGGTAATCATTGAGCTCGGCGTGGATGTCCACGGTCGCCACTGCGACACCCGCTTCCGCCGTCACCGGCATGTGCAAGGTGGCACCGGCGCCGTCCTTCAGCGCCACACTTTGGACAGCCTTGTCGACCTTGATCAGGCCGCCGCCTTTTACGCTGACCTTCGCCGTACCGTCCTTGCCGGAGAGGTTCTTCAGGTCGAGGCTGATCATCGCCTGGTCGCCCGCGGCCATCACCCGCGGCGTGCTCGGCTCGACCACCAGCGGTGCACGCACGGTGACATTGCCATTGCTATTGCCATAGCGGCTGTCGGTATAGGCCAGCGCGGCCAGGCGCAGGCTGCCGTTGAAGTCGGGCACGTCGACATGCAGCGTGGCCTTGCCCTGTGCATCGAACGCGACCGGACCGGCGAACAGGTCGACGATCTGTACCTTCGGATTGAGCCGGGCCGCCTTGGGTAGCGCCTTGCCGCTCATGTCGCCGCCGTAGCGCAGCTTCGCCTGTGCGCCGTCCATCGCCTCGATGATGCGGCTGTACAAATCGTACGCATCGATACCGAGCGCGCGCTTGGCAAACATCCAGCTCCAGGCGTCCGGCACCGGATAGTCGGTGATGTTGAGCACGCCCTGGTCGACCGCCGACAGCGTGACGTAAGCTTTCTGGCCGGCCAGCCCGCTGGCCTGCACGTTGACGTCGAGCGGGTTGCCCGGACGCATCATCGCCGGCGCCTCGAGCTTGAGCGGGATGCGGCGGTCGTTGCGATCCATCGCCACGTATTCGATGCCCATCGCGCGCGCCGGCGTGGTGTGTTCATCCGCCTCGCCGCCACGGAATACCAGCGCGGTGACATACACGTCGTGGCGCTCCCAGTCTTTGGTCACCGGGATCTCGAACGTGCTGCCAGCCTTGGCGTCGATGTTCTTCGTGTAGAGCAGATGATCCGATTCGACCAGCAACACGCCGGGGCCGTCGTGCGGCGGGGTCACCGTGACCTTCATGCTGTCGCCGGCGCGGTAGCGCGCCTTGTTCAGTTGCAGCTTGACCTTGTCCGGGCGCGCCTCCTTGCCCAGGTTCTCGTCGTCCCAGCTGTAGCCGGCGAAGAACGGGAACACCGTGGTGAGTTTCGTGGCCGGGTCGTACACCTCGACGCGGTAGCTGCCCCACTGCACCGGGAACTCGACATGCGCCGACTGCCCGGCGGCCACGTCGACATCCTTCTCGTCGATCAGTTGCAGACGCTGGTTGGCATCCGATTTCCAGCCGCCGTTCTGCTCGTACAGCCAGTAGAAATCGCGCAGCTCGCGTTGCAGGCGCACTTTCAGGTGGCTGCCGGCGACCAGTTGGCCATCCGCATTCGCGCGCACGATCTCGAAGCCGGCCGGCGCTTCGCTCTCGGCACCCTGTTTCGGATCGAACAGCGGACGCACGCCGACCAGCGCGTCGGCGGGCCAGTAGGTGCGCTTGAGCAGGCGCGTCACCGCGCGACCGCCGCTTTCGTACACGCTGCCGGACAAGGTCACCGCCAGCGGCGCGACCGGCTTGACGTCGTCCGGAAGGGGCAGGTCTTGCTCAAGCACGCCATGCGCGTCGAGCTTCGCGTCGACCACGTCGTCGGCGCTCTTCGGCAAGTCGACCAGTGGATTGCCGAAGAAGGTATCGGTCAGCTTCGGCAGCGGATGCACTTCCGGTGCCACCAGCAGTTTCGCGGTGAAACGGTTGCCATCGGCCGGCGCACCGTACAGATAGCTGGAGGCGACCTTCAGCTTCAGCGGTTCATTCGGTGCCAGCCGTTGTTGCGGGCTGGACAGTTCCACTTTCAATCGCTCGGGCAGGAACTCCTCGACGTGGAACGGAAACGCCTGCACGGTGTCCTTGCTGGCCGGATCGAGGCGGAATTCCAGCTGCCACAGGCCGGTCGGCGCGTCGGCGGGAATCGCCTGGCTCAGCTCGAAGTAGTTCAACTGCTGTGGCTCCAGTCGCTTTTCCACCAGCGTGCGGCCGTCCGGTTGCTTCAACCGCACAAACAGCGACTGCGCCTTCATCGGCTTGCCGTCGTAGTCGCGCAGCAGGGCCGAGGCGCGCAGCGTCTCACCGGGCCGGTACAGATCGCGGCCGGACCAGGCATACACCTCGAACGGCGCCTGCTCGCGCCCGCTGATGTCGAAGTTGGACACATCCAGCGCCGGCTTGTTGAACGGCAGCACCGAAACATCCTTGCCGTGGCGCGCCACCAGCACATCGGAAGCCTTGACCTGGTAGGCGATCAACGCATTGCCGTCGGCGCCGGTGCTGGCCTTGAGCTTGCTGCGACCGGCCTCGTCGCGTATCTCGATCTCCACGCCGCTGACCGGCGAGCCATCGCGCAGCGAGGCGACGTGCAGCAACGCGTTGTCGCGATAGACGCGCAGGTGCAGGCCGAGATCGCTGACGAAGAAGGTGGCGGTGTCGTAGCCACCCCGGAAGCTCCCGCCGGCCTTGACCACGGCCATGTACACGCCCGGCTGCGACAATTCCTTGATGTTCTGCACCGGCAGGTAGGTGACCGTGCGCTCGTTGGGTTCGCCGCCCAGGGTGTAGTGGTTGGCGTAGACCGAATCGGCGATCCGGGTGATTGGCAGCTTGCTGCGGCGCTGGCCCCCCTCGAGGCAGTCGTTGTAGTAGCTGACGTCGTGGTCGAGCTCGTAGCTGTCGCGATGACCGTTGCGCGGATAGGCGCAGAACAGGTCCGACAGCGCATCGTCGTGCACGCGGAAGAACTCCACGTCGGCGTCGTGCACGTTCATCGACACCAGCGGCAGCCCGCGCGTGCCGCGTGCCGGCAACACGCTGCCGTGCGAGGCGAAACCCACCGCTGCCGGCAGGTTGCCGGAATACACCTCGCGCTTCAGCGCGTGGCCGAGTGTGCGTCCGTCGGCTGCCAGCAGGCCGGCTTTCAACTCCACCACGTAGCGTGTGTTGGCCTGCACGAAGGGAAAACCCAACGTCTTGCCGTTTTCCTGCAGACTCCAGCTGCCGCTCACCACCTCGCCCTTCGGGCCGGTCACCGCGATCAGGTCATCGAAGGTTTGCGCCGCGGCCAGCGGCGCATTGAAGCGCAAGGTCAGCGTCGTGCGTGAATCGCTGGTCGTGGAACTGGCCGAAACCAGGGCGAATCCCGACTTGGCGGCCGGATGCGGGGCCGAACTGGCGGCTGCGGGCGTACCTTGCAGTGCCGGCGGATTGCCATGGTGGCCGCGCCCGCAAGCGCCCAGCAGCAGGGCCACCACCAGGACCGACACGACGCGTGCCGTGCGGGAAAATGATCGTCCGGACATGAAAGCCTCTCCCTGAGTTTGACGCCAAGTATTGCCGACATTCATGGCCAGCAGATGGCATGAATCGGGCACCGGTATATCAGCGGCGCACCTGCCGCCCCAGCCAGTCGCCCAGCTGCATCAGCACCTGGCTGCGGCCGGGCTCGGCCTCGTTGAACAGCTCGTGGTACAGCGTGGAGAAGAAGCGCGTGGTCAACTGCCCGCTTGCCGCCGCGGCCTTGGCGAAAGCGCGGCTGCCGGACGGGTCAACCAGTTCATCGCTGTCGGCGACCAGCAGCAGCGTCGGCACCTGCAGCCGGGCGGCGTCGGCGATGCACGCCGCGCCATCGGTGAAGATGAAATCGGCAAGCCGCGGCGTGATCCAGCCATGCTGCAAGGGGTCACGGCGATAGTCGGCCACCACCTGCGCATCGTGCGAGAGCTTGTCCGCATCCAGTCCGTTGCGCAACGGCAGGCTGGGCAGGAGGCGGCTGAGCACGCCAGCCAGGCGGATCATCCGCGGCGACTCCCAGCTGCGTAGCGCCGGCGACGAGAGCACCAGCGCCGGCGGCAGCACGCGGCCATCCAGCACCGCACGTGCAGCTACCAGGCCGCCCATGCTGTGGCCGAGCAGCAACGGTGAACAGGGCGACGCCGCGGCATAACCGTTGTAAACGGTGGCCAGGTCGGTCAGCAGGTCGTCGCCATGCTGCAGCGCGCCGCGCCGCCCGGGTGACTGACCGTGGCCGCGCTGGTCGTAGCCGCGCACCGCGTAACCACGCTGGTTGAACCATGACGCCAATCGCGCGTAGCGGCCGCTGTGCTCGCCCAGCCCATGCACGATCAAGACCGCGCCGCGCGCCTGCTCCAGCGGCCAGTCGCGCAGCAGCAGGCGCTGGCCGTCCGGCAGCTTCAACCAGGTGGTCGTGCCGCTCGTTTCCTCGTGCGCCGCCAACGGTCCGCGTTTCTGCACCGCCCGCTCCTGTTCGACCACGGTCATGCTGCGCTCCCGCGCGTTGTTTGCTTGTGGAACATGAATACTGCCATGCCTGTCACGCGCTTGCATCGACCCCGCCGTCGATTGAGCAAGGCTCGTGCAACCCCATATATGGTCCAATGAATATTCGATCGCCTCCGCCCGGATCGGCACCGATGCGCATGGATTCCAGCCCGCTTGACGCGTTCCATCCAGCCGTGGCCGGCTGGTTCCGGCAACGCTTTCCCGCGCCCACGGCGGCGCAGGCAGCGGCGTGGCCGTCGATTCGCGCGGGCAAGCACACCCTGGTTGCCGCGCCGACCGGCTCGGGCAAGACGCTGACTGCCTTCCTCGCCGCGATCGACGCACTGGTGCGTGAGGGCGTGGCGCACGGCGGTGTGTTGGCTGATGCCACCAGCGTGGTCTACGTGTCGCCGCTGAAGGCGTTGTCGAACGATATCCACATCAACCTGGAAGCGCCGCTGGAAGGCATCCGCGCCGAGCTGAAAAGGCTCGGCCTGCCGGATGTGGCAATCCGCACCGCCGTGCGCACCGGCGACACCACACAGGCCGAGCGCAACCTGCTGCGCAAACGGCCGCCCCACATTCTGGTGACGACGCCCGAATCGCTGTACGTGTTGCTGGGCTCGGCGTCCGGTCGCGAGATGCTGAGTGGCGCGCGCACGGTGATCGTCGACGAGATCCACGCCATTGCCGGCAGCAAGCGCGGCTCGCACCTGGCGCTGTCGCTGGAGCGGCTGCAGTCGCTGTGTCAGCGGCGGTTGCTGCGGATCGGGTTGTCGGCGACGCAGAAGCCCATAGAAATGGTCGCCGACTTCCTGGTCGGCGCTCCTTCGCCCTCTCCCCTGCGGGGAGAGGGCCGGGGTGAGGGGCCGGGGTCGCGGAAGAGCCACAACAAAGCGGCTGTCGAAAATGATGTTACGACGCACACCGACCCCTCACCTCAATCCTCTCCCCCAAATGAAATAAGAGCCGGGGGAGAGGAGGCGAACGCGAAGAGCGAAGTTACGATCATAAATACGGGCCACACCCGCCCACGCGACCTCGCCATCGAAGTCCCGCCCGTACCGCTCGAAGCGGTGATGTCGAACGACAGCTGGGAGCTGGTCTACAACCGGCTCGCCCAGTTGGCCCAGGCACACCGCACCACCCTGGTTTTCGTCAACACCCGGCGCATGGCCGAACGCGCCGCGCGGCATTTGTCCGAACGCCTGGGGAAGGAGCACGTGGCGGCGCATCACGGCAGCCTGGCGAAAGAACTGCGGCTGGATGCGGAGCAACGACTGAAGCGTGGCGAATTGCAGGTGCTGGTGGCCACCGCGTCGCTGGAGCTGGGCATCGACATCGGCGAAGTCGACCTGGTCTGCCAGCTCGGCTCGCCGCGCTCGATTGCCGCGTTCCTGCAGCGCGCTGGCCGCTCCGGCCACAGCATCGACGGCACCCCGAAGGCGCGGCTGTTTCCGGCCACCCGCGACGACCTGATCGAATGCACCGCCCTGCTCGACTGCGTGCGCCGCGGCGAACTGGACGCGCTGATCATGCCGCCGCAACCACTCGACGTGCTTGCGCAGCAGATCGTGGCTGAAGTCGCCTGCGCTGAATGGGACGAGGACGCGCTGTACGCGCTGGTGCGTCGCGCGTACCCATACCGCAATCTCGCGCGCAGCGAGTTCGACGCGGTGGCGCGCATGCTGGCCGAGGGTTTCACCACCCGCCAGGGACCACGTGCGGCATACATCCATCGCGATGCGGTGAACCGGCAACTGCGCCCGCGCCGCAACGCGCGGCTCACCGCGCTGACCTCGGGCGGCACCATTCCCGATACCGCCGACTACAAGGTGGTGCTGGAGCCGCAGGCGATCATCGTGGGCACGGTGAACGAGGATTTCGCGGTCGAGAGCATGGCCGGCGACATCTTCCAGCTCGGCAACACCAGCTACCGTATCCAGCGCGTCGAGCGCGACCGGCTGCGGGTCGAAGATGCACACGGCGCGCCGCCGAGCATCCCGTTCTGGCTGGGCGAGGCGCCCGGGCGCAGCAACGAGTTGTCGTTCGGCGTGTCGCGCCTGCGCGAGGAAATTTCCGCTCGGCTTGAACCCCTCTCCCCCCGGGAGAGGGGTGGGGGTGAGGGTACGGCTTTCGCCCAGCACTCCAGCCCGTCCGAACCCTCTCCCCCGACCCCTCTCCCGATGGGAGAGGGGAGCAAAGCCCGCGCCGTTGGATGGCTCCGCGAAGAACTCGGACTCAACGAAGCCGCTGCCCAGCAACTCGTCGACTATCTCGCCCGCGCGAAAGCCGCGCTCGGCGTGCTGCCGAGCCAGCACACGCTGGTGCTGGAGCGCTTCTTCGATGAGTCCGGCGGCACCCAGCTGGTGATCCACACGCCGTGGGGCAGCCGCATCAACCGTGCCTGGGGGCTGGCGCTGCGCAAGCGCTTCTGCCGCCAGTTCAACTTCGAACTGCAGGCGGCGGCGACCGAGGACGCGATCGTGCTGTCGCTATCCACCAGCCACAGCTTTCCGCTGGAGGAAGTGGCCCACTACCTGCATTCCAACACCGCCGAACACGTGCTGATCCAGGCCCTGCTCGACGCGCCGTTGTTTCCCGCACGCTGGCGCTGGAACGCGGTGACCGCACTGGCACTGCCGCGCTTCACCGGCGGCAAGAAAACTCCGCCTCCGCTGCAGCGGATGAAGAGCGAAGACCTGCTCGCCGCAGTGTTTCCCGACCAGGTCGCCTGCCTGGAAAACATCGTGGGCGAACGCGAAGTACCGGATCACCCGCTGGTCAACCAGACCATGCACGACTGCCTGCGCGAGGCGATGGACGTGGACGGGTTGTTGGCCATCCTGCGCAAACTCGAAGCCGGCGAGATCGCCGTCGTGGCGCGCGACCTCACCGCGCCCAGCCCGCTGGCGGCCGAGGTGCTGAACGCGGCGCCCTATGCCTTTCTCGACGACGCACCGCTGGAAGAACGCCGCACCCAGGCCGTGCAGAACCGTCGATGGAACCCGGACAGCGCCGATGATCTGGGTCGGCTCGACCCCGACGCCATTGCCGCCGTGCGCGAGGAAGCCTGGCCGCAGGTGCGCGACGCGGACGAGATGCATGAGGCGCTGACGTTGCTGGGTTTCGTCACCGCCGACGAAGTCATCGCCAACCTTGACTGGAACGAGCGGCTGCAGGCACTGGCCAAGGCGAAGCGCGCCACCCTGTTAACGGCGACAACTGTAGGAGCGGCTTCAGCCGCGATGTTCTTTGGCTTGGAGCCCGGAATCAAGAGCATCGCGGCTGAAGCCGCTCCTACAGAAAAGCTTGCGCACGGCGTGTGGACGTCCGCCGAGCAGTTGCCGCTGTGGCAGGCGTTGCACCCCGGCATCCTGATGCAACCGCCGATCGCCGCACCGGCCGAATACGCCGCGCAGTCTTGGACGCGCGAGGATGCACAGCTGGAACTGGTGCGCCATCGCCTCGGCGCGCTCGGCCCGGTCACCGTGAATGAGCTGGCGCAATCCATCGGCGTCGATGCGGGCGAGGTGGAGCAGGCGCTGCTGCGACTTCAGTCCGAAGGCTATGTGATGCAGGGCCGCTTCACCGCCGATGCCGCTGACACCGAATGGTGCGAGCGACACCTGCTGGCGCGCATCCACCGCTACACCGTCGGGCGGCTGCGTCGCGAGATCGAGCCAGTCAGCCGGCGCGCACTGATGCGCTTCCTGTTCGACTGGCAGCACGTGTCAGCCGCGACCCGCCTGAACGGGCCGGATGCGTTGGTGGCCACGCTGGCACAACTGGAAGGCTACGAAGCTGCAGCCGGCGCGTGGGAAACCGAACTGCTGCCGGCGCGCATCGACGACTATTCGATCCACTGGCTGGACGAGCTGTGCCGCGCCGGACGCATCGGCTGGACGCGTCTGCGCGCCGGCAGCGGCGGTGGCGGTGGTCCGCTGCGCAGCACGCCGATCGTGCTTCTTCCACGGCGCGAGATGGCCGTCTGGACGGCTCTTGCCGCCAGCGATCCGCAGGAGATCCTGTTGTCCTCGCGTGCACAGGCCGTTGCCGATGCCTTGCGTGAACAGGGCGCGCTGTTCTTCGACGAACTGCTGGCCAGCACCCACCTGCTGCGCACCGAGCTGGAAGAGGCGCTGGGCGAGCTGGTCGCCGCCGGCCGGGTCAGCGCCGACAGCTTCGCTGGTTTGCGCGCGCTGCTGCTGCCGGCGGCGAAGCGCGATGGTGGGCGGCATCGGCGATTGCGGCGGCACCAGTTCGGCGGCATCGAGGATGCCGGGCGCTGGGCATTGGCGCGAAGCAACTCTCTTCTCCCCTCCGGGGAGAAGATGTCCGTAAGGACAGATGAGGGGCCGGGGCGTGCGGGAATGTCGGGTGAAGGCTCGCGGCAAGGGCAGCCCCTCACCTCAATCCTCTCCCCCGAGGGGAGAGGAGGCGAACGTGGCGCTTCGCGCCGCTTTCATTCAGATGAAGCAGAACACGTTGCGCGTGTTCTGCTTCGCCGCTACGGCGTGGTGTTCTGGAAGCTGCTGGAACGCGAGGCACCGTGGCTGCCGTCATGGCGCGAATTGCTGCGGGTGTACCACCGGCTGGAAGCGCGGGGGGAAATCCGCGGCGGACGTTTCATCGAAGGCCTGGTCGGCGAGCAGTTCGCCCTGCCCGAGGCGATCACGCCGTTGCGCGCGATACGCCAGCGCGCCGACGACGGTGAGCTGGTCTGCCTCAGCGGCTGCGATCCGCTGAACCTGGTCGGCACCGTGCTGGTCGGCGACAAGGTGCCGGCGCTGACCGGTTCGCGCGTGCTGTACCGCGACGGCATGGCGATCGCCGCGCTGATCGGCGGCAAGGTGGTGCCGTTGATCGAGTTGTCGAGCGCCGACGCCCAGCTGGCGAGACATGCCTTGCTGCGTTATCCGCCGTCGTTGCCCGAAGCCATGGCGGTGCGCTGACAGCATGGGCTGCCTGCCGATCCTGCTGCTTTTTCCCCTGGGTTTCGGCGTCGGCTATCTGATCGGCGGCGACATGGGCAGTCTGTGGGGCGCCGGCATCGGTTTGCTGCTGGGTGTGCTGGCGATGGTGTTGTTCGTCAAGGCACTGCGCGGACGCCGCTGAAGCGCGATAGGGCGGGACACTGCCCGCCGCTCTCCTGGCACGGCGACCCGTTCGCACCCCGGAACCTATGGCGTCAGCGTGACCCGGCCAAGCGCATACAGCGGCCCATCGATCGGCGCGGTGTAGATCAGGCACAGGGCATGCTCGCCCTGCTGCGTCGGCAGCTTTGCATCCAGCGAGAAGTTGCGGGCACTGTGCGCGGGATCGGGCAGCGGCATGCTGGCCAGCACCGGCCCGTCGCATTGGTCGGCATGCACCACCAGTTCGCCGAACGGGGTGGCGTGCGCTCGCGGCAGCACCAGCTTCTGCTCGTGCGCCAGCGCGAAGTTGCGCGGCAGGCGCGCCGCATCGACGTGGACTGCGGTGACGCCATCCATCCACGTGGCGGGGAACTGCTGGCAGCTGTCGAACACGTTCACCGCGTACACCGGCTGGGTGCTCTTCGCATCGGGCATCGGCTGCAGGCGCAGGCGGAAATCGCTGCCGGGGCAGTTCGGCAGCGTGTTGCCGGGCAGGCTGAGCAGGGCGGCGCGATCCAGCACGCGTTCGCGCGGCGCGGCGAGCGGGCTGCCGTCGGCGGCGAAGCTGGCGGCGCGCACGGTGATCGGCAGGATCACGTTGAACGGGGCGTCGTAGCGCGGCGAGGTGGGCGTGGGTGCGCTGCCGTCCAGCGTGTAGCGGATGGCGCCAAAGGTGGCCTGGTTCGCCAGCGTCACCGTGGCCTTGCCGGTGGCCAGCGCCAGGTTGCGATCAATACCGATATCCACTGCGAAGGCGCTGTCCGCCACGTTGACGTGCTGCGCGCGGTAACGCTCGAACTGCGCCGGCAGGCGGGTGAGGAAGTTTTGCCAGTTGCTTGTCCCGGCCGGCGACCAGGCCACTTCGCTGAGCGCGTCCAGCCGCGGGAAGGCGGCGTGTTCCACGTGGGCCATCGTGGGCATGTGCTCGGTCCAGAGGTTGGCCTGCACGCCCAGCACGTGCTTGGCCTGCCGCGCGTTCAGCACGCCGGGCACGACCTGGAAATCGTACACGTCCTTCAGCGATTCCACGCCGAGACGGCCGGCGTATTCATCGGCGAGATCGCCTTGCACGTGGTCGAAGTAGAGGTTCGGCGAGGGCGACATCACCACGTCGTGACCGAGCAGCGCAGCCTTGATCGCGCCGTCGATGCCGCGCCAGGACATCACGGTGGCGTCGGCGGGCAGGTGGTCGCCGTCGAGGATCTCGTCCCAGCCGATCAGCTTGCGGCCGTGCTGGTCGAGGTACTGACCGATGCGGCCGATGAACCAGCCCTGCAGCGCATCTTCGCTTTTCAGGCCCAGCGCATGCATCTTCGCCTGCACCGCGGGCGACGCCTGCCACTGGTCCTTGATCGCCTCGTCGCCGCCGACGTGGATGTAGGTCGACGGGAACAGCGCCATCACCTCATCGAGCACGTGGTCGATGAAGTCGAAGGTGGCGTCGTCGACGTTGTACAGGTACGGATTGACGCCCCAATCGACCGACACTGGCGGGCGCTGGCCGGTGACACCGAACTGCGGATAAGCGGCGACGGCGGCCTGCGCATGACCGGGCATGTCCAGTTCCGGCACGATGGTGATGAAACGCGCGGCAGCGTACGCGACCACCTCGCGGATCTGCGCCTGCGTGTAGAAGCCGCCGTAGCGCGGCGGCTCGCCGTCGTGCCCGGCATCGGGCGGGGTGCGCCACGCGCCGATGCGGGTCAGCTCGGGGTAGCGCTTGATCTGGATGCGCCAGCCCTGGTCGTCGGTGAGGTGCCAGTGGAAGGTATTGAGCTTGTGCTGCGCCATCTGGTCCAGCAGCGTCTCGATGTCGGCCACGCTCTGGAAATGCCGCACGGAATCCAGCATCACGCCGCGCCAGCCGAAGCGCGGCTGGTCGCGGATGTGCAGTTCCGGCAGCTGCGCGGCGCCATGCTTCGCGTCGGGCGTAAGCAATTGCCACAGCGTGATCGCACCGTAGAAAAGCCCGGCATCGTTGCGCGCGGTGACGTGGATGCCTGCAGGCGTGACGTCCAGGGCATAGCCTTCTGCGTTCGCCACCGGCGCGTCGTCCTCGCGCGACAGCACGATGGCGCCGCGCGGCGCCGCACCGGCTTCCACTTTCACCTTCAGATGCAGCCCGCGCGTGCGGGCCAGCAGATCGGCGAGATACTGCGCGGTCCGCCGCGTGGCGGCATCGTGCGCGGGCACCACGATCGACGTGCCGTCATCGACCGGCAAGCCGCCGCTGGCGACCTCGATGTGTGCCGGCATCGGCAGCAACGGCGGCACGGCCGCATGGGCTGCCCCCAGCAAGGCCACGAGGCTGAAGGCGAAACCGGCGATTTTCATGAAGTCTCCCGCGTTGGAAAGCGTGGGTTGGAAAGGGTGTTGGAATCAAGGAGTGGTTCGATCGCACGCCGCCACGGTGGCCCGGGCATGGCACGCTCAAAGATGGTTGCGCGCGCCCTGCTTCAACTGCTCGACACATTCGGGGGTCAACGGCCCGAGCACGCCGCGGCGTTGCTCGGGGATGTGCGCGAGGGTTTCCTCGTCGCCGAACACGTAGTGATCCAGCAGGCCGCGCCAGTGGGCCCGTTCCGCCGGCGGCAGCGCCCGGAACGCAAGCAGGCAGTGGTACAGCGCGGCCTTGGCGTGGCCGGTGTGGCAGCCGTCGACATCCACCGGACTCCACCAGTAGTTCACCAGTGCGTTGAGATCCTCCAGCGACTCCACGTTGTGCCACCACAGTGGCGGTATGTAGAGCGCGTCGCCCGGATGCAACTCGGCCGCTTGCGCCACCGCGAGCGCCTGCTGCAGGCGCGGGAAACGTGGATCGTGCGGCCGGTCCAGCCGGGCCATGCTGATCGCGGCGCCGGTCGGCGCGTAGTCCAGCGGACCGATGTAGAGGTTCGGCAATTGCTCCGGCGGGAACAACGTGAAGCGGCGCGTACCGCATACCACGCAGGCGATGTTGTGCATGGAATCGAAATGCGTGGGCGTGGTGACCCGGTTGCCGATCCAGATGCGCGGCTCCACACCGGGCAGCAACGGCAGCACGTGTTCCGCCAGGAACCCCGGCAGGCATTCGCAAATGCGCGCGCTCTGGATCACCATGCCGGGCGCGTCGTCGCGCCGACTGTATTTGGCCAGCCGCTGCAGGCCAAGCGTTACCGGCACCTTGAAATGCTGGTAGCTGAAACCGTCCAGCTCGGACGCGTAGCCGACGATGCCATCGGCCTCCGACGCCACCATCAAGGTACTGACGTCGGTGCCGTTGTCCAGTTCCGCCAGGCGCTGTGCGAACGCCGTGTCCGATTCCAGGCCGAGCTTCACGATCGGCCAGTCGCGCACCAGGCCGCGGATCACCAACGGCCGATCATGCCCGACCACGTCATCCAGACTGAATGGCCGGCCGTCGACGGGGCGGTACTCCTCGATCGAGGCAGGCGCGGGTGTCGCGCCGGCAGCTTCGCTCATGATTTTTCCTCCGCCTGTGTCCGCGCTCGCGCAGCGATGACTGCCGTCTTCACCGCGCCGCCCACATTCATGCTGCGCCAATCTGCTTCCACCGGACAACTATCGTGACAGAGCCAGCCTGCGGGCATTCAAGCAAAAACTGCGATGGCGGCCGGGCCGACATCGCAGCGGGTAAAGAACGTGCGGATTTCCCCGCGCTCCTTCCGGCACCTTTCGCCGGAAAAAAACGGACCTGGCAAGGGTGCCAGGTCCTTGGGGGAGAGCACGGCTCAGAACTTGTGAAAGTCGACGGACTGGCGTGGAGCCCAGTCTTTCCTTCCCCTGCGAAGCGGGGGAAGGTGCCGACGGCGGATGGGGGTGCTCTTGATCCTGCTTTTGCACGGCGAAAGC
>Ga0208357_1000674_pt1 | contig 26822 bp, 24 predicted proteins | sample NGESurdeep092012_6_FD_184487 | JGI IMG/M metagenome (GOLD analysis project Ga0208357, IMG submission 184487) | Arctic peat soil microbial communities from Barrow, Alaska - NGEE Surface sample F52-2 deep-092012 (SPAdes) | ecosystem: Environmental > Terrestrial > Soil > Wetlands > Peat ...
CTAGGACTTGACACATATACATTTGCTGCTTTTCCCTGTAATGCATCATCAAGTGTAGTGTTTACTGTCTGGTTCAGGTCCTTTGAAGAAATAGTTTCAACAGCACTACTCAGATCAGATTTTTTTGTAGTGCCATAACCAACCACAACCACATCCTGCAAATGGCTAAAGTCTTCAGATAACGGAAAATTAATTTTGTTGAGTCCTTCAGAAACAGTGATTTCTTTTGGCTTATATCCTACAAAAGTAACAACGAGGGTTTCACCTGTTTTGGCCATAATTGAATAGCTGCCATTTTCACTGCTTGTTACCGAATTGCGGGTACCTCTTACTGTAATCGTAGCGCCAACAATAGGCGAACCAGTAACACTTGAAATGATGGTGCCTTCAATTCTCCTGGCTGTTTGCTGTGCAGCAACCTGTGAGACAAAAAAAATGGAGATCATCACAGAAAATATAAGTTTGATTTTTCCGGCTGAGATATTTTTTCCCATAGTAAAGTAATTAGTGGCGTGTTAAAATATTATAGTTAGTGTTCGTTTTAGATGGTATTATTTAGATGGTATTATAAAGAACAGCAATCTCTCACAAAAAACAGGTCTAAAAAAGAAAAAAATAATTAAAAAACTTATAAATAATTTTTATCAATAATGATTAAAAATTTATTTTATTCTATTAATGAACAATTTCAAAACAAAACTAAAAAAACTTATTTTCTATTACTGATACTTTTTTATCCTATGTTAATTCAAATTTCCATTTTCAAAGCGTTTCGAAGTGCTAAAGTAGGATTTTTTATTCAAATGTAAACGTTTACATGATTTTTTTTAAAAAAATATTTTAATTAAGCCTGCAACTATTATTTTGGCATTTAAACGATTGTATTTGTCATAGAAATGACAAAGAAGCTCCTTTTATGATATCGCGCAGGCGCTCAATATTTCTATTGCTACGGTTAGGCGTTATTTAAAAAATGCCACCGTCTGAGGAAAATGATGCAGTCTGGAAGAATAAGCAGGTTTTTATTTTTATATTATTATAGTGATGTTTAAATGAAGTAAACCTTGCAGCAGACAAACAAATAATCAGGTATTATATTTAATGTAACATTAATGGATAAACGAAAATAATTACATCAAACAAATAAATAACCATGATTCCTTATTATAATTTTTCCTCGAAATAAAAATCAAAAATATCTTTTAATAATTCTTAGATTATGTGTTCTCTCTTTGGTTTCAAGATTCAAAATCCCCTGGGTATCTATTTTGTCAATTCTCACTTTTCCCGCAGAATGAATTATTTCATGATCATTCAATAAAATTCCGACATGGATAATTTTTCCTTCTTCATTATCAAAAAAAGCAAGGTCTCCACAATGCACTTCCGGCAAAAAATGAACTGTTTCTCCTTCTTCCACCTGCTGCCGTGCATCGCGTGGTAGATGTATATTTAATATTTTATAGGTCATTTGTGCAAACCCACTGCAATCTATCCCAAAAACAGATTTACCGCCCCATAGGTAAGAAGTATTTAAAAATTTATAGGCAGTTTGTTTTATGAGTTTAGGAGTTATTTGTACTTCTTCAGGGTTCCAAACCTGACCTTTAAAGTGAACTGAATTTTTTCGCCAGAATGCAATACCATTTTTGAAGGCACTCAAGGAACTTCCAAGGGGCACGAACATTTTATGACCATTATAATCAACTTCGCTTACCCAATCGGATGTAATGTCTTTATCTGTTTTTATATACTGATCTTCATCAATACCGGCAAGATGGCTGAGCTGCACCCATCCCTGGTAGTCATCGTATTTTAATTGTATTTTCACCCATTTATCAGCCGTTGTTTCGAGTATAAAAGATTTTTCACCAAACAATTGTTGCGATACCATTTCCGCCTTGTGTGAAGGCTCTGCTCTCATAGGGCTCACCGGTACGCAGCACACCATATATTCCATAAACTCAATAATATTTTCGCAAAGGTAACTTATGGAAATTATTTAAGTTTACATCTCACTAAAAAATATATTTTTTGCATTCTCAAAAGTATAACCATATCAGCGATACTGAATTATTGCAAAACTTTTACCAGGACCGTGATAATAAATGGCTGGGTATTTTGCTTCCACGTTATACTTTGTTGTTATTGGGAGTTTGCATGAAATATTTAAAGAATGAAGAAGATGCGCGCGATTGCGTACAACAGATATTTTTAAAAGTGATCAGCGAGTTGCATAAGTACAAAGTAGATTATTTTAAAAGCTGGATTTATATGATTGCAAAAAATCATTGCCTGATGAAGTTGCGGGGGAATAAGAGCTTTTCTGTAGAATTGGATGAAAAGCTAACTCCCGCAGAAAGTGATAATATGGATATAAATGATTTGATTGAAAAAGACAGGTTACTTTTTAAAATGCAGGAGGCGGTAAAAAAATTAAATCTTGAGCAGCAACAATGTGTAAATTTATTTTACCTTGAAAAAAAATCTTATGCTGAGGTTGCAGAAATAACGGGTTTTTCAATGCTCCAGGTAAAAAGCCATCTGCAAAACGGTAAAAGAAACCTGAAGTTGATGATGGGAGAAAGTTTGTAGTTCTTAGTTTTTAGTTTGTAGTTCATAGTTCGGAGTTGATACCTTAACGTTGAAGCATTGAAAACTGATAGCTGTAACTGGCAAAGACCATATTACTAAATTATTGAATTATTTATGAAACATGAATGATGATTTATTAAACATATTATCAAGCAGCAATAAAGAAATTGACAATCAGAAACTGATGGATTATCTCAGCGATAAATTATCAGCTGAAGAAAAACATGAATTTGAAAAAACTCTTGTTGATCCGGGCTTAGCAAGCGATGCAGTGGAAGGGCTTGCCGGATTTAAAAATAATAAAGACCCTTTAACATTTGCAGAACAACTGAACAGTAACCTCCAAAAACACTTACAAAAAAAGAAATTCGCAAAAGAAAAACGACGTATTAAAGATATGCCGTGGCTTTACTTCTCCATTATTCTAATTATAATTATTATATTGATAGGATTTTTTGTGATACGAAAATATTTAGGATAGTTCAGTGAGTACTTAATCTCGCACCTTCTATTTCTCCCTTAGCTGTTTCTACAATTATTTTTTCTGTAAGTGCAGTAGAAATAGAAAGGCCTACATAATCCGGGGAAAGCGGAAACTCTTTATAACTTCTTTCAACCAAAACCAATGTTTGTATTTTTTTTGGATAAAAATCAAGAAAAGGCCTGATTGCATACAATAAAGTTTTACCGCTGTTGGCTACATCGTCAATAATGATGATAATTTTATTGTCGTAATTTATTTTTTCTGAGAGAGAAATATTTTTTGGATTTTTTTTGTCAATTTTAATTTCAACAATTTTAATTTCACCCTTAAAAATTTCTTTTAAAAATTTTGATAGAACAACCGCTATAATGATACCGTTTTCTTTAATTCCGGCAAGAATTATTTCATCCGCATTTATATTTTGCTCTACAATTTCATAAGCCATCCTTTGGATTTTTCTGTAAGCAATTTCTTTTGAAAGAATAAAGTGCCCTGCCATAATTGAATGTTGATTTTAAATGCGGGGCAATTTACAATATACCCGTAATAACGCAAAGAATGAATAAATGAGGATCAAATTAATATTAATTTGATATGAAATCCTTATAATTTGTCTGTCTACCTGGGCAGCTTTGCCTGCTGGCGGCAGGTTGATTTGTTGAAGAAATATTTTTGCTTTCTATAGATCGGTATAGGGGTTCATAGAATTTTACCTGCCTTCCGAAAATTGTATCTTTGCCAATTATTTAAAAGAGATGAGTACTAAAGGAAAAGTTTTAATGGCGATGAGCGGAGGTATAGATAGTACTGTAGCCGCTTTGATGCTTCATAGCGAAGGTTATGAGGTAGTTGGGATTACTATGAAAACCTGGGATTATGCTTCGAGCGGCGGAAAAAATAATAAACAAACCGGATGTTGCAATATTGATAGTTTTAATGATGCCCGTATGGCGGCGGTGCAGCATGGTTTCCCGCATTTTATTTTGGACATACGAGAAGAATTTGGTGATTTTGTAATTGATAATTTTGTAGAAGAATATATTGCAGGTCGCACACCCAATCCTTGTGTATTGTGCAACACTCATATCAAATGGCGTGCACTTTCAAAAAGAGCCGATGCACTTGGTTGTGATTTTATTGCAACAGGGCATTATGCACAAATTCATCAGCATACAAACGGAAGATATTTTGTAAGAAAAGGAATAGATGAAACCAAAGACCAGAGTTATGTCCTTTGGGGCTTACAGCAGGATTTATTAAGCCGTACTATTTTGCCTTTAGGAAACTACCGGAAAACAGAAATAAGGCAAATGGCTATTGATTTTGGATATCCAGAACTGGCGAAAAAAAATGAAAGTTATGAAATCTGTTTCGTGCCTGATAATGATTACCGCGGTTTTTTAAAAAGAAAAGTAGAAGGCCTTGAAGAAAGAGTTGCCGGAGGATTTTTTGTTGATAAAACCGGTAAGATTTTGGGGCCTCATAAAGGTTATCCATTTTATACTGTTGGTCAGAGAAAAGGACTTGATATTGCATTGGGAAAACCTGCGTTTGTTACCAAAATTATTCCAGAGACAAATACAATCGTGTTAGGGGATGAAGAAGATCTGAAAGGAAATGAAATGAGAGTAAAAGGCGTCAACTGGATAAAATATGATGGCGTATCTGACGGCATGGAAGCAACTACCAAAATCCGTTATAAAGATAAAGGTGCTCTTAGTAATCTTTTTGCATACGAAAAGGGTGTAAAAGTCCGTTTTTATGAAAATGTAAAAGGAATTGCTCCGGGGCAAAGCGCTGTTTTTTATGAAGGAAATGATGTGATAGGTGGAGGCGTTATTCAAAGAAATCCAGTTGAATAATTTTCAAAGATTAAGGGAAAGAGGAAAATGAAATATTTGTTTGCCTGCCTACATGTAAGTTGGTTTACTGAAAAGCAATTCAAAATATAGATAGTTCGGATTTTTCGTACTCCTTTGCAAAACATTTTAAAAATAAATATGGCGAAATATCTTTTAGGTCCCTGTTTGCTCTGCTTGTTATTTGCATCCTGCAAAAAGGAAGACTCCAATTTTACTTCTGCTTCTATCAATGACTATTTTCCTTTGCAGGTAGGCAAGTATATTACTTACAACCTGGATTCCACGGTATTTATTAATTTTGGCCAGGATATGGTAATAAATCATTACCAGGCGCAGGATGTAGTGGATGCGCAGATTACTGATAATCTTGGAAGGCCTTCGTTTCGTATCATGCATTACATTCGTAATGATTCTACCCAGCCCTGGATCCCTAACAATACATTTATGGTTACATCTACAAGGAATTCTCTTGAATATGTTGAAAATAACTTGCGGTATTTAAAATTAATGTTGCCAATAGTTAACGGTTTCAACTGGCCAGGGAATTCTTATATAGATACCTACGATAATGACTTAGGTGTAACTTACTTAGATGACTGGGAATATACTTATGATAGTGTGAGCGTACCTCTTACTATTAATTCACTTAGTTTTGACAGTACCATAACAGTAGATGAAAGAGATGAATTTTTAGGCCAGGACCCATCCATTGCTGGTACTCAATATGCTGAAAAAACTTATTCGTTAGAGAAATATGCTAAAGGAATAGGATTGATCTATCGGGATTTTTTACATTGGGAATACCAAGGGCCTCAAAGTATAAGTCCTGGCTATACAGGTTATGGCGTTACACTGAGCATTATAGATCATAATTAATCAGTTAAAAAAGTTTTGATGTTGCAGAGATTGATTTTGGTTATTTATTAAATCCGGTTAAAAGAATTTTGTCAAGTGATTTTATGAGAAAAAATTATTTTCTGATTTTATTATTTCTTTTTTTTTCTCTACATAGTTCTGCACAATTTACCAGGTACGTTGTAAGATTCAAGGATAAAGAAGGAACCCCTTTTTCTATTAATAATCCATCTCAGTTTTTGTCGGCAAGAGCAATAGCAAGAAGAACTAAACAGCACATTGCTATTGATGAGACAGATTTGCCGGTTACACCCCGATATATAGACAGTGTAAAGCTTTCGGGCAATGTACAAATACTGGACGAATCAAAATGGCTAAACCAGGTTTGTATTGCCACTACTGATTCTGCGGCAATTTTGAAGATCAATAGTTTTCCGTTTGTAATAACGACCCAGCCATTAAAAAGATTGGCCAATTCACAAACAATTAAAAAGGATGCTTCGGGAGAAAGGCTGACAACAAATAAGTTTACTGAGCAAATAGATAATATTACAAACATTGCATCTCCGGTTGGTATTTCAGGAGATTATTATTCCTATGGAGATTCTTATGCTCAGATCCATATTCATAATGGGGAATACCTTCATAATAAAGGGTTTCATGGAGAAGGGATGTTGATAGCAATACTTGATGCGGGGTTCTATCATTATCTTAGTTTACCTGCTTTTGATAGCGTAAATATCAATCGCCAGGTATTAGATACTTATAATTTTGTTGATGATGATTCAAGCGTTAATGAAGATTATTTCCATGGCATGATGGTTTTTTCCATCATTGCCGGAAATATTCCCGGACAATTGGTTGGTACTTGTCCGAATGCTCGTTTTTTATTGTATGTTTCAGAAGATGTTTCATCTGAATCGCCCGTTGAAGAACAATATTGGGCGGCTGCTGCAGAAAGGGCCGACAGTGCCGGTGCTGATGTAATTACTACTTCTCTCGGATACGACTTATTTGATAACCCCATTTTTGATTATACATATGCTGATATGAACGGGCAGACTACTTTAATAGCCAAAGAAGCATCAATGGCGGCAAGAAAAGGAATAATTGTACTGGCTGCAGCCGGAAATGAAGGAGATAATTCGTGGCATTTTATTACAACACCTGCCGATGCAGATAGCATTATAAGTGTGGGCGCAGTAAATGATTCAGGCATAGTAGCTCCTTTCAGTAGCTATGGCCCTTCAAGCGATGGAAGAGTGGAGCCTGTAGCGGCTTCCGTAGGAGAAGGTACTTTTGTATCCTCAACCACTGGACCAATAGTAACAGGGAATGGAACTTCTTTTTCAACACCCAATCTGGCCGGTTTAGTTACTTGTCTTTGGCAGGCATTTCCTGAATTAACCAATATGCAAATCATAAATGAGGTAGAAAAAAGCAGTAGTATTTACAATGATCCCAATAACAGGATTGGTTATGGTATTCCTGATTTTGAGAAGGCGTATGATGATTTGAACCAGCAGCGGATTTTACAAAATGCCGATAGTATTTTAGGAAATACCAATATCAAAATTTATCCCAATCCTTTTAATGATAATTTTACTGTTTTGATAAAACCTGAACATACTTCTACAGGTGTTTTCAGGATGTATGATGCTTTAGGAAAATTATATTTTTCTAAACAAATTTCTTTACAGGAAAGTATAACGCAGGTTATTAATTTTAATGGAATGCAGCCATTGCAAAAAGGGATGTATATTCTTCGGTTTAGCGATGGAATCAGCAAGCAAAGTTTTAAATTGATGGTTCAATAGGAAAGAGTTTTTATTGTATCAACAAATAAGGTGAACCAATAAACCAATACCCGCCTGAACGATTCATTCGGGCAGGAATAATGAGGATTTGTATTTTTTAAGATCTTGTATGGGATGTTTAAGTGTTTTTAAACAAAGCCACAAATAAAGTATCGGCCTGCATTTCATACCCTTTTAAATATTTACTTTCAATCAATTCAAGACCCAGGTCTTTCAGTATAAAATCCACAACCTCTTCATTCTCTTTTTTAAATACAGAACAAGTAATATAGAGAAGGTATCCGGTTTCATTTAAAAATTTTACAACATTTGTAAGTATTTTCTTTTGCAAACCGGAATACATTTTTATATTTTTTTCTGAAAAAGAACAGAGTTGTTCCGGAGTTCTTGACCAGGTACCCGAACCGGAACAGGGAACATCCGCTATGATAATGTCATATCCTTCTTTAATTCCTTCCGGGGGAGAAGAAACAGAAAGATCAGCTACAAATGAATGATAATTTTTAATACCCGATTTTGCAAAACGCTCTTTCAGATTATCAAGAATTGTTTTTCGATTATCGCTTACCGTTATTTTTAAATTTTTTAATAAATCATTGGTAAGAATGGATTTGCCACCGCTGCCGGCGCAGCAGTCCCAAAAAGAAATGGAAGATGTTTGATGTACGATGTAGGATGTTACAGGACCCAGGGTATTTTGAGAATTGCAATCCTGTATCACAGCTTCTTTATCAATATCAAGAATATCACTCACTTTTTCATTATTGGCAAATGAAAGACAATGTTCATTTATTTTTTCAAAAGAAATATTAGCGGATTTTAGTTTATCAAAAACTGCATTTTTATACCCTGACCTTATCCTGATAAATAATTTTGGTTGTATTAAAAATGATAAGTAAAATTTTTGAAAAACAATTTCTTTACTCAAATCTTTCGGAAAAGGAAATATTTTATTCAGATCAAAAATGTTTTGAACCATTTCAATCTTATCTGCCATGTCCAGGTGGATATTTTTATTCCATTCCGGATTTAATTTTTCAAGAAATGGAGTAGGATTTTTTTCAATGAGAAAGATTCCTAATAGTAGTTTTTCATTTATTGAAAGATCGTAACTTATGCCAAGGCATATACGAAAATAATCATAGCAAAGTGAGGTAATTTGTTTCCTGTCTCCTGAGCCGTGTTTTTTATTGGTAGAAAAATATTTTTTTAAATAAAGATGAAATGGCTGTGTACCGTTATATGAGGCAATAATTCCTGATGCATATTCCAGATACCGGTGATAATGATTTCCTTTATTAGGGGAAGATGGGTCACCTGTATACATAAATGAAAATGATTTCTACTTTATAAATTAAAGCTGAAGAAGCGTTTTTACAGGGTCTTTCCCAAATAAAAGCTGCTCGGGATTTTCGAGCATTTCTTTTACCCTCACCAGGAAACTTACTGATTCGCGACCATCAATTACTCGATGATCATAACTTAAAGCCACATACATCATCGGCCTGATTACTACCTGCCCTTTTATAGCCACAGGGCGTTCTATAATATTATGCATTCCCAGGATACCACTTTGTGGCAGGTTAAGAATTGGTGTACTCAACAGAGATCCAAAAACGCCGCCATTAGTAATAGTAAAAGTGCCGCCGGTCATTTCTTCAATGGTCAATTTGCTTTCTCTTGCTTTCACGGCAAGTTGAACCACCTCTTTTTCAATTTCGGCCATGCTCAGGCTTTCTGCATTTCTTATTACAGGAACTACCAATCCCTTGGGTGATGAAACTGCGATAGACACATCACAGAATTCGTGTTGAATAATATTATCTCCATCTATACTTGCATTCACTGAAGGCCACTCCTGCAGGGCAAAGCAGCAGGCTTTTACAAAGAAGCTCATAAATCCAAGATTGACCTCATGCGTTTTTTTGAAGACTTCTTTATACTTTGCTCTTGTATCCATGATAGCACTCATATCTACTTCATTAAAAGTAGTGAGCATGGCTGTACTGTTTTTCGCTTCTACTAATCTGCGACTGATGGTACGGCGAAGATTGCTCATTTTTTGAGGTTTCTCTTCGCGGCTAAAAAGTTCTTTTCCTATTGCTCTACCGGGGTTGGCAAGCGCATTCAAAACATCATTTTTCATGATCTTTCCCTGTGAGCCGGTAGGCTTCACCTTTGATGCATCTACTTTTTTATCGGCCAGGATTGCAGCGGCAACAGGTGAAGCTTTTACATCCTTAACAACTTCTCTTTTTTCTGATCTGTTTTCTTCAGGAGAAATTATTTTTACATTAGGTGCTTCAACTTTTGCTTCAGCTTTAAAAGTTTCTGATTTTTTTTCTTCTTTTGGAGATTCTTTCGCTGCAGGTTTTTGAGCTGTGTCATCAATGGTGCAAACTACATCTCCAATCTGCAGAGTATCTTCTTCTTTCGCTATTGTGTTTAGGATCCCGGATTTTTCCGCATTGATTTCAAAGGTGGCTTTTTCACTTTCCAACTCGGCAATTACTTCATCACGTTCTACCCATTCACCATCTTTTTTTATCCATTTGGTGAGGGTTACTTCATTAATGCTTTCGCCAACTGTAGGCACTTTTATTTCTACTGACATGAATAATTTTTAAGATTTACAAACCTAAGCTAAAATGAGAAATACACAAAAAGCAAAGTAGAAGCGAATGCTTTGAACTGAATGTTAATTGGTAAAGATTTCTTCTAATGTTTTATAAATAATTTTTATTCCTTCATCGAATAATTACAAAGTGCATCAACGGTATTTTGAAGATAAAATGGATCTGGTGAAGATGAAATTTTAAGAAAATCCGGATACCCGAATACGCTGAAAATATTTATACTCTATGCATGTATTGCGGACAGCAGACAAACAAATTCCTTAAATTCTTATTTTTATTAAATCGAAAATGCAGTATTCAAAATTTCTTCCTGCTCCTCTAAATGAATTTTTGAATACCCTGTTGCAGTAGAAGCACTTGGCTGCCTGCTGATCACTCCAAAATTAATGGTAGTGAGGTTCATTCGTAAATAGAAGGCGGCTCCCATATTCAAAGGTTCTTCCTGCACCCAATACCAAATTGCTTTCTGATATTTTTTATAAAGAGATTCTATTTGGTTTTGAGGTAACGGATATAATTGTTCCACCCTGATGATTGCAAAATCTTTCCTTTTTTCCTTTTCTCTTTTTTCATTCAAATCAAAATATATTTTACCGGAACATAAAAGAACTTTTGTAATAGAACTGCCGTCAGCAACACTTTCGTCATCAATGATCTCCCTAAATCCGCCGGTAGTAAATTCTTCTATTTTGCTGTAGCTACCGCTATGGCGGAGGTTAGCTTTGGGCGAAAAATTGATCAGAGGCTTTCTGAATGGCCACGCCAGTTGTCTTCTGAGGCAATGGAAAAAATTGGCCGCTGTAGAGACATTCGTAATTACCATATTTAATTCAGCACACATCTGTAAAAATCGTTCTATTCTCCCGCTGCTATGGTCTGGTCCCTGGCCTTCATAACCATGTGGAAGAAGAACTGCCAATCCATTCATTCGGTTCCACTTCTGTTCCGCGCTGGAAATGAATTCGTCTATCAAAGTCTGTGTGCCATTTGCAAAATCTCCAAATTGGGCCTCCCATATCACTAATGCATTTGGATTGGCCATCGCATAGCCGTATTCAAATCCAAGTACAGCATATTCGCTTAAAAGAGAATCCCATATTCTCATTTTTCCCTGTTTATCAGAAATATTGCTCAAACGGTTATAATATTTGTCCGTCTTTTCGTCTCTTAAAACGGCATGCCGGTGGCTAAAAGTGCCACGTCTCACATCCTGTCCACTCATTCGCACATCTTTGCCTTCATTCAGAATGCTCGCATAAGCCAGCAATTCGCCGGTTGCCCAATCAAATTTTTGTTCACTTTCATACAAAGAAATTTTATCCTGAAGGATTTTTTTAATTTTTCTTAATGGCGTAAAATCATCGGGCCATTTCATGATAGCGTGGAATAGTTTTTCTACTTCTGATTTAGGAATGGCCGTTACAGGGGAGCTATTAAAATCAGCGGGGGTGGCCTTTCTAAGGCTTTGCCACCAAAGTTCCGGTTTTTGATAACTGTAAGGCAAAGGGTTTTGTTTGATTTCATCGAGCCTTTCCTGCAGGTCGCTCCAGTATTTTTGCTCCATTTCTTTGGCTATTTGGGCTGCACCATCTTCTCCATGCAACTTTAGCCATTCTACGTACACCTCACGAGGATTGGGTTGTTTGTCAATAAGTGCATATAAACCCGGTTGGGTAAATTTAGGATCATCTCCTTCATTATGCCCGTGACGACGATAACAAACCATGTCTATAAAAATATCGGAATTGAATTCCTGTCTGAACATTGTTGCTATTTGGGAAACCTTTACAACCGCTTCCACATCATCGCCATTTACATGAAATACGGGCGCATTGACGGTGGAGGCGAGAGAAGTGCAATAATCCGAAGTGCGGGCATCATCAAAATCGGTAGTAAAACCAATCTGGTTATTTATTACAAAATGTAAAGTTCCGCCTGTAAGATAGCCCTGCAAACCACTCATCTGTAACACTTCATATACAATGCCCTGACCAGCGAGAGCAGAATCTCCATGTATAAGAACAGGCAATATTTTGTCATAATCACTATTGTAGATAACATCCGCCTTGCTTCTGGCAAAACCAATTACAACAGGATCTACAGCTTCAAGATGAGAGGGATTTGGTGAGAGTTTTAAATGAACTGTTTTTCCACTAAAAGATTTCACATCGCTACTGAATCCTTTGTGGTATTTCACATCTCCGCTTCCCATTGTGGAATCCACTTTGGCATTTCCTTCAAACTCGGTAAATATCTGCTCGTAAGTTTTGCTCAGGATATTGGCAAGTACGTTTAATCTGCCTCTGTGAGCCATGCCTATTACCACTTCCTGAACCTCATGGTCAGCAGCTGAATTGATGATGGCATCCAGTGCAGCAATGGTACTTTCACCTCCTTCTAATGAGAATCTTTTTTGACCAACATATTTGGTATGAAGAAACTTTTCGAACATAACTCCCTCATTGAGTTTTTGAAGAATCCTTCTTTTTTGATCTAAAGAAACCGGTTCCTGGAGTGTGTGTTCTACCGCATTGATAATCCAATCTATTTTTTTCTGATCGTTTAGTGAATCAAATTCAATACCAACCGATGCGGTATAACATTTTTTTAAATGATTAACGATTGTTTGCAAAGTTGTTTTACCTGTTCCGGCAAATTTTCCTGCTTCAAATTGAGTGTTCAGATCTTCTTCGGTAAGTCCAAAGTAGGAGAGTCCCAGGTTGGCCCTGCGATCTTTTCTTTCCCTGATTGGATTGGTTTTTGAAATGAGGTGTCCTTTTTTTCGGTAAGCAAGAATGAGTTGGTAAACGCCAAACTCTTTATTAAGATTACTTACGGACAATTCACTAACAGCCGCCGTTGTACCTGATTCTGTTTTTGAATGACCATTCTGGTTAGTAACTGCAAAATCAAACCCTTCAAAGAATTTTCTTAAATCAGTATCAACACTTTCAGGGTCTTTTTTAAAATCAGAATACAAATTTTCAATATAGGCAGGATGGGAACTTGTTATATAGGAAAAATCTTTCATAGCAAAAGAAAATTTTATAATTTTTACCTGGAATAAAAAACTTCAGGAGAGTAAAATTTTAATGCAAATATCGTGAGTTTAATTATTAGTTAGTAGTTTTTAGTTTGTAGTGGGTCTAATGTTTTGTCTTATCCATATTCCTTATTTTATATGATAAAGAATCACCTTTATTTGTGCTTTTACTGTATCCATTTTTATTTCCTTTAAAATTATTTCACAACTTCCTTACTTTTTATTCCTTATTAACTACCAATCTTTTTCGGGGCTATCGGGCGCAGGAGCTCCTTTTATCTTGTGTAATTTATCCTGTAATTGTTTCTCATTCTCGAGAAGCGATTTTAATTTTTCTATTGCATCCTGTTTTGACATGGTTGAAGGGGATGGCTGTGGTTCATTATTTTTTTGCTGATTATTCTGTGGCTGGTTCTTGGGTTGTTGTTTTTTATTTTGCTTTTGCTTTTGGTTTTGTTTCTGGTTTTGTTGCTGCTTTTCCTGTTCTTTCAGAGCGCGCTGCAAATTTTGCCTGGCATCTTCATCATTAGGATTCAGCATCAGGGCGTTTTCGTAAGCATTGATACATTCAGGAAGCTTTTTTGCTTTTTGTAATGCAACGCCTTTATTATAATACGCATTTTGTTTTATAGAATTATCGGTGCTGTGGGAAATTGCATTATCAAAAGACTTTACGGCTTCATCTGTATTTTCATTTTTATAAAGTGCATTTCCCAGGTTATAATCTGCGATCACATTGTTTTCTGAATTCTTCAAAGCGTCGCGGTAATCATTTTCCGCAGCATTATAATCATTTACTTTATAGGCTTTATTTCCTTTTAAAATTGCTGATTTGGCACTTTGTGAAAAAGAAGAAATGCTCAATCCCATGAATACAAATACCGTTGCTACTCCTTTTAATATAACTTTCTTTTTTTCAGAAAAGAAAAATTCTATTAATAATAAAATAAAAGCGGCACCAAGAAAATATTGAAAATATTGCTTGAATGCAATATAGGAAGTATCGCTTGCGTTAGTTTCCGTGCCTATGTTTGCCAATTGCTTTTTAATATTTTCCTCTACAGCGTCTGTATTGGAATATAACTGGTAAATCCCATTGCCCGCTTTGGCAATATCACTTAATTCAGTTTCATTTAATTTCGTAATTACTGTCTGGCCTTTATCGTCTTTCATGTACTGCCCTGTTGAAGGGTCCATTATTGGTGCGCCTACCGGTGAGCCAATTCCTACTGTATTTACCATGATCCCCTCTTTGGCTAATTCTTTGGTTACTTTTATGGCATCATTGTCATGGTCTTCGCCGTCACTTATCAGGAGTACCGATTTGAAGGTTTTATCATTGGGATCGAATGTTGCATAGCACATTTTTAACGCATCGCTGATTACTGTTCCCTGCGTGGAAACATCATCGGGAGAGGCTGCTGACAAATACATTTTGGCTGCTTCATGGTCAATGGTAAGAGGCATTTGTAAATAAGCACGACCTGCAAAGATTACAAGCCCGATTCGGTCGTCGGGGAAATTATCAATGATCTTAGATATTAGTTGTTTTGCACGTATCAGCCTGCTGGGTTGTATATCATTGGCGAGCATGCTTTTACTCACGTCCAGGGCTATTACCAGGTCTGTGCCTTTCCGGTTTATTTTTTGTGTGCCGTCGGGTGTAACAAGACCAGCCACCGCAAAAGCACAAAGCGCAAATCCGGAAATAAATAAAATGAACTTGGTTAAAAAATTTTTAGAAGAATATTGAGATGTTAATTCTTTTACGAGCCAAGGATCCCCAATCTTTTTTGCTGTTTTTTTCTTCCACTTTAAAAGTTGAAAATAGAAAAAAATCATCAGGGGAACTGCCGCTAAGGCAATAAAATATTCTATGTATTGAAAATGGAGCATTTCTGTTTTGCTAAATTAAAAACGAATCTTTAATTGCTTCATTGTTCAGTGTTAAATTGTTGTTTACTTTCATTCTGTAGATTGCATCCTTATTTACTCATATTCTATTATGTTGAGGTTGGCTAAAGTAAATCCTGATTATTCCTGTCCGACTGCGTCATTTCCGTCCTATCAATGTCGTCTTCACGCGACTCCGAACAACCAGGCGGGGATTGGTTAATGATCCAATACTTTTTTTTTACATGCAGTCAGGACATTAATTCCGGGACTGCATTAATTTCTCCACTTTTTCGTCTCTTATTACCCCTTTAGGGAATAGGGGTCTTATTTTTCTCCTTTAAAAAATCCCATTCCTTTCAAAATGGATTTGGAAATATGGATAGCAATTGAATTCATGTCAAGGTCCTTTTTGGGAGATCTTATATAAGTTACAAAGAAATAAACGTGGCGGTTTTCTACTATCCATCCTGAAACCCAACTAAAGGAATTATCTTTTTCATCAATACCTGTGCCGGTAGCATAACTTAATTGATAAAGCGTATTGTCTTCCTGCAACATTTGGTCTTCCACCATTTGCTGGGCGTATTTTTGTAAAGGCAACTGCTCAAAATATAATTTACTTACAAGGCCTAATTGCTCATCGGGAGAAATTTTCAAATAAGGATTTAACCATAAAGAATCTACGGATCCACTGACAATTTTATTTCCATAATGCAAAGAATCAATCCAGAATTTCATCGTATCTTTTCCAATTTGAGTAGCCAAAGCCTGGAAAAAAAGAGGGGAAGAATTTTGAAAAGCTTCTTTGAAAGTGAGGTTTTTATTTTGAGTACTATCTGTATTCAGTACTGTATTTTCATTACTTATCCTGCCGGTTTGAATCCCAATCAATGAGTTTAGTATTTTGAAAGAATTTCCGGGTGACAACCGCTCTGTATCCAGTTGCATGTTATAAACAATGATGGTGCCCATTTGATTATCATAGAATGAAAAACACCCTTCTACATTTGATGAATCAAAATATTTTTTCAGGTTATTATTAATTTTGGAGTTGTTTACGGTGCAGGATCCAAGTGTAAAAAGAAATAAAGAAAGAAATGCACAAGAGATTTTATTCATAACAGGAAAGAAGTAAATAGGTATAAAAATAATTTATTGTTGGGTTTGTATATGATGCGCAGTCGCTTCGATCGCTTCGTAAAATTCCTTTCCAAATTTTCGGATGAGAGGTTCTTTTAAAAACTGATAGACCGGTATTTTTAATTTTTTTCCAAGAATACAGGCGGCTTTGCAGAGATCTTCGCGTGGCTCATAATTTACCAGTTCTGCATTTTTTGTTTTTTTTATCCTGATAGGAAAAAGGTGGCAACTGATCGGTTTTTTCCAGGTTATTTTTCCGTCATTGTAAGCCTGCTCAATCCCGCATTTTACAATTCCGTTTTTATCCGGCTTTCCATAAGCGCACATTCCGTTACTGAGGGTGGGAGTTACCCAACCGAATTCTTTATCATAAACATATTTCCCTTCTGTCTCTAAAATAATTTTTGATTCGTGCGAAAGATAGGGTAGTACAGCATCATAAGCCGCATTTAATTCTTTTAATTCGTAATTTTCCAAGGGAGCACCTGCGTCTCCGTCCACGCAGCAGCCTCCTTTACATTTTTGCAGGTCGCACACAAATTGTTCTTCCACGATCTCATCACTTATCAATATATCATCAATTGCAATCATTTTGCAAAAATAAGTTAGAAAAAATAATGAATTGTAAATATTGAGACCAGTTGCGCCTTATGATTTATAATAAAAATCATTTTCAGCAAACCCCTCCTATACCATTCGGGCAGGAAATAAATATGAAAGATTTTAATTCTGTTTTATTCTAATTATTACTTTAAAGTTACTCTCAAACATATTGTAACTGGTTGAATTAATGAAATGAAAAGAAGGTATGATTTTTTATCACTGAGTTAATTATTTAAATGCTTTGTAGATATCAATAAGTTAAATTGTTATCTTCATTTTTTTAAATGATATAATAATGAATATTGCTCCTTATATAGAACATACTTTTTTAAAACAGGCTACAACCATTTCTGATATTGAGAACTTGTGTAATGAAGCCCGCGAATACGGGTTCGCAGCAGTTTGTGTTCCCCCTCTATATGTAAAAAAAGCAAAAGAATTTTTGGGAAATGGAGAAATCAAAACAGCCACTGTAATTGGTTTCCCATTTGGTTATAGTGCCATCGAAGCAAAAGTTGCTGAAATAGTTTTAGCTGTTGTGGATGGCGCCGATGAATTGGATATGGTGGCAAATATTTCTGCAATAAAAAACAGCGACTGGGCTTTTATTGCTAATGAGATCAATACGATAATGCCTATTGTAAAAAATAAAAATAAAGTCATAAAAGTAATTATTGAAAGTGGCGTTTTAACAGATGATGAGATCATTAAATGTTGTGATATTTATGGAGCTGCCGGAGTAGATTATGTAAAAACCTCAACGGGTTTTGCAGAAAAGGGGGCATCTATTCATTCGGTGCGATTGATAAGAGGGCATCTTGCTGACTCTGTAAAAATTAAGGCAAGTGGCGGTATCCGATCTTACTCTTTTGCAAAAGAATTGATCAATGCAGGAGCCAACAGGCTTGGATGTAGTGCGAGTGTGGAGATTATGAAAGAAAGCAATGGAAAAAGTTGAAAGCTGATTTGTGTAAGAAATCCTGTTAATATATTTGTTTACCGGAGCCAACCTCGAACTTTGATCTGCTGATTGGTATTATTTTTGCCAAATTGGTATTTAAATTATGAAACAATTATTAATTCTAAGCTTTCTTTATATTCCTAATTATTCTTTAGGACAAAATACTGATTCACTAAAAGAGAATAGGGTAGTAGTTTATAAAGACTACAGATTAGATATTTTGGGGCAAAAGGAAGCGGAACTTAATACCGCCTTATTGAAACAACAGGCACGGTCCGCGCAGGGTTACAGGCTGATGGTTTTAAATACCAGCGATAAGAATTATGCTTTTAAAGTACGGGCCGAATTGTTACAGAAGTTCCCGGAACAGAAATTATATATGTGGTTTACCAATCCTTATATCCGTATCAAAGTTGGCAACTTTACATCCAAAGACGAAGCAGAATCTTATCAAAAACAAATAAGTAAAATGCTTGGTGGCGCCACCATTTATCTCATTCCGGAAACCATAGAAGTAGATCCGGGAAAAGATTTTGATCCGGACAATATGAAATAGCGGGGAGAATGAGAAATAAAAATTAGGATATAAGAAAGTAGAATTGCCAGCCTCCAATCTGAATCTTTTGGACAGTAAACAAAGAATTAAACCGGATTTCCAATTATTTACCCGTTTTGCTCAAATCTGCAGTTGTCTTTCCTTCGTCAAGTTCCTTCATTCAAATTAAAAGAAATAATTTTTTAAAAAATGTTGACTTAATTATTTTATCAGTAAAACAATAAATAAACGTAATTCCTAATCAACTAAAACTACGAACTACAAATAAAGACCTTCGAAACAGGAACTTTCAACAATACCGAAACTCTCTTTACTTTTGCTTCAATCTTAACCTATATCATGCTGAAAGAAAATATAAAAAAACTGGCAAAGAATTATTCAGATGAATTTATTCAGATCCGTCACCATTTGCATGCCCATCCTGAATTGAGCTATCATGAATTTGAGACTTCGAAATTTGTGCAAAAAAAATTAAAGGAATACGGTATTCCATTTGAAGTGATGGCCACCACAGGTGTAATAGGAATTATAAAAGGCAACAATCCCGGGAAAAAAGTAATTGCCCTTCGGGCTGATATGGATGCATTGCCCATAACAGAAAAAAATGAGATACCTTATCGCTCAAAAAATGAAGGTGTGATGCATGCCTGTGGTCACGATGTGCATACTACCTGCCTGCTTGGTGCAGCAAAAATTTTAAATGAATTAAAAGATGAATGGGAAGGGACAGTCAAATTAATTTTTCAACCGGGCGAAGAAAAAAATCCGGGCGGTGCAAGCCTTCTTATAAAGGAAGGGGTATTGGAAAATCCAAAGCCTGATATTATTTGTGCGTTACATGTGCATCCTAACCTGGAGGTAGGTAAATTGAGTTTTCGTGGCGGAATGGTAATGGCAAGCGCAGATGAAATTTATATTACTGTAAAAGGAAAAGGAGGCCATGCAGCTGCGCCGCATCTTACTGCAGATACAATTCTTGCCACTTCACAATTGGTAGTGAATCTGCAACAGGTAGTAAGCCGCATGAATAATCCTTTTAATCCTTCTGTGCTTTCCATCACTTCTTTCCAGGGGGGCAATGCTACCAATGTAATTCCTTCAGAAGTAAAACTGATGGGTACCTTCAGGGCAATGAATGAAGAATGGAGATTTAAAGCTCATACACTTATAAAAAATATTTGTCAAAAGACGGCTGAAATTTCAGGCGCTGAAATAGATGTGGAAATTGATATAGGGTATCCATTTGTTATCAATAATATAGAACTTACGGAGAAGGCTAGACGAAAAGCGGCTCAGTATGCAGGTGAAGAAAATGTGGAAGAAACCGAAATGCGTATGGGTGCAGAGGATTTCGCTTTTTATTCCCATATTATTCCAGCCTGTTTTTTTAGATTGGGTGTGGGAAATATAAAAAAGAATATTACTTCGGGAGTACATACCCCTACTTTTAACATTGATGAAAAAGCGATTGAAAACGGAATGGGTATTATGGCCTGGCTCGCTGTTTCTCTCTAATGAATTGACTTCTTTACCTATCTTTACTTCTCAATAAAATGAATTACAGTTTATTGTAAGGTTGTTAAAAAAGTATCTATGCAAAAAAGTATTCGCAATCAGGAAGCGCTCGATTATCATTCAAAGGACAGGCCCGGCAAAATAGAAGTAATTCCCACAAAGGCGACTAAGACGCAAAGAGATTTGTCATTAGCTTATTCACCGGGAGTGGCAGTACCGTGCCTCGAGATAAAAGAAAACCCCGAAAAAGCTTATGAATACACAACAAAAGGAAATTTAGTAGGAGTTATCAGTAACGGAACTGCAGTTTTGGGTCTTGGCAATATTGGCGCCCTGGCCGGGAAACCTGTGATGGAGGGCAAAGGAGTTCTGTTTAAAATTTTTGCTGATATAGATGTTTTTGATATTGAAATTAATGAAACAGATCCTGAAAAATTTGTAGAGATCGTAGCGGCACTCGAACCTACTTTTGGCGGTATCAACCTGGAAGATATTAAAGCTCCGGAGTGTTTTTATATAGAGCAAAAATTAAAAGAGCGTTTGCATATACCTGTTATGCACGACGATCAACATGGTACGGCTATCATCAGCGCCGCCGCTTTATTGAATGCTCTTGAAATTCAAAAAAAGAAAATTGGCAAAGTTAAGTTTGTGGTAAATGGCGCAGGTGCTGCGGCTATGGCTTGTATCCAACTGTATGTAGCGCTTGGAGCCAACCCCGCCAATTTTGTAATGTTTGACCTCGTGGGTGTTATATATTCAGGAAGAGAAGATTTGGATGAAAAGAAAAAAGTGTTTGCCATTACCAAAAATAAAGACCTCACTTTGTCCGGCTCTATGAAAGATGCCGATGTGTTTATCGGGTTGAGCGTAGGTGATGTGGTAACACCCGAGATGGTAAAGAGTATGGCAAAAAATCCCATCGTCTTTGCTATGGCCAATCCTGATCCTGAAATTACTTATGATAAAGCAATCGCTGTCCGCAAAGATGTGATCATGGCAACTGGAAGAAGTGATTTCCCCAACCAGGTAAATAATGTACTCGGCTTTCCTTACATCTTCAGAGGAGCGCTGGATGTGAGGGCCACACAAATAAATGAAGCTATGAAGCTCGCGGCTGTAAAGGCTTTGGCTGAAATTGCCAAATTGCCTGTGCCGGATATAGTAATGATGGCATACAATGAAAAGAACATTCTTTTTGGACCCGAATATATTATTCCCAAACCTCTCGACAACCGGTTACTTACTTCTGTGGCACCTGCTGTAGCCAGAGCAGCTATGGAAAGTGGTGTAGCCAGACAGCCAATTACAGATTGGGAGACTTATAATGTAGAGCTTAATGAAAGATTAGGAATTGACAATCATTTATTAAGGATGTTGGGTGCCAAAGCGCGTAAAGATCCAAAGCGGGTTGTTTTTGCAGAAGCAGAAAATCAAAAAGTCATAAAGACTGCCCAATTGGTGCAGGACGAAGGGGTTGCTTTTCCTATTTTACTTGGCGATCGCGAAAAGATAGAACAAATTTCTATTGAAAGTGGTATTGATATTTCAGGTATGCCTATTATAGATCCTAAGCATAATGATACTCATCAAAAAAGAATGGAGTTCGGAAATTTATTTTTCGCCAAGCGGCAACGAAAGGGATATAATGTATATGAAGCTAAAAAAGCGATGAGGGATAGAAATTATTTTGGATGTATGATGGTAGAAACAGGCGAGGCAGACGCAATGATATCAGGGCTTACGAAGAATTATCCCAATACGATACGACCGGCTTTGCAAGTGATAGGTACCGAAGGGAATTCTAAAAAATTGGCAGGGATGTATATTATGATGACAAAAAAAGGTCCTTTATTTTTAGCTGACACTACTGTTAATTTTAACCCTACTGCTGATGAACTTGCAGACATAGCTATCATGGTGGCGGAAGAAGTAAAAAATTTTGGAATCACTCCATGTATCGCCATGTTAAGTTATTCCAATTTCGGAAGCAGTGATTCTCCGGAAGCTAAATTGGTAGCACGCGCCAGGGAGATCGTAAAACAAAAAGATCCCTCATTGACAATTGATGGAGAAATGCAGGCCAACGTTGCATTTAACAAAGAAATATTAAAAGATAATTATCCTTTTTGCGAATTGGTAAATAAAGATGTGAACGTGCTTATTTTCCCCAATCTTGCCGCCGGAAATGTAACATATAATCTGCTGCAGGAGGTAGGGGGTGCTGAAGCAATCGGGCCTATTTTATTAGGACTTAATAAGCCGGTACATATACTTCAATTGGGAAGCCCGGTACGCAGTATTTATAATATGGTATTAATAGCCGTAGTGGATGCACAGCTTAAATGTAAAAGTAAAAAAGAAGTAAGTTTAACTTCACCATCAAGATGGAGGAAATCCAAATCATAAGCTAATCAAAATTCATAAAATAATTTTTTTAATTAAAAAAGATGAAACTATTTTCTTCCATTGGCGCCTATCTTTTGATGATGAAAGGTATGTTTACCAAGCCGGAAAATTTTAAGATGTATTGGAAAGAACTGATGCACCAATCAGTTGAAATTGGTATGGGCTCAGTGTGGATTGTAACAGTAATTTCTATTTTTATGGGAGCGGTAAGTGCCATTCAAACTGCATACCAGCTTACCAGTCCCATTCTTCCCAAAGAGACCATCGCGCAGATCGTACGCGATACCGTTATTCTCGAATTTGCGCCCACATTGGTTTGTATCGTTCTCGCCGGTGTGGTGGGGAGTAAGATTGCCGGCGAATTGGGAAACATGAGAGTGAGCGAACAAATTGATGCGCTTGAAATTATGGGTATCAATACAAAATCTTATTTGGTAGCTCCGAAAATTTTAGGTGCGCTTATTACTATTCCATTATTGGTAGTGATGGCTATGGCTCTTGGTATTTATGGAGGCAGATTAGCCGGAAGTCTTGGTGGTATTTTACCGGCTGTAACTTACGACAGGGGATTGCTCATGAATTTTGTTCCGAAAAATGTTTGGTTTGCTTTGGTAAAAGCTTATACGTTCGCTTTTATTATCAGCAGCGTTTCATCTTTCTATGGTTATAACGTAAAAGGAGGAGCGCTTGAAATAGGCAGGGCAAGTACTACTGCGGTTATTACCAGTTGCATACTAATTTTATTTTTCGATTATATTCTTGCTTTCTTTATACTTTAAAAGCATATCTGCTAAAAAAGAATAATAAAAACACAATTGTATTTATAATGATAGAGATAAAAAATGTTTCAAAATCATTTGGTGATAAAGAAATACTTAAAGGGATAAGTGCTATAATGGAAACGGGTAAGACAAATCTTATTATCGGCACAAGTGGAAGTGGCAAAACAGTCTTGCAAAAATGTATGGTTGGCCTTTTTGAGGTGGACAATGGTGATATAATTTTTGATGGCAAAGATTTAACTACAATGAATGAAGAAGGGCGGAAAGAATTGCGGCAGCAAATTGGTATGCTCTTCCAGGGTTCTGCTCTCTTTGATAGTAAGACCGTTGAAGAAAACATAAAATTTCCCCTTGACATGTTTACCAAATGGAATTATGCAAAAAAGATTGCAAGGGTAAATGATGTGCTGGATAGGGTAAACTTAAAAGATACTAATAAAAAATATCCTGCAGAAATAAGTGGAGGTATGAAAAAAAGAGTAGGAATTGCCAGGGCAATTGTGTTGAATCCAAAATATTTATTTTGCGATGAACCCAATTCCGGCCTGGATCCGCAAACCTCAATGGTAATTGATAAATTGATCCATGAGATCACTAAAGAAAATAATATTACGGCCATTATCAATACACACGACATGAATAGTGTAATGGAAATCGGCGAAAATATTTTATATCTCTATAATGGTGAGAAGGAATGGGAAGGAACCAACAAAGAAATTATTTTCAATAAAAATCAAAAGCTGAATGAATTTATTTTTGCTTCCGAATTTTTAAGAGATGCCAAAGATATGAGGATGCTCGAGCAAAAAGGCATCATTGATAACGATAGGAATATGGATCAGATTATGCGCGAAGGTGGCGCCAATCTTGTGTTGGGAGATGATGATAAAAAAGAGTAAGGGATAATATTAAGCCACAATTTTTAAGCCACACCTGCCTGGATGTCCACCTGGTCGCCCGTTCCAGTTCGGACTGAAATGAACAAGTTCAGAGAGGAAGACGTTCAGGCAGAAATTGAACAAATTCAGACAAGAATAAAAAAAATATTTAACTCCGAAGAAGTTTCTTATACAGCAAACAAAAAAATATTTGAGATTTTCCCTGAAATAATGAAGAGCCTTATAGATATTGGTCTTACCTGAATAGGAAGGCAGCCTGCTTTACGTAAACCTTCTTTTCACCAATTGATCAAATTGCTTTACAACCTGGTCATTCTCAAGCCAGCCAATTTTTACTTTCAATTCTCTTCTTATCCAGAATTCTGCTTCAGCATAAATCGAAAAATTCTGAATTGTTTTAATACTGCGTTCATACATGGCCTCATCGCCTCTGAATAATTCATTGATAAAAAGAAAACGATCATTAACTCCTATGGCTTTTTTTAAATCTTTTATTGGCGCAGAAGTAAGCGATTGCGAAAGTTCGATCTTACTTTCTTTTAACCGGTCATTTAGAGATTCCGGGTATTCAAAAGGAAGTTCTATAGAAGTTGGTTTTTTTTCGGGATGGTACTGGTGTGCCAGTGTAGGAAGATCTTCTATGGGATCATAAAGCAGAGTGGGCCGGCTCTGAGAACCTCTCGAATTGGCTGTATCCGCATTTCTTTTTAATTGCTCCAGTTCGGCTTCTATTTCTTTTTCATCTACCTGCAGCACTTCTATTATTTTTTCTTCTGCTTTAGGTTTTTTATTGACATTAGTAATATCATTGTAAGGAATATTATAAACCGGTGGCATCAATACAGCAATCATGGGATTTGAAATGTTCTCTTTTTTCTCTACATTGTTGATCAATTCGGCGTGAAGAATTTGCACGGTTTGTAACATAGATTCAACAGATGAATTTTCATCGAGTTGCTTTTGAAGTTTTTTCAGGAGTGTTATCACTCTGTCCATTTTAAAAAAGTAATCGTTTTTTAGAAAAATATTGGAAAAAATCTTTGTTTTTGAATTAACAAAAAATCATTTTAACCTTGCAAATTCTGGCTAAGTTACAAATTGAAATTTAAAATTAAATACAAAAAATGTTTATCGAACCAAATTTCAGAGGAGAACGACGGGGTTGGATAGAGGTAATTTGCGGAAGCATGTTTAGTGGTAAAACAGAGGAACTGATCCGCCGTTTACGAAGAGTTGAGATTGCTCATTTGAAAGCGGAAATATTTAAACCTTCTTTTGATACAAGATTTGATGAGCAAAAAATTGTGAGCCATGATGCCAATAAAATTCAATCAACTCCTGTAGAAAATTCACAAACCATACTTTTGCTTGCGCAGAATGTGGATGTGGTAGGGATTGACGAAGCCCAGTTTTTTGATGACCAGATCCCTGTAGTTTGCGAGGCGCTTGCTTTGAAAGGAATGCGTGTAATTGTTGCCGGACTGGATATGGATTACACGGGAAAGCCTTTTGGACCAATGCCCAACCTTCTTGCAATTGCTGATTATATTACCAAATTGCATGCGATATGTGCAGTATGTGGTAATATCGCAAATGTGAGTTATAGAAAAGTAAACGCCGGAGGACAACTTTTGCTGGGAGAAAAAGATATTTATGAACCGAGATGCAGAGTGTGTGCGGGATTGAAAAATTAATAATTTATAATTTGTATTTAATCAGGATTTCAGGTTAAATGTTGGTTTGCTATGGCTGAAAGCTGAAAGCTGAAAGCTGATAGCTGATAGCTGATGGCTCCTAACTGATACCTCAATAACCATGTCAAAAATAATTACGCTTTTAAAAAAAGATTTTCTGCTGGAACTCCGGCAACAGCATACTTTTTTTGGCATTCTCCTTTATGTAGCAAGCACCATTTTTGTTTTATATCTCGCGATGGGTCAACCGGAAAGCACGGTATATAATGGTTTGTTCTGGATGATCCAGTTATTTGTATGTGTAAATGCCGTTGCTAAAAGTTTTCTCAATGAAAGCAAAGGACGAATGCTTTATTTTTATTCAATAACAAGTCCTGTTCATTTTATCATCGCCAAGTTAATTTACAGTTCAGTTGTAATGCTTTTAATGGTTATTGCCAGCCTTTTGTTATTTATGGCTTTATTGGGAAATCCTGTAATGAATCCTTTTCAGTTTATTGGTATTGCTTGTCTTGGAGGATTGAGTTTAAGTCTTGTTTTTACTTTAATGTCGGCTATTGCTGCGAAGGCTCATCAGAATGCTGCAATCATGGCAATACTGGGTTTCCCGCTTATTATTCCGCAACTTTTATTGTTGATTAGATTGTCAAAATCTGCCTTTGGCGAGGTTTTCAGGGACGGTGCGCTTTTACAAATTTCTCTTTTATTGATTGGGCTTGATGTGTTAGTAGTGGTTTTGGCAGTTGTGCTTTTTCCTTTTTTGTGGAAGGAATAATAGGATTAAAAATCAAAAAAAATATAAAATGTCGCGTTTCAAAAATTTGGTATTTACCTTTTATTATTTATTGAAATTATACCCCTTTTATTATTTTTAACATCATACAAATCATTCATACTTTTTGAAAATTTCTATTAGTCTTGCAGTTCAATTGAATTTATCCAAAAACGAAAATTGCCGTTAAACAATTAACATTAATAAAGGATATTATCCTTAATTTTGCCCCACAAAAAAGAGCTCATGAAATTAAAATGGTGGAAGATATTGTGCATTGTGTTTTTGTTTTTCACCTTTACT
>Ga0208357_1000675_pt1 | contig 26788 bp, 25 predicted proteins | sample NGESurdeep092012_6_FD_184487 | JGI IMG/M metagenome (GOLD analysis project Ga0208357, IMG submission 184487) | Arctic peat soil microbial communities from Barrow, Alaska - NGEE Surface sample F52-2 deep-092012 (SPAdes) | ecosystem: Environmental > Terrestrial > Soil > Wetlands > Peat ...
AAGCTCGAGTTCCTTGACATCGTGCACGACGATCGCAAAAACCGCCGCCTTTCCTGCCAGATCGGCCTGCGAATAGTCCGGGGGAAAGACCGCCTCGACGTTCTTGCTCTCGCCGGCGCCGGTACCGACGATCCCGGCGGCAAAGCCGGGGATGAAGCGGGCCTCGTCGAGCTCGGTCATCTGGCCGGTGGCGCTGCCGCCTTCGAACGCGACGCCGTCGATCGTGCCGGTGTAATCCATCGTCACGACGTCGCCGAGTTTTGCCGCACGTTCGACCGGAACCAGGACGGCGCGTTCGCGCGCAAGCGACGTAAGGGTGGACTCGACGTCGTCGTCGGAGATCTCGACGCTCGGACGGGTGACCGCCAGGCCCTTATAATTTCCTAGCGTGATGTCGGGACGTACCTCCACGGTCGCCTTGACGCGCGTGGGCTTGCCCTCTTCGTCGGGCAACAGTTCCATCTTCGGGCGTGCGACGGGTTCGAGGGAATGCTCGCGGACCGCTGCGGCATACACCTCGGGAACGACGTCTTCCATCGCCTTCTCTTCGATCGTGTGCGCGCCGTAGTTCTGCTCGTAGACTTTGCGCGGCACTTTGCCCGGGCGAAAGCCGGGAAGGCGCACGTTCTTGACGAGTTCCCGAAAGGCGCGCTCGCGCGCGACCGCAAGCTCTTGCGGCGTGATGGTGATTTCGAGCTCGACGCGCGTCGGCTCGATCCGATTGATCGACGAGGTGGTGCTCAGAGCAGACTCCGGTGGAAAAGAAATGGAGCGGAAGACGAGATTCGAACTCGCGACCCTCGCCTTGGCAAGGCGATGCTCTACCACTGAGCTACTTCCGCGTCGTCGATGTGGGCGGGCAGAGACTCGAACTCTGACGGGTTGCCCCACTGGAACCTAAATCCAGCGCGTCTACCAGTTCCGCCACTCGCCCTGACGACCCCGGTAGATATGCCGTCCAGGGTGCGATTCCTTCCGCGTTCGCTCGCTCCGGGCTAGGGCTGCGCGGGTTCGGTCAGCGTCGCAGACTTCGTGCTGCCGGCATCGCGCCGGCCGGACGCCGGGACGATGTCTTCAAACGATACGGTAACGTCGTCGTAATCGGTGTGCGAAAAACTCGAGCCGTCCCGCAGCGGGGTGAGCGCGGCCTCGGTCGCGATGTAGCGAGCGCCGCCGATATCGTCAAAGGTCACGCTCCAAGACGCGCCGGGCGACGGTCCGTCAACAAAATTTCCTTGGTCGATGAGCCGATCGGTTGCAAACGTTCGAACGTCGATCCACAACTGTCGCAAACGCAGGCGACCGGGATCGTGGGTCGGACGCAACATCAGGTGGAAGTCGCGATGATCGCCGTAGGTTTCTACGCCGGCCAACGTCACGTCGTAATCGCGCCGTTCGATGGAGGAGACCGTCGCGATCACGGCGAGCCCTTGCTTGGCCTGGAGTTGCGCGACCTTCTCGGGAGCGGGATCGTGGAAGGCCGCTCGGATCTCGGCGACGAGTTCGGCCGACGATCGCTCCTGGGGCGCCGTATAGCGCGCGATGGCGAACGCGTAGTTGGGCGCGAGGATCGGCACGCCGAGCAGGTCGCCGTGGACGCCGGTGCCCTTGCCTCCCACGTCGATCGCCCCGATGATAAACCCAAAGCCGAAACCGCTTCCGGGACGATAGGGGTCGGCGCGCTCCTGCGCGCTGACCGGATCGATGGCTACTTCGTTGGAGCGCGCGTACCAGCGCGCACGATACGTCCGCCGATCCGGCGTACCGCGAACGCTCGCAGCGACGCGGATCGTATAGTCGACGGACGACGGATACCGCTGCAACTCCCAGAAGGCGCGAGCGCGAGCGATAATCTGATAGGGATCGAACGGCCGCGCGGCTTGCGACGGCGCGGCCGTCGCGACGGCTGTTGCGAGCATCATGCCGAGCACGACGATCTCCCCACGACCGGATGAAAAGTGGTGCACCCCCCGAGACTCGAACTCGGAACCAATTGATTAAGAGTCAACTGCTCTACCATTGAGCTAGAGGTGCTCACGTGCGCCCTCCGGGACTCGAACCCGGGACCAACGGATTAAAAGTCCGCTGCTCTACCGACTGAGCTAAAGGCGCGCGGTCTACGTCACTCTACCTACCGACGCGTGCTTTGGCAAGTCGATGCTGTCGTGGATACGACTCGTGGGGCACGCGTCCTGCCCTTCTTGAGGAGAAACTGGGGTGGCTGACGGGACTTGAACCCGCGACCTCCGAATTCACAGACCGGCGCTCTAACCAACTGAGCTACAACCACCATTCCAGGCCGGCAGACCGTTTCGAAGCCGCCGCACGATTTTCCCCGCTCGAATCTTTTTCGTCAACGATCGTCTTCTCGTGCGCCCGGAGGGACTCGAACCCCCATCTTCGAGTTTAGAAGACTCGTGCCTTATCCTGTTAGACTACGGGCGCAAATATCGGGACGACAGGATTTGAACCTGCGACTTCTTGCTCCCAAAGCAAGCGCTCTACCAAGCTGAGCTACGTCCCGTCGTGGCGCTTCCTTAACACGGTCTGGCCGCTTGTCCTGCGGCATTGTAACACATCGCACGCCGCGTTCGCATCTCATGCAGAGGGTCACCACGCGACCGGCGGGCCGCCGACGTAGCAATCCAGCTGCGCGGGCGAGGCTTCGGATGCATACGCATAGCTGCGTTGGACGGTGAGTCCGGCACCCAGCGCGGTACGCAAAGCTCGCGCATTCGTCCCCGGAACCAGCGCCGTGCACCACGTCGCGCCGAACTCCCGGCGCGCCGACGCCATTGCATATGCGAGAAACGGCGCGACGTAGCTCGCCGCGACGCAAGCCAACGGTCCGATGCGGCCGCTCGGCCAGACGTAGGCGTAGCCGACGAGTTCGTCGTCGCTAAAGAACGCGGTTCCCCGGGCGCCGTCGAAGAGCTGGCGGTGATCCTCGGGACGTGCGCTGCCGCGCGTTTGACGGTCGATACCGTCGAGCGCGTAGGATTGCGCGATCGGATCCATGGTGCCGACGCCGAAGTGCTGCATGCCGCCGGCCAGCCGCAGGAGCTCGTCGTCGGCGGGGATGGCGCCGGCAACGGCGACGATCGGCGTTTGTAATGCCAAGCCGGCGCGCAGCGCGAACGCGACCGCCGCCGGTTGCGAGAGATCGACGATGGCACCGCGCCGCGTCTCCGCCGCGTCGCCGCCGGCGCGGGCGAGCAGTTCGCGCGCGACACCTTCCCTGCGAAAACTCGGTTCGACAAACAGCGCGCTCACGAACCGCTCGTCTTCGAGACATGCAACGACCGCGGCTGCGATCGGCGTTCCCTGGTCCAACGCGAGCCACGCGCCGTTAAAGTCGTCGCGCGCGGCGAGGGCCAGCAGCAGCGGACGCGATTCGTCGTCGGCGCATCGTCGCGCGACCTTCTCCAAGCGATCGGCGTCGGCTCGAACGAAATCGATATCAGGCACGTGGGGCCGCAATCGACGCGAGCAGCGCGGCGGCCGCGCGGCCGCGATGGCTAACGGCGTTCTTCTCCGGGTCGGTCAGTTCGGCAAACGTGCGTGTGTCGCCGCGGGCGACGAACAGTGGATCGTACCCGAAGCCCGACTCGCCGCGCAGCCGATCGACGATCGTTCCCGAGACCTCGCCGCGCGCGTCCGACTCGATCCCATCGGCGGTCAGCAGCACCAGCGCGCAGACGAATCGCGCGGAGCGATCGGCCGGGGCACCGACGGCCAGCTCTTCGAGCAGTCGCCCGCGGCGCACCGCCCACGTTGCGTCGGCGCCGGCGTACCGCGCGGAAAGCACGCCCGGCCGACCGCCCAGCGCGGTGACTTCCAGCCCGCTGTCGTCGGCCAAGACCGCGCCTGCGATGCCGGCTGCGAGCAGTTGGACGCGCAGAGCGCGAGCCTTCAGCCGCGCGTTGGCGGTGTAGTCCAGGCCGTCTTCGACGACGTCTGCGTACGCCGAATACGTCTCTAACTCCAGGGGGGAGCTGGCAAAGATGGCGCGCATCTCGGCGAGCTTCCCGAGGTTTTTCGTGGCGACGTAGGTCTTCACCGCGTGCTTATTCTTCCAAGCGCAGGACGGCCATGAACGCTTCTTGCGGAAGCTCAACGCGACCGACGCGCTTCATCCGCTCCTTGCCGACCTTCTGCTTCTCGAGCAACTTGCGTTTGCGCGTGATGTCGCCGCCGTAACATTTCGCGAGCACGTTCTTACGAATCGCGCTGATCGTCTCGCGCGCGACGACCTTGCCGCCAATAACCGCTTGAATCGGGATCTCGAACATCTGGCGGGGAATCAGCTCTTTGAGTTTGTCGGCCAAGGCGCGCCCACGCGAAGCGGCGCGATCGCGAGCGATGATGAACGATAGCGCGTCGACCGGCTCGGCGTTGAGAAGAATCTCGAGCTTCACCAAATCGCCTTCGCGGTAACCGGTGACCTCGTAATCCAGCGAGGCGTACCCCTTGGTGCGCGACTTGAGCAGATCGAAAAAATCGACGATGACCTCGATCAGCGGCATTTCGTAGCTGAGGATGACCCGGCCGTCGTGGAGATATTCCATGTTGCCCAGCGATCCCCGACGACTCTGCACCAGTTCCATGATCGATCCGACGTACTCCGGCGGCGAGATGATCGTGGCTTTCACGTAGGGCTCTTCGATCGTGTCGATGAGGTTCATCGCCGGCAGCTTGGACGGGTTATCGATCATTTCGACGGTACCGTCGGTCCGGGTAACGCGGAAGACCACCGACGGTGAGGTCGCGATCAGGTCGAGGTTGTAGTCGCGTTCGAGCCGCTCTTGGACGATGTCCATATGCAGCAGCCCCAAAAATCCACAGCGAAATCCGAAGCCCAGCGCTACCGACGTTTCCGGCTCGTAGATCAGGGCCGCGTCGTTGAGTTTGAGTTTCTCAAGCGCGTCGCGCAGGTCGCCGTACTCCGCGCCCTCGTTGGGATACAACCCGCAGAACACCATCGGAACGGCCTTGCGATAGCCGGGCAGCGGAACGTGCGCTGGGTTGCTGGCCGACGTGATCGTGTCGCCGACGTCGATTTCCCCCAGCGATTTGATGTTGGCGATCACGTATCCGACGTCGCCCAAGCGCAGCACCTTAGTGGCGCGCATCGACGGCGTGAAGATGCCGACCTCGGTGCACTCGTAGACGCGGCGGTGCGCCATCGACATGAACTTGGTTCCCTGCTGCAGTTCGCCGTCGGCGACGCGCACGTAGGCGACGACCCCGCGATAGGCGTCGAACTGCGCGTTGAATACCAGCGCGCGAAGATGATCGTCGTGACCTTTGGGCGGCGGGATGCGCGAGACGATCGCTTCGAAGATGTCCTCGACGCCGGTGCCGTTCTTCGCACTAGCCAGAATGCATTCGCTCCGCTCCATGATCAGCAGTTCCTCGACCTCGCCCATCACGCGCTGGGGGTCGGCGGCCGGCAAGTCGATCTTGTTGATGACCGGAATGATCGTCAGGTCGTGCTCGAGCGCGAGGTGATAGTTGGCCAAGGTCTGCGCTTCGATGCCTTGCGCCGCATCGATGATCAACAGCACGCCCTCGCATGCGGCCAGCGAACGCGAGACCTCGTACGAAAAGTCGACGTGACCCGGCGTGTCGATGAGATTGAGCTCGTAGATTTCGCCGTCGCGCGCCTTATATTTCAGCGAAACCGGGTGCATGCGGATCGTGATGCCGCGCTCGCGCTCCAGGTCCATATCGTCGAGCGCTTGGTCTTCCATATCTCGCGCGAGCACGGTCTTGGTCATCTCGAGCAAACGATCCGAGAGCGTGGTCTTGCCGTGGTCGATGTGCGCGATGATGCAGAAGTTCCGAACCTTGTCGGCGATCCGCGTGCGATGCGGGTCGCTCTTTCCTAGCGGCACGGCGACACGTGGGAGCCTTACAGTCCGGGGTAACAGGCGTGGGTGGCGACACTCCCCAGCAAGGGAACGACGACGAACTCGATGACGAGGAAGACGACGATGAACGACAGATCCAGGCCGCCCATGGGCGGGATCACGCGGCGCACGGGCGCGAGAACGGGATCGACCAAGCGAGCGAGATAGATCGTCCATCGCCCGCGCAGGTCGGGAACCCACGAGAGCAGCGCGTAGACGATCAGCACCAGCACGTACAATTGCACGAGCTGGATCAACAGGTGTGCGATAGTACAGGAAAGGCCGCTCACGGGTCGCGCTGTTCTACGGCAGCGACGCTAAGACATTCGCGGGGACGCCATGCAGGAACGGTGTCGGGTCGATCGCCTTCCCCTCGTGCATCAACTGGTAATGCAGGTGCGGTCCGGTCGCAAAACCGGTCTCACCGACCAGGCCGATACTCTGACCTTTGTAGACGGTTTGCCCCACGCGCACGTCGATCTCGGAAAGATGCGCGTACCAGGATTGATATCCGTTCCCGTGGTCGACGACGATCTTCTTCCCATACGAGCCGTCCCATCCGGCGGCGACGACCGTTCCGGCAGCCGAAGCGTGTACCGCCGCCCCCTCATCGGCGCCGAGGTCGACGCCTTCGTGAAACTCGACGTCGGGAGACGTCCGATAGCAGAAGCAGCCTACGACCAGCGCGCCCGCGACGGGATCGATCGAGGGGATGGCTGCCAACGCTGCAGCGCGCGCCAAATAGCTCAGATGGCGCATGTTGAGCACCCGCATGGTCAGCGTACGAATCGCGTCGGACTCGCGAGCCGTCGCCGCCGAGGCGACGCGCAGGCGATCCAGGTCGCTGCTGACGGCGGCAAAATCGCCTCCGCGGGCGGCTCGCACCAGCGAGGTGCGTGCGAGCTTGGAGGGATGGGGTTTGACGCCGATCAGTTGTTGAATCTCGACGTTCTGACGCTGCACGTTTTGCAGCTGCTTGCGCAGCGCCCCGGTCTGCCGATCGATCTGCTGGAGCGCCGCGGACTGCTGGGCCGCCTGATGGCGATAGCTCGATTCGGCGGCGTGCGCCCGCAGCATCAAGGTGCCCGACAGCGCGACGCTGCCCGCGATTGCGACGCCCAACGCGATCGCACCGGAGACGACGTGCTTGCGCGTCACCTCAAAACGATGTACGGTTTCCCCTCGTTGGGGCACGATCTTAATGTAGTAACGCTCTTTTAGCTTCATCAACCGCTTCCATTACGGGCGTGCTCGATGGCGAGCAGTTCTTCATCGGAAGCGTTGGCGACGGGCCGGAACCCGACGACCGCCTTTCCGAACGTGCGCGTGTCGTCGCGCGAGTAGATGCTCGAAACGACGACGCCGTCCCCCGCTCGACTGAGCAGGGCTAGGGCGTATGATAACTCGGAGCCCGTGTTCTCGAAGGCGGAGAAACGAACGAAGCCTACGAGCGCCAAGTCGGCGCGAGCCAGGCGTTCGAGTTCGACCAGACGAGCCTCCACCCTCTGCCCGCCCGCACGCAGGTCGGTCACGCCGGCTTCGAGCGTCGCGATGCGGCCGCTGGCCGGGCCGGGTGCCCCGCCCACCGCGTCGTCCAGGGCCGCGATCGTCCCAGCCGAGCGCAGCAGCGCCGGGCGCACGAGGGCCGCGTGGTAGATAGCCAAGGCGATCAACGCTCCAAGGAGCGCCGCACCGGCCGCGATGATGGCTGTTTGATCCATAGAATTTGTGCACCACGACGGAAGTCAGGTGATCCACGGCACCCGTAACGATTCGCTTACCGTTGCTACCTTCCGGTCCTGGCGGGGTTCACAAGGTTACGCCGCGTGAAGCCCAACCCCCGTCAATGGCCCGGACATCATAGCACGCACGGGCAACAGGGAGCGGGCGACTTTCCTTGCAATCAGATCGACGAGTCCAAAGGAGAATTCAACCGTGCGACAACCCCTCTTCGCGGCCGCATCCGCCCTCGCGTTCCTGGTAGCAGGTGCCGCACCGCTCTCGTCCGCCGCAGCGGCAACCGGTCCGGACGGCGTCGACTGGGCACCGACCCCGCACGAGATTACGGCCAACTGCGCCGCTCGGATCGCGGCGGCCGACGCCGCGGTGAAGGCCATACTCGCCGCGCGGGCCGCGCGCACGTTCGCCACGGTCGTGCTGCCGCTGGAAAACGCGAGCGCCGATCTGAGCGATGCTACAACGGCCGATACCTTCGCGGCGTTCGTCGCGACCGAGAAGCCGGCACGCGACGCCGCGAACGACTGCCAAACCAAGATCAGCGCATGGTATACGGCGACGGATGCGGACCCCAACCTCGAACAAGCCGTCGCCGCAGCGTCCAAGAGCGGCACCGACGCGTCGGTCTACGATAAGAAGCTAACGTCGCTGTGGCTCACGGCGCTGGTGCGCGCGGGCGCCGGGCTGCCTGCGGCCAAACGCGCGGAGTTCGTCAAACTCTCCAATCAACTCGACGACCTGGAGACGAAGTTCGGCTCCAACCTCGCCGAGGATCACACCACGGTGACCTTGACCAAGGCGCAGGTTGCGGGCATCCCCGCCGGGCTGCTTGCGGGCGATTCCAAACCCGGCCCCAACGGATCGTACGTCGTTTCGGTCAACGAGTCGACGGGTGACGTTTTGCAATACGCCACCAACGAAAGCGGGCGCAAGGCGTACTACCTGGCTTACGACAACATCGCTGCGGCCAAGAACGTACCGTTGCTCGAGGGCGCGATCGCCATCCGCGATCGCCTCGCGCACCTGATGGGCTACCCGAACTGGGCCGCATACGTTTTGGCCGATCGCATGGCGGGATCGCCCGCGCGCGTCGAATCGTTTCTCAATAGTCTCGATGCGAAGATCCTCCCCAAGGCGCGCGAACAGATCGCGGTCTTGCGACGCCTTAAGGTCGCGCAGACGCACGATCCGAAGGCCGTTCTGCATCCGTGGGACGTGGGTCATTTCGACTACGTCCTCAATAAGACGAAGTACGCTGTGGATGCAGACGCGATCCGCCAGTACTTTCCCGTCCAGCACACGATCGACTCCGTCCTGAATATCTACCACACCCTGCTGGGTGTGAACTTTACGCAAGTCGCCGACGGGAGCGCCTGGGCCCCCGGGGTATTGGAATATTCGGTGACCGACTCCAAGAGCGGCAAGACTCTGGGCTACACCTATTTCGATCTGTTTCCACGTCCCGGCAAATACAATCACTTCGCGAACTTCGGCGTCTTGCCATACCGAAAGACCGCCGACCCGACGCGCGTTCCCGTCGCGGCAATCGTTGGCAACTGGCCCAAGCCCGGCACCGGCCAGCCGGCCCTGCTCAGCCACGAGGACGTCGTCACGTTCTTCCACGAGTTCGGGCACGACATGGCGGCGATCTTAGGCACCGCGCCCTACGAAACGCTCTCGTCCGGCTTTCGCGAAGATTTCGTTGAGGCGCCCTCACAGATGCTCGAAAACTTCGTCTGGCAGCCGAGCATCCTCAAGCAGATCTCATCGAACTGGCAGACGGGCAAGCCGCTGCCCGACGCCACGATCGCCAAGATGATCGCCGCGAAATACGTCGACTACGCATACTCGACCACGCGACAGATCATGCTCGCCGACATCGATATGGCGTATCATACGTCGGGACCCAAAGTCGACACGACGGCCGTTTGGCTCAAGCTGTCACGCAAGGCTTCGCCGGTGTCGATGGTCGTGGGAACGCATCCGCAGGCCACCTTCGGACACCTGATGGGCGGATACGATGCCGGCTACTATGGATATCTTTGGTCCAAGGTGTACGCGCAAGATATGTTTTCAGCGTTTCTCAGGGGCGGGCTCGAGAATCCGGCGGTCGGACAGCGCTACCGCACGGCCATTCTCGAACCGGCGCGAACCTACGAGCCCGATGCGGAGGTCGCGCGTTTCTTGGGACGGCCGATGAGCCCGGACGCCTTCTACGCCGAGTTCGGCATCGCTGCGCCCAAGAAGTAAGCGATGCCGTCCTACGTTCGCGCGGGTTCCCTGCCGCACAAACGACACATCCAGTTTCGCCGGCCCGACGGTGGGCTCTATGCCGAGGAACTCTTCTCGACCAAGGGCTTCGAGAGCGTCTACTCCTTGCTCTATCATCATCGGCCGCCGACCGCGACGCTCGCGGTCGCACCGTGGGTGCGCCCGGCGATCGCCCTTGCGCCCAACGATCCGCCGCGCAATCGACACTTTAGAACCGCGGCGCTCGACATCTCCGGCGACGCCATCGACGCACGCGTGCCCGTGCTTGGCAACGGCGATCTCTTAATGTCGATCGTGCAAGCCGACCGCCCGTCGGAGTATTTCTACCGCAACGCCGGCGGAGACGAGCTCTTCTTCATCCATCACGGCGCCGGCGTGCTGCAGACCAGTTTCGGCGACTTGACGTACCGCGCCAACGACTACCTGGTGATTCCCACCGGCACGACCTACCGCGTGCTGCCGTCGTCGCCGACCCGCGCGGTCGTGTGGGCCTGCGCGGGCATGGTCAAGATTCCCAAGCGTTTTCGCAACGAGTTCGGGCAACTGGAAGAACACGCACCTTACTACGAACGGGATTTTCGCGTGCCGGTCCTGCGGGATCCGATCGTCGAGCCGGGCGAATACGAGGTGCGCGTCGCCAACGGCGGCCGCGACGCAATCTATACCTTGGCGCATCACCCGTGCGACGTCGTCGGTTGGGACGGCTACTGCTATCCCTATGCGTTCAATCTTGACGAGTTCGCACCGATCACCGGCAAGCTGCATCAACCGCCGCCGGTGCACGCGACCTTCGAAGCCCCCGGCGCGGCCTTCTGCGCGTTCGTCCCACGACTCTTCGACTACCATCCGCAGGCGGTGCCAATCCCGTACAACCACTCCAGCGTCGACTGCGACGAAGTACTCTACTACGTCAGCGGCAACTTCATGAGCCGTCGCGGCGTCGACGAAGGTTCGATCACGTTGCACGCCGCCGGCACGCCGCACGGTCCGCAACCCGGTGCCATCGAGGCCAGCCTGGGAAAAACCTCGACCGACGAAATCGCCGTCATGGTCGACACCTTCGCCCCGCTCGGCATCGCCCAGAACGCCCTGCCGTGCGAAGATCCGAACTACTACCTCTCCTGGATTGACTAGCACTGCGGGGCGGCCTATGGAACGATGGTGCCTTTGGCTTGGCCGAAGCCGATGCTGCGCGCGCCTTGCGCATTGCAGCGGCCCGAGAGGATCACCTCGTCGCCGTCTTCGAGGAACGCGCGCATCGTGCCGTCGGGCAGCGCGATGGGACGGGCGCCGCGCCAGGTCAGTTCGATCAGGCTGCCCAGGCTGTCGGGCGTCGGGCCGCTGATCGTTCCCGAGCCGAAGAGATCGCCGGGACGCGCGATGGCGCCGTTGGAGGTCGCATGCGCGAGTTGTTGCGCCATGTTCCAATAGAGCAAATTGAAATTCGTGCGCGCGATCGTGGCCGGCTCGATGTGCTGCTCGCGCATCGCTTGCGATGCGAGCGAGACGTCCAACGCGATGTCGTACGCCCACGCGACGTCGGTGTGCAGATGTTCCAATGGCGACGGCTCCTGCACGGGGCCTTTGGTGCGAAACGGGTCGAGCGCATCGAGCGTCACGACCCATGGTGAAATCGTCGTGGCAAACGACTTCCCAAGGAACGGGCCAAGCGGCTGATATTCCCATGCTTGAATGTCGCGTGCGCTCCAATCGTCTAGCAGCACCAGGCCGAAGATCGCATCGCGCGCGTTGCCGATCGCGAGTGGTTCCCCGCGACGATTGGCCGCCCCGGTGATGAAGCCGACTTCGAGTTCGATATCCAGCATCGTGCTGGGGCCGAACGCCGGCGCGGGTGCGCCGGTCGGCATGCGTTGGCCGTTCGGGCGCACGATCGGCGTGCCGTCGATAACGATCGTGCCGGCGCGCCCGTGGTAGCCGACGGGCAGCCAGCGCCAATTGGGGAGCAATGCTTGCGCGTCAGGACGAAACATTTTGCCCAGATTGGTCGCGTGTTCGAGCGATGAATAGAAGTCGACGTAGTCGCCGATCTCCATCGGAAGGCGCATGTGCACGTCGTTGCGCCCGACGAAGAGCGCGTCGGCGTTGGCCGCGCGCAATGCCGGGTCGCCGCCCTCCCGCAACAGTTCCGACAGGCGCGTGCGAAGGGCGGTCCAGGTCTGGCGCCCGGCCGCAAGCAGCGGATTGAGCACCGGCGCGGCCAACAGTTCGCGTTCGCACACCTCGTCGCACAGTCCGGTCTGCGCCAGCGCATACAGGTCGAGGATGCGATCGCCGATGGCGACGCCGAGATGCGTGATGCCGCCGCAGGCAAACGCGCCGTACGGAAGGTTCTGAATCGGAAACTCCGAGGCTTCGTCGACGGGAATCCATGACGCCAGCAAGGCGTCCGTCGTGGGATCGTCGCTCATGCGAGCCGGACGCCCATCGCGGCGAGATCGGCGACCGGCTCGTCGAAACTGCACGAGCCGTAGGCGACCAGTCCGCGGTTGCGGGCGCGAGCCAGGGCAGCGACGTCGTAGCGTCGATCGCGCCAGGAGAAATGCTCTTCCCCGAACGTGAAAGCGCCGGCGTCTTCTTCGCCCAGGGCCGATTCGACGCCCATTGGATCGTCCTCATGCAGCGCCACCAGCGATGCGGCCAATAGATTGAGAAAGCCGTGCATCAGGATGCCCGTCTGCGGATCCAAGCGGCGCACCGGATGATGTAGGCCTGCGGTGGCCTTAAACGGAACGCCGGCGCGCACCGCGGCGATGACAAACGCGGCGAGCTCCTCGCAGCTTGGGTAGGCATCGGCGGTCGCACCGCCGCAGCGAACTTTAGCCGCCAGGCCGTGGCGCGCCAGCGACGTCATCGCATCCTCCAGCGAGGTTGTCCAACGCGCGTCGCGCACGAGCTCGACGTAGATCGCAACGTCGTCCAAGCCGTCGCGCGCGATCGCGGCGGCCAACTGTCCGATCGTCGCGCCGTAGGTTTCGCGCGCGGAAGCCAAGGGGGGCAAGGGGACCTCGATCGACTCAACGCGGATCGAGCCCGCTGCGTACGCGGCGAGGCCCGCAATCGCGGCGTGCGTCAGATCGAACCAGCGGCGCGGATCGGCGCCGCCGTCGACGATCGCGCTGACGGCCAGTGCCTCGGTCCCGCGCGCCGCGCGGAGTTCGTCCAAGCGTGAGGCCGGCGCGATGAATCGCCCCAGCAGCCAGGGCACCGAGCCGTCTTGGGCGCTGCCGTAGCCCCGCAACGCGTCGTCGACCGACAGCGCGGCGGGCGGAAAGAGCCCTGCGTAATCGATCAAGCCGGTCAGCGCGGCCGCAACCGCGGGTGAGACAGTATCGGGCATACCGAGCCTTTCGACCCACGACGACAGGGCCGCCTCTGCGAGCGCGACGAAAGCGCCCCCATGGCCATCACGACAGCGGCCCGCGACAACCCGCTAGCCCACATCGACTGGGACTATCTCGAGTTCTACGTCGGCAACGCCAAACAAGCCGCCTTCTTTTATATGTCGGCGTTTGGATTCCAACAAGTCGCCTACGCCGGCCCGGAAACCGGCATCAAGGATCGCGCGAGCTACGTGCTGGTGCAAAACGGCTTGCGGTTCGTGCTGACCAGCAGCCTGGGACCCGACGACGAGATCGCGCGGCACGTCGCCCTGCACGGCGACGGCGTGAAGGATATCGGGATCGCGGTCACCGACGCTCGCGCCGCGCACGCGATGGCGATTGCGGGCGGAGCGCGTTCGGTCTGCGATCCCGACGTCGTTACGGATGCGTTTGGCACCGTCGTCAAAGCGGCCATCGCCACCTACGGCGAAACGATTCACACCTTCGTCGAGCGCGCCGAGTACGGCGGCGTCTTTCTGCCCGGCTACGTAGCCCAGGCCTCGCGCGCGCCCCGCGCGGTCGCGCCCAACCTGTTGGCGATCGACCATTGCGTGGGCAACGTCGGTTGGGGCGAAATGGACGGCTGGGTGGATTTTTACGGCAGCGTTTTCGGCTTCTCGCAGCTGGCGTCGTTCGACGACAAGGATATCTCGACGGAGTACACCGCGCTCAAATCCAAGGTGATGACCGATCCTCGCCACCGCGTGAAGTTCCCGATCAACGAGCCCGCGCGCGGCAAGAAGAAATCGCAGATCGAAGAGTACTTGGATTTCTATGGCGGCGCTGGCGTCCAGCACGTCGCCATTCGCACCGACGACATCGTTGCGACGATTCGCGCGTTAACGGCCAACGGGGTAGAGTTTCTCGATACGCCCGACTCGTATTACGATCTGCTCGAAGAGCGCGTCGGAACCATCGACGAAGATCTGGCGATCCTGCGCGAGCTGCGCATCCTGGTCGATCGCGACGATTTGGGCTACATGCTGCAGATTTTCACCAAGCCCTTGCAAGATCGCCCGACGGTCTTTTTCGAGATCATCCAGCGCAAGGGCAGCCTCTCCTTCGGGAAGGGCAACTTCAAAGCGCTCTTCGTGTCCATCGAAAAGGAACAGGAGAAACGAGGAACCTTATAGCGGGCTTTAGGAGCCCGTCGGACTTAGGCCGTTTTTGGATTCAAGTGCGGTTTTTGTTCGGAGACTAGGCGCGAAGAGGGAGCGAAGCCAGAGCTTCGTGACCGATGAGGAACGACGTCTCCGGCAAAAAGCGCCTTGAAGACGGAAACGTGCCTAAGTCCGACGGGCTCCTAACTCCCACGGGAAGGAGTGCGGGCGCCTCGGGGTCGCATTGAAGAGGTCTGATGCTAGCTAGCCCCATTCGCCTTTCCGATATCTCCGTCGACGCGGTCATGCTCGAAACGCGCGCGGCGTCGCTCTCCAAACGTTCGATCAAGACCACGGCTAAGCGCGCGGGCATCGATCTCGCGATCCGCTGTATGGATCTCACCACCCTGGAAGGCAAGGACTCGTTCGGACGCGTTCGCTCGCTGTGCTCCAAGGCGATGACGCCTCGCCCAGGGTATCCCGGCGTGCCCAGCGTTGCAGCGGTCTGCGTCTATCCCAATCTCGTCGCCGTCGCCAAAGAAGCCCTCGCCGGCAGCGGCGTCAAGGTCGCATCGGTCGCGACGGCCTTCCCCAGCGGATTGGCCAGCATCGACATCAAGCTTGCGGACACCGAACAGGCCATCGTCGCGGGCGCCGACGAGATCGACATGGTGATCGACCGCGGCGCGTTTCTTTCGGGCTTGGAACAGCAAGTCTTCGACGAGATCGCCGCGATCAAACGCGCCTGCGGCGATCGCGCGCACCTCAAGGTCATCTTGGAGACGGGAGAGCTGGGCAGCTACGACAACATTCGTCGCGCCAGCGACCTCGCACTCGAAGCCGGCGCCGACACGATCAAGACGTCGACCGGAAAGGTCGGGACCAACGCCACCTTTCCTACCGCGTTGCTGATGTGTGAAGCGATCCGCGATTTCGCGCGGCGTACCGGTCAGCGACGCGGACTCAAAGTCGCCGGCGGCGTGAAGACTACCAAACAGGCGATGACCTATTTGGTCATCGTCAAGGAAACGCTGGGCGATGCGTGGCTGACGCCCGACCTGTTCCGGATCGGCGCGTCGTCGCTCCTGGACGATCTGCTGATGCAGCTCGAAAAGCTGGATACCGGCTCGTACGCCGGCCCCGATTACATCCCGAAGGACTAACGAACGATAGACATGGCGATTTTCGACTACGCTCCGGCCCCCGAATCCACCCGACCCAAGGTGCGCGACCGCTACGGCCTCTTCGTGGGCGGGCAGTGGACGGCGCCCGCGGGTGGTGAATACTTCGAGTCGATCAATCCGGCCAACGAAGAACGCCTCTCCGAGGTCGCGCTCGCGCAGGCCGCCGACGTCGATCGCGCCGTCGGCGCCGCTCGCAAGGCCTACGACAAGTACTGGCGCAAGATGCGCCCGGCCGATCGCGCCAAATACATCTATCGCATCGCGCGCGCGATCACCGAAAAGTCGCGCGAACTCGCCGTGTTAGAAACGATGGACGGCGGCAAGCCGATCAAGGAGTCGCGCGACTTCGATATCCCGTTGGCCGCCGCGCACTTCTTTTACTACGCCGGCTGGGCCGACAAGCTCGAGTGGGCGATGCGCGCGGGTCAAGAAGCCGCACCGCTGGGCGTGTGCGGGCAGATCGTTCCGTGGAACTTCCCGCTGCTGATGGCCGCGTGGAAACTCGCGCCGGCGCTTGCGTGCGGAAACACCGTGGTCCTCAAGCCGGCCGAAACGACCTCGCTCTCTGCACTCGCACTCGCGCAGATCGTCGCCGAAGCCGACCTTCCGCCCGGGGTCGTCAACGTCATTACGGGCGAGGGCGCCACCGGCGCCGCACTGGTCAATCATCCCGACGTCGACAAGATCGCCTTCACCGGCTCGACCGACGTCGGCAAGATGATCCAACGCGCGCTGGCAGGCACGGACAAGCGTCTGACGCTCGAACTTGGCGGGAAGGCCGCGCACATCGTTTTCGCCGACGCCGCGATGGATCAGGCCGTCGAAGGCGTGGTCAACGGCATCTACTTCAACCAAGGTCACGTCTGCTGCGCGGGCTCGCGCTTGCTGATCGAGGAAAGCGTCCACGACGAGTTCGTCGTGCGCCTGACCGAGCGGATTCAGACGCTGCGGTTGGGCGACCCGCTCGACAAGAACACCGACATCGGGGCGATCAACTCGCGCGCCCAACTCGACAAGATCAACGAACTGGTTCGCAGCGGCATGGATCAAGGCGCGATCTTGGTGCAGCAGCAGTGCGCGCTGCCGGCCAAGGGCTTCTTCTTTCCCGCGTCGTTCTTCACGAACGTCCACCAATCGCATCGCATCGCGCGCGAAGAGATCTTCGGCCCCGTGCTTTCGATTCTCACCTTCCGTACGCCCGAAGAAGCCATCGAGAAGGCCAACAACACGCCATACGGCCTTTCTGCCGGCGTCTGGACCGACGAGGGTTCCAAGAACATGTGGATCGCCCAACACCTGCGCGCGGGTGTGGTGTGGTGCAACACGTTCAATCAATTCGATCCGACCTCGCCCTTCGGCGGGTACCGCGAATCGGGCTTCGGACGCGAAGGTGGCGTCCAGGGCTTGCGCGAGTATCTCGCTCACTAGGAGCCACCCGCTGCGAGGTGCGCGATGGACATTCACGCGTTAGGATCGTGGTATCGTCGGAATCGCGCGCGTTCCGAGCGGATCTTCGGTTTGATCGACGAGGACGCGCTGCACGACCGCCCGATCCCGTTACGCCATCCGTTCGTCTTCTACCAAGGACATCTGCCGGCGTTTAGCTATCGCACGCTCAACGAACGCGCGCTCGGCCAGGCGCCCATCGATGCGGCGTTGGAAAAGCTTTTCGAGCGCGGCATCGATCCCAGATCGCAAACCCAAGCGGAGCGCCTGCAGCCGCAGACGTGGCCGTCGCCGCAAGAGATCGCGGAGTTCGGGCAGCGCTGCGACGAACGCGTGCTCGACGCACTGGCCAACGCACGCCTCGACGATCCGTCGGTCCCGCGCTTGCGGCGCGGGCAATCGGCCTACACGATCTTGGAGCACGAGCAGATGCATCACGAAACCCTGCTCTACCTCATTCATCAGTTGCCCTACGATCGCAAGACCCAGGTGAAACAAGTACACCTCGACACGACGCCGCCGCGCAACGATCTGGTGATGATCCCGGCGGGGCGCGTAACGTTGGGAGCCCGGCCCGACGAGATTCCGTTCGGATGGGACAACGAATTCGGCGCGTCGACGGTGAACCTTCCGTCGTTTGCCATACAACGCTTTCCCGTAACCAACGGCGATTGGTTAGCGTTCGTACGAGCCGGCGGCGCGGCCGCGCCATTCTGGAGAGAGCGCGATGGTCGCTGGTTCTTGCAAGCGGCGTTCGAGGAGTTGCCGCTGCCGCTTTCGTGGCCCGTCTACGTCTCGCACGATGCAGCCGCCGCGTACGCGGCGTGGGCCGGAATGGCGCTTCCGAGCGAAGCGCAGTATCATCGCGCGGCGTTCGGAGCGCCCGATGGCTCCGAGCGCGCGTTTCCATGGGGTGACGACCAAGCCGACGCGGGCCACGGCAACTTCGATTTCGCGCGGTTCGATCCCGAGCCGGTCGACGCGCACCCCGATGGCGCGAGCGCCTGGGGCGTCCACGATCTGGTCGGCAACGGATGGGAATGGACCTCGACGCCGTTCGGTCCGCATCTCGGCTTCGAGCCGATGGCCTCGTATCCGCAATACTCCGCCGATTTCTTCGACGGTAAACACTTCGTCATGAAGGGCGCCTCGCCGGTTACGGCCCGCGAAATGATCCGCCCGTCGTTTCGCAACTGGTTTTACGGGGATTACCCCTACGCCTACACGAAGTTCCGCTATGTGCAAGATGTGTCAAGGTGAGGTGTATGTCATGGTGAAGCGCGGCATGGCGATGCTCTTGGCCGGCGCTATGTTGCTGGCGGGTGCGGCGTGTTCCAAGGTCGGCAGCCCGGTCGCGTCCACGGGAATTTTGCGCATCGCGCTGCCGATCTCGCCGACGCAGCTCGACCCACTACTTTCGCAGAACACCAACGAGGGCTTCGTAGACGGCTTGATCTTCTCGGAGTTGGTGACGCTCGACGACAAGGGCAATGAGGTCCCCGACCTCGCGCAAGTCGTTCCCACAATACAGAACGGCGGCATCAGCAAAGACGGTCGCACGATCACCTATCACTTGCGTCGTAACGTGAAGTGGCACGACGGCGTCGCGTTCACGAGCGCCGACGTCAAATTCTCATGGCAAGCAGTGCTCAATCCCGACAACAACGTGGGTTCGCGCGCGCCGTACGCCCGCATCTCCAGCGTGGATACGCCCGATCCGTACACGGTCGTGTTCCACTTCAAGCGGTTATTCGCCCCGGCGATCGACACGATCTTTGGCGAGAGCGACTCGCCGTACCGCATCATTCCCAAGCATCTGCTCGGCAAGTACAAGAACATCAACCAAATTCCGTTCAACGCGGCGCCCGTCGGGACGGGGCCGTTCAAGTTCAAGCAGTGGCTGCGCGGCGATCGGATCGTGCTAGTCGCCAATCCCGACTACTTCTTGGGTCCGCCCAAGCTCAAAGAGATCGTCGTCAAGATTATCACCGACGATAACACGACCCAGGCGGAGTTGCGTTCGGGAGATGTCGATCTGGGCATCGAGATCAACGGCCCCACGTATCACGCGCTTTCCGGCGCGCAGAACCTTCATCTGGTGATTACGCCCGCACCCAACTGGGAGGGGATGCTCTTTAACATGACGCGCGCACCGCTGAACGACCCGGCGGTGCGCCACGCGATCGCACTCTCGCTCGATTCCGCCAAGCTGAGCGCGAACAACGAGTATGGGACGGCGAAGGTTGCGACGGCCGATCTTTCGCCGTTCTATTGGGCGTTCGATTCTTCGCTCGCCCCCACATCGTACGACCCCGCCCAGGCGGCCCGTATCCTCGATGCCGATGGCTGGCGGATGGGGGGCCATGGCCTTCGCATGAAGAACGGCGCGCCGCTCTCGCTGCAGATCGCTTACGGCCAGGGCAGTCAGGTAGCCCAGAACATCGGCGTTGAAGTGCAATCTTCTCTCAAGCGATTGGGGGTCGGCATCGCGCTCAAAAGTTATTCCTACGCACTGCTATACCAAGCAGCGCAGGACGGCGGCATTTTCAACGGCGGGAAATTCGATATCGCGTTTTATGCCTGGGTTTCGGGCGGCGATCCCGACAACTCATCGCAGTGGATGTGCGCCCAGGTGCCGCCCGCAGGGAACAACGTCTCGCGCTACTGCAGCCAGCAAATGGACGCCGCGCAGAAACTCGCACTCTCGACCTTCGACCGCGCGACCCGCAAACGCGCGTATGCCACGATCGAAGCGTTGCTTCTGCACGACGCGCCCGGGGTGTTCTTCTTTTATCCCAACATCCGTTACGCATACAATCCCGCGCTCCAAGGCTTCGCACCCAACGGCATCTCCGAAGGCTGGAACGCCTACCAATGGAGCATTTAGGTGAAGCGCAGCTATCGCACGAGCGTGTGGCTTGCGTACACGGCGGGGTTTCTCGCATTGGCGAGCGCCGTTTGGGCCGTCGTCGAATTGCGCGGCCACGGCCCTGGCACACCATTCGGCGTTTCCGAATTCGGGTTTCGAGCGGTCACAGCGTTGGCATGGGGATTCGTCGCATTTGCTGGTATCGTACAGGCGCGCCGTTGCAAGGAGCGCCTGCAAGCCGACGAATGATGCGGCGCGATTGCCTGCGGCACATTTTATAAGCTTGACCTAGATCGCTTTCGCGCCGCGGGTCGCGCGGCGAAATGGCTGGCGAGCGCCTTTTCCAATATAGGGACATGGTGTTGCGTTTTTACGCGACCGTTATGGCCGTTCTCTTGCTTGCTCCCTTGTCTGCCCGCGCCGGCGACCAATATGGCCCAACCCCGCTAGCGGGCCTGGGTCGCCGGCAGCGATCCCGACAACTCGTCGCAGTGGATGTGCGATCAGGTGCCGCCAGAGGGCAACAACGTTTCGCGCTACTGTACTCCCGCCATGGACGCCGCGCAGCGTCTGGCACTTTCAACCTTCGATCGTGCCACACGCAAGCGCGCCTACGCCACGATCGAATCGCTGCTCCTGCGCGACGTACCCGCTAGGTTCTTCTTTTACCCCAACCAAGGCTACGCGTTCTCGCCCGATCTCCAAAACTTCCGCCCCAACGGCATCTCCGAAGGCTGGAACGCCTACCAATGGAGCATCTGATCGGCGCGGTGTGGAAGTACTCTAAATATGTTGGCTACCGGCATCGTCATCCTCATCTTCGTGCTTGCCGTGGTTTTTATGTCCATCGGCGTACAGCGACGTAAGCGCGCATACTCTCCTCATCCTACCGGACAGGATAGCCCCGGCCAGGAAACGCCCCAAGCGAGCGTCAAGGGCTTCCCGCTCACGCGACCGTAATCGAACGTAACCCCGAGAAAGGGTTCTAACTTGAGTACCACTTCCACGGCGAAAAAGGTTGCTATTACGGTTGCACACGGTGATGGCATCGGGCCGGAGATCATGGATGCGACACTGCGCGTCATCGAGGCGGCCGGCGCGGCGCTGGATATCGAGACCATCGAGATCGGCGAATCGATTTACAAGCGCGGGTTGGGCAACGGTATCGAGCCCAGTTCCTGGGATTCGCTGCGCCGAACCAAAGTTTTCCTCAAGGCGCCCATCACGACACCGCAGGGCGGCGGCTTCAAGAGCCTCAACGTTACGGTGCGCAAGACGCTGGGCATGTACGCCAACGTACGCCCGTGCGCGTCGCTGGCGCCGTATATCGCCACCAAACATCCCAACATGAACCTCGTGATCGTGCGCGAGAACGAGGAAGACGTCTACGGCGGCATCGAGCATCGCCAGACCAATCAGGTCACGCAGTGCCTCAAGCTGATCTCGCGCCCGGGCAGCGAGCGCATCGTTCGCTACGCGTTCGAGTACGCCAAGGCCAACAAGCGCAAGAAAGTCACGTGCTTCACCAAAGACAACATCATGAAGATCACGGACGGCTTGTTCCATAAGATCTTCGACGAGATCGCTCCCGAGTATCCCGACATCGAGAACGAACATTGGATCGTCGACATCGGTGCGGCCAAGATGGCCGACACGCCCGAAGTCTTCGACGTGCTGGTGATGCCCAATCTCTACGGCGACGTGCTTTCCGACGTCGCGGCGCAGATCACCGGATCGGTCGGCCTGGCGGGCTCGGCCAACATCGGCGACCACTGCTCGATGTTCGAGGCGATCCATGGCTCGGCGCCGCGACGCGCGGGGCAGAACCTGGCCAATCCTTCAGGGCTGTTCCACGGCGCGCTGCTGATGCTCATCCACATCGGCCAAGGCGATGTCGCCGAACGCGCGCACAACGCGTGGCTACGGACGATCGAGGACGGCGTCCATACCTACGACATCTACAAAGAGGGCACGAGCAAAGAGAAGGTTGGGACCAAGGAGTTCGCCGACGCGATCATCGCGCGTCTCGGGCAAAAGCCCCAGCATCTCGCCCCGGTAGCGTACGCCAAAGACTTGACCATGGACATCTCGACGCGCGCCGCAGGGAAATCGTCGCCAAAGGCCCACGTCGGCGTCGATGTCTTCGTCGACCTTCCCGAAGGCACTCCCGACGAGCTCGCTGCGAAACTTGGAAAGCTCGACATCGCCGGAACGAAGCTAACCATCATCAGCAATCGCGGGACCAAAGTCTGGCCAGACGGCAATCCCGATACGTTCTGGAGCGATCATTGGTCGTGTCGCTTCGAAAGCGACGGCAGCCCGTTCACGTCGGCACACGTCGTCAAGCTGCTCGATGCCATGGAAAAGGCCGGGCTGGACGCGGTCAAGACCGAGGGCCTCTACACGTTCGACGGTCAGCGCGGGTACTCGTTAGCGCAAGGGCAGTAGCGCGTGAGCGGCGGGGCGTCGGCGCTCACACGATTCGTTCGTGGGTTCCGGCGCCCTGGCGCTCGCCGCTGACGACGGTGCGGGCGAGCGTGGCGAGGACCGCCAACGCGCCGCTGGGAAAGTCCCAGAACTCCGCGCGCTCCATCGAGACGCGCAACAAGCGCATATCGGGATCGTCCAAACCCTTTGGAAACCAACTCGAAAGGCGCGGATCCCAGAGCTCCTGCATCTTAGCTCGATCGTTCACCAGGCGTGCCGCGCCCGTGACCGAGACGTAGAGGTTGCGCGTCGGATCGGAATAGCTCGCGTTGGCGCGGCACTCCCGGCTGGATTCCATCGCCGCAGCCGAATCGCGCCGCGTAAAAAACCAAAGCGTGCCGTCGGCATCGACCTCGTGCGTGGCCATCGGACGGCTGTGCAGAGAGCCGTCCTTGGCCACGGTCGTCAGCATCGCGACCTCGACGCCGCGGATCATCTCGTTCAGACGCGTAATCTGTTCCACGCCCCCACAATACCCGTCAACGGACGCCGTTAAGCGCCTGCCTTGTCGTCAACGAGCTCGTTATGGCGAATCAGCGCGGCGATGCCTGTCGCATCCACGTCAACGCGCGTGATCGAAGCCGGCATCAGCCGGACGCTCCACGCGAAGTAGCCGTCGCCGAACAGGTGCGCGAGCGCCGCATGCATGACGCCGGCATGCGCGACGATCGCTATCCGCTGGTCTCTGCCGACGAGCTCGTCGAGAAAACCGCCGACCCGCGACCTCACCAGGTCAAAGGTCTCGCCGTTCGGCGGCCTGTACTCGCGCGCTTCCAGGAAGCCGCCTCTTGCCGACGCCGGGAACGCCGCGACGATCTCGTCCCATGTCAGGCCTTCCCACCGGCCAAACGCGAACTCGCGTAACCGCGACTCGGTTGCGACATCCAGACGATGCGGCGCGGCGATCGTGCGTGCGGTTTCCGCCGCGCGCGACAGGTCGGAGGAATAGATCGCGTCGATGCGTTCGCCGGCCAGCGCATCGGCGACGGCCGAGGCTTGCGCGCGACCGGCATCCGAGAGCGGAACGTCGGTTTGCCCCTGAAAGCGGTGCGCCGCGTTCCAGGCCGTTTCGCCGTGGCGAACCAGCAGCAGTTGGCTCAGCGGCGCGATTTCTTCTTGGCGGGACCGGCCTTTTTCTTGGGCGACTCGAAATAGGTTTCGATCAGATCGAGCATGTCGTTGGCGTGCTCTTCTTCCACAGCCAGAATCGACTCCATCAAGCGCCGCGATGTCGGATCCTTGTCGCCGAAGAAACGCACGATCTCGGTGTACGATTCGATGGCGATCCGCTCGGCGACCAAGTTCTCCTTGATCATGTCGACCAAATCCGTGCCTTCCACGTACTGCGAATGGCTGCGCGTGGCCAAACCTTCGGGATTGAGATTGGGCGCGCCGCCCAGTTGCGTGATGCGCTCCGCGATCGAATCGGCATGCCCTTGTTCTTCGCCGGCGTGCGCAAGAAATTCGGCGGCGACCGCGTCCTTATTGAGGCCCTTGGCCATGTAATAATGCCGCTTGTAACGCAGCACGCAGACGATCTCGGTGGCGAGGGCTTGATTGAGAATGTCGCAGACCTGACCGACGTCGCCGCGATAGCTGTCGGTGATTGCACCGCGGTCGATGTTCGCGCGGGCGCGACGGCGTAGTTCCTTGACGTCGCTCAAAAAGGGATGGGCTTGGGCCATGATGCTCTTTCCTCATAACAAATACGAAGGCTGTCGCTCATCTGTTTCCCGCGCGACGGGCCTCCCAATCCGTTCGGGGTCGCCTCCGAGGGGTCCCCGCACGGTGCGTCGTAGGTCGTGCGGGTGTCCAAGCATGACGACGCCAGGCTCTCGGTCCGGAAGATGTACAAGCTCTACATCGGGGGCGCGTTCGTGCGCTCGGAATCCGGGCGCAGCGACCCGGCCTGGGACGGCAAAGAGTTCGGCGCCAACATCGCCCGGGCGTCGCGCAAGGACGCGCGCGATGCGGTGGTTGCCGCACGCGCCGGCGGCGCGAAGTGGTGGAAGACCGCCCCGGCCACCCGCGCTTTGGTGCTCTACCGCCTGGCCGAAATGCTCGAAGGCCGTGCGGGCGACTTTCCCGAGGGCGAGGGGGGGCCCGCGATCGACCGCATCATCTGGTACGCGGGCTGGTGCGACAAATATTCGGCCCTGCTCTCCACGCGCAACCCGGTCGCGGGGCCGCATTTTAACTTCTCAACCGTCGAGCCGACGGGCATCGTCGCCTTGCTCGCCCCGGACCGTCCGGCCTTGCTCGGGCTGGTGTCGGTGTTGATGCCGGCCTTGGTTGCGGGAAACGGAATCGTGCTGGTCGCATCGGAGACCGACCCGCGCACCGCGATCGTCTTTGCCGAAGGCTTGGCCACCAGCGACCTGCCCGCCGGCGTCGTGAACATCTTGACCGGCTTCCGCAGCGAGATCGCACCGGTACTGGCCAAGCACATGGACGTCAACGCGATCGGATTCGAGGACTCCGACCGCGAGCTGACCGCGGCGCTGCAGAAAGATTGTGCCGACAACGTCAAACGCAGCCACGTCCTGCACCGACGCGAACCCGAAGCGTGGTTCAAGAGCGACGCGCAGAGCCTGGACGAAATCTCCGCGTACTGCGAAGTAAAGACGATCTGGCATCCAGCCGGCGTATGACCGATGCGCACGCGCGTGCCGATATGGTCGCGTATTGCCGTCGACTGTGGGACCGGCGATTGGTCACCGGAACCAGCGGCAACGTGTCGCTTCGATTGTCGAGCGGCGACCTCTTGGTAACGCCGGCCGGGCGCTGTTTGGGAAGCGTGACCGATGACGAACTGGTCATCGTCGATACGCAGGGTACACCGCGCGATCCAAGCGCAAGGGCCAGCAGCGAACTGCCGCTGCACCTCGCAGCGTATGCCGCGCGAAACGACATTGCCTGCGTCGTTCACACCCATCCCACGTTTTGCGTCGTCTGGTCGAAGTTCGGCCGCGTCTTCGATCGAGATACCGTCGGAGCGCGCGAGACGCTAGGCCCGGTGGCCTTCGTCCCGTATCGCGAACCCGGCACCAAGGACTTGGCCGCGCTTTGCGGCAGCGAGTTCGCGCGCGGCATCGACACGGTCTTGATGGAACGGCACGGCCTCTCGGCCGTGGGAACGAGCCTGGAAAGGGCCTTCGTTCTGTCGGATCTCGCCGAAGAGGCCGCGCGGATCGCCTATTTCTCCCGAGGAGATAGCCGCCCGGGTTGCTAACGACAGGGAGCCGTTTCCCCTGGAGAGGTGGCAGAGTGGTCGAATGCACTCGCTTGGAAAGCGAGCAGCCGCGCAAGCGTCTCGGGAGTTCGAATCTCCCCCTCTCCGATTTTTTTAGCCGAACTTATGTGAGGCCTTCGACGTGCGCGAGCCAGAAGTCGAACGACGCGCGGGCTTGCGCTTCCAACATTTGATCGCCGGGAATCACGTCCCGCCCCAGCGCTTGCGCTAAGGTCGAACGCGAGCCGTAGTTCGCATCCATCACCAGATCGACCGCGCGCAGTTGCTCGATCAGCCCCGGCGCGAGCGTCGCTGCGGGCGGCAAAGTGCTGAGCACGAATTCGGGTGGATTCCCATCGACCCAGGGTTGCGCGTCGAAGCGTTCGCAGAGATCGACGACCTTCTGTCCGTCGCGGGCCCAAACGTAGGTGTAGACGTCGTTGGTCTCCAGTTCGGCCAACACCGCGCGTGCGGTGGCGCCCGACCCTAAGATGCCGACGCGCTTGAGAGCGATCGGCTCGTCGAGCAACGTTTCCAACGCGATGCGCGCGCCCAATCCATCGGTATTCGTGCCCACGACGGCTGCCCCCAGGAAGAGCGTGTTGATCGCGCCGATGCGCCGCGCGGATTCATCGAGCACGTCGCAGGCCAGCAACGCTTCTTCTTTGAGCGGATAGGTCACGTTGCAGCCGGTAAAGCCGTCGGCGCGCATGCGGCGCAGCACGTCCACGGCGCGCCCGCGCGCGACCGTAATCGCCTCGTAGCTGCCATCGATCGAAGCGTCGTCCATAAAGCCCTGGTGCAGGCGCGGGCTGCGGCTATGAGCGATCGGATCGCCGATGACCGCCAGCTTCACGGCGTGCGCCGCTGCGGCAGCATCAGCCGCTCGAAGAATCGGAAGAGCCGGGTGATGGGAAAGTCCTTGCCCTCGATCGGCTCGGTCAGGATCGTGTAGTGCCCGCAGAGCTTGCCGCCCAGCACGTCGGTGAAGAGCTGGTCGCCGACCACGGCAATTTGCCGGCGCGGCAAGCCCAGGATGCGTTTAGCGCGCAAGAAGCCGAACGGCAAGGGCTTGAGGGCGTTGGGCACGCTCGCGATCTCTAGCCGCTGCGCAATGGCCGTCACGCGGTCGCTGAAGTTGTTGGAAAG
>Ga0208357_1000676_pt1 | contig 26773 bp, 21 predicted proteins | sample NGESurdeep092012_6_FD_184487 | JGI IMG/M metagenome (GOLD analysis project Ga0208357, IMG submission 184487) | Arctic peat soil microbial communities from Barrow, Alaska - NGEE Surface sample F52-2 deep-092012 (SPAdes) | ecosystem: Environmental > Terrestrial > Soil > Wetlands > Peat ...
GGCCCTATCGAAACCGCCCCGCCCGAAAAAACCGGACTCAATCTTGCCTCGCCTGCCGGGGCGGTCCCGATAGGGTTCTAACGTTTAAGGGGAGTAATCCTTCAGAAGTGATCTAGCGATTGACCTACCGGTCTCCACCCGTAGGATTTGCCATCAAAAGTATATGGATGGTAGGAACTGGTTGGCGTGTCGACTGAGATGGCTTGGGCATCACATTCATCGCCTACCCATTCGCTCGTTTCCTCCGGCTGTTCGCGTTTGGCATGGGGCCTTAAAGCTTTTGTCGAAAGTATTCAAGCACAACCCACCCGATCAGCGCGGAGATAATGGCGATCGAGAAATTCATACCCGTGATGATATCGCTCAAGGCGAACGTTATACTCTTTCCTATTCCATTAGTCGCAGTGAATTCCCCCATCAAGAGATTTGAATAATAGAGAAAGACGATAAACGCAATTTCAATCACAGCCCGAAATAACTGGGTAAGGCGCCGACGGTTTGTTGGGTGCTGAGGCATGGACCAATGATACGAATGGTTTCTCGGTGGAGCGGCATATCCTTGTGGGCTGATCGGGGCGATGACCAACGCGACGCTGGAGACGTAATCGCGGGACGGGACGATTTGAAGAGGCCGTGGAGTGCAAGGGATCTCCTAAATCTGCGCGAAAGGTATTTCATGTCGCTGAGAACAATGAACCATGCGGCGATTCAGAGCGGCCCGACTGCCGAGACTTCTACGGCGCGGGACCTGCCGCGAAGGCAGGTCCCAAGGGCGACGTACTGCTGTTTTGGTTGATTTAGAACCGAACCATGATCGCCTGAATTGCGGCGGTCTGGTTCGTGCGCAGGTCGGGCCACCACAGGGCATTCAGTCCACCCACCCCGCTGCTAAGGCCGAGGCCGACGCAGTTCGATATAGCCCGTGCTTGCCCGGTCGTATATCTCACTCCGTCTATCACCCCAAATGCCTTTCGCTTAAACTGTTTCCATTTTTGAGGCGATTGGTTAGTGTTGCTTAGCGCCTGGGCCCGAAGAAGGCTACAAGGCCGGCAGTCAGCGTGGATTGCGCATCCACAAAACCGGTGTTGCCCTTATGGAAGAAGGCCACGTCGGACCAGTCGCGACGATACTCGAAGCGGGCCAGCAGACCCTCGGGCCACTTGTATTCGTAGGTTCCGGTGAACTCATCCACCTGCTGAACCGTGCCGGTTTGGAAGCCCTGGTAATCCTTGAAGTATTCAAACCGGCCAGCCAGAGCAGACTTGGCGGTCACCTGCTCGCGCGCTGCAAAAGCCACGCCCTGCCAGCGCTTCAACAGATTGTCGCCAACTCCGGCCACTATGGCATCGCGATTCTGGCCGTAGTCGTAGTTGATGTAGGCGTTGAACTTGGGCGTAGGCGTCAGCAGCAGTGTGGTGTCAATCAGGTTGCGATAGCCATTCTGCGTGTTGGCGTTCTCCGGGCCGGTGTAGTAGGTCACGTTCCAGGTGTACTTCGGCTTCACATATGCGCTGGTGAGGCCGACCGTTGCGCCGCCATTGGATTTGGTCACGTTGTTCCAGCCATTAACCACCTGCACGCCGATCGTCTCGGTCTTGGAGACCGGCAGCGAGGAGCGCAGGCCAAAGTGAAAGTACGGAACGGCGTACGCAAACAGAAGGGAACGGGAGTAGTTCCAGTTGTCCTTTGACTCGATCACTTCCGCGCCGGCCGAGGAGACGAATTTGCCGAAGTCCAGTTCCAGCCCCTTGGCCTTCGCCGGCTTCAAGCTGAGGAATGCCTGCTCGATGTAGTCGAGCTGGCCGGAACCGCCGTTGCTCGCGGCATTGTTGATGAGGGTGTTGGTGCGCCCGTAAAGAAAGTCGACATGAGCACCGACCGGATCCGGATCGTGATTGAGAGTGAGTTTGGCTGCACTCAGGTTGAACTGGTCCGTCTTGTCGTTGAAGTTGTACAGGTCGTTGACCTGGCCATTGGCGGAGTTGCTTGGACGGTTTGCGTTATAGCTGTAATAACCGTCGATGAAGCCGCTTATATCCATAGGCCCAACACTCCATGTGGGAGCCGCAGGGGCTTGATCGGCTGGCGCTGGTGCAGGCGTAGTTGCTGGTGGCGTAGCCGGTGTTTGTGCGCCGGACATCAAGGCAATTGCCATTGCTGCCCCGGCCATTGATTGCAGCAAGCGATACGGTTTCATATACATCGACACTGTTCCTTCCAAAAAATGATTTCTGTTGTATGACAAAGATGAATTCAGCTAAAACGGAGACAAGAAACGCAGCCTCTCCGGCGCAATCTCCCAACCTGCGAAGCCCTTCGATGAAGCGGTTTACTTTGCCAACCCATCCAGCGCCAGATTCAAATCCAGCACGTTTACACGGGGTTCTCCCAAGACACCTAGCTGGCGGCTTGTGATGTGCTGCTCAACTAGCTGGCGGACGCGGTCTTCGTCGATGCCTCGGGCTTTGGCGACGCGGGGAACCTGGAAGAAGGCGGCATCCGGGGTGATGTCGGGATCGAGACCGGATCCGGACGTAGTGACCAGATCGATGGGCACCGGATGGCCGGGGTTCTCCTTGGACAGTTGGTCGATGGAGCCCTGGATGCGAGTCACAAGAGCCTTGTTGGACTGGGCCAGGTTGGAACCACCCGAGGCAGTGGCATCGTAGCCGTTGCCGGCGGCCGAAGGGCGGGGGTGGAAGTACTTGTCAGAGGTGAAACTCTGTGCCAACAGTTCGGAGCCAATGACCTGCCCGTCTTTTGTGATGAGGCTTCCCGCAGCTTTGTGCGGGAAGATCATAGCGGCGACGCCAGTGACGAACAGTGGATAACCCAGGCCCAACAGAACCGTGGTAACGATGGTAAAGAGAATGGAAGTCTTCCACACAGAATGCACAGTAAATCTCCTTGGGGCCGGATGCGGCCCCCATGTTTATGCCAGATGCAGGGCAACCAGGAACATATCGATGGCCTTGATGCCGATGAAGGGCACGATGATGCCGCCCACGCCGTAGATCAGCAAGTTGTTGCGCAGCAGAATATGGGCCGACTGGGGCACGTACTTGACGCCCTTGAGGGCCAGCGGGATAAGGGCCACGATGATCACGGCGTTGAAGATGACCGCCGAGAGGATGGCCGACTGGGGCGAGTGCAGGTACATGATGTTGAGCACGCCCAGCACCGGGAAGACGCCGGCAAACATGGCGGGAATGATGGCGAAGTACTTGGCCACGTCGTTGGCGATCGAGAACGTGGTCAGCGCGCCGCGCGTCATCAGCAACTGCTTGCCGATCTGGACAATTTCAATCAACTTTGTCGGGTTCGAATCTAGATCGACCATGTTGCCCGCCTCTTTGGCGGCTTGGGTGCCGGAGTTCATCGCCACGCCCACGTCGGCCTGGGCCAGCGCGGGTGCGTCGTTGGTGCCGTCACCGGTCATCGCCACCAGCTTGCCCTTGGCCTGTTCGCGTTTGATCAGGTCCATCTTGTCCTTGGGCTTGGCCTCGGCGAGAAAGTCGTCGACCCCGGCCTCGCGGGCGATGACCGCAGCGGTCAGCGGGTTGTCGCCGGTGATCATGATGGTGCGGATGCCCATGGCGCGAAGGCGGGCAAGGCGCTCCTTGAGTCCGACCTTGACGATGTCCTTGAGATAGATAACGCCCAAAGCTGCGGCATTCTCTGCGACGACCAAGGGCGTCCCGCCTGCGCCGGCGATCTCTTCTACCTGCTCGGCCACCTTCTTGGGCAGCGAGGAGCCTTGCTCTTCCAGGAAACGGGCAATGGCATCTACGGAGCCCTTCCGGATAATCGTGCCGGGCAGATTGACGCCGCTCATGCGGGTCTGAGCAGAAAAGGGAACGAACTCGGCGTGCATGCCGCTGATGTCGCGTCCCCGTAAGTTGTACTTCTCCTTTGCCAGGACGACGATTGAGCGCCCTTCGGGGGTTTCGTCCGAGAGCGAGGCGAGTTGCGCGGCGTTGGCGAGGCGTTCCGGGGTGACGTCCGGGGCGGTGAGGAACTCAGTGGCCTGGCGGTTGCCCAGCGTGATGGTGCCGGTCTTGTCGAGGAGCAGAGTATTTACGTCCCCAGCGGCTTCGACAGCACGCCCGCTCATGGCCAGCACGTTGTACTGGACGAGACGGTCCATGCCGGCGATGCCGATAGCCGAGAGCAGGCCGCCGATGGTAGTGGGAATCAGGCAGACCAGCAGCGAGACAAGCACGAAGATCGTCTGCGGGGCCTTGGAATACATAGCAAAGGGTTGCAGCGTGACCACAGCCAGCAGAAAGACGATGGTGAGACCGGAGAGCAAGATGCTGAGCGCGATCTCGTTGGGGGTCTTCTGGCGGGTGGCGCCTTCGACCAGGGCGATCATGCGATCGAGGAAGGTTTCGCCGGGGTTGGAGGTGATTTTGACCTTGATCCAGTCGGAAAGGACTTTGGTTCCTCCGGTGACTGCCGAGCGGTCGCCGCCGGCCTCGCGGATGACCGGAGCCGATTCGCCAGTAATAGCCGATTCGTCCACAGAGGCCACGCCTTCAATGACCTCGCCGTCACCGGCGATGTAGTGGTTGGCCTCAACGTAGATCAGGTCACCAGCGCGGAGCTGACCGCTGGCGATCTCTTCAAACCCTCCGTCGGCAGTGTAGCGGTTGGCAATCGTTTCGCCCTTGGCCTTGCGTAGCGTGTCGGCCTGGGCCTTGCCGCGTCCCTCGGCCATGGCCTCGGCAAAGTTGGCGAACAGCACCGTGACCCACAGCCAGAGGGTGATCTGTAGGTTGAAGCCGAAGCCGGCGCGATGATGAACCGTGTTGTCGATGAGCAGCGCCGTGGTGAGCACAGCGCCCACCTCGACCACAAACATCACTGGATTCTTGACCATACCGCGGGGATTGAGCTTGCGGACCGAGTCCACAAGCGCCTGGGCCATGATTTCCGTGTTCCAAAGACTCTTTTTTTCAAGCATGACAGTCCGTTTCGCCTTGTCCTGATGCGGTATCGGTTAGAAAAGCTGGCCTGCCTTGAGTGACAGGTGTTCCAGGATGGGTCCCAGGCTCAGTGCCGGGAAGAAGGTGAGGGCGCTCAAAATGAGGATCACACTGACCAGCAGCACGGTGAACAGCGCGGTGTTCACAGGGAAGGTTCCCGGCGAGGGCGGCACGCTCTTCTTGCTTGCCAGATTGCCGGCCAAAGCCAGCACCGGAACGATCATGAGGAAGCGCCCCACTAGCATGGTGAAGCCCAGCATCACGTTGTACCACCAGGTGTTGGCGTTAAGTCCGGCAAACGCCGAGCCGTTGTTGGCCGCCGCGGAGGTGAAGGCGTAGAGGATCTCGGTGAACCCGTGCGGGCCCTGATTGCCCAGGCTGCTGAGGCCGATGTTGGGCAAGAGCACGAAGATGGCCGTAAACGTGAGGATGATGAGCGGGAAGATGAGCACGTAGAGCATCGTCATCTTCACGTCGTAGGCCTCGATTTTCTTGCCCAGGTACTCGGGGGTTCGGCCCACCATGAGGCCGGCGATGAAGACCGAGAGCACCACTATGATCAGAATGCCGTAGAGGCCCGAACCCACGCCGCCAAAGACCACCTCGCCAAACATGAGGTTAATGAGCACCATCATGCCGCCCAGCGGAGTAAGCGAGTCGTGCATGGTGTTGACCGCGCCGCAACTGGCGTCGGTGGTGATGGTGGCAAACAGCGAGGATTGGCTGACGCCGAAGCGAACCTCCTTGCCTTCCATGTTGCCAGCGGGCGCAGTGAGGGTTCCGGTCTGCGCGGCGCCGTGAATGAGCAAATGGGGATGCGACTCGGCCCAGTAGACGGTGGCGAATCCGGCGGAGAAGAGCACGAACATGGCTGCCAGCACGGCCCAGCCGTGGCCCGGCGAGCCGGTCATGTGGCCCAGTGTATACGTGAGTCCTGCGCCAATTGCAAAGATAAAGAACATTTCGTAGAGGTTGGTGAGCGGCGTGGGGTTCTCGAAGGGATGGGCGCTGTTGGCGTTGAAGAATCCGCCGCCGTTGGTGCCTAACTCCTTGATAACTTCCTGCGAGGCCACAGGTCCCTGCGCAATGGTCTGCGTTTGGCCTTCCAGCGTATGCGCCGAGGTGTATGCGTGCAGGTTCTGCGGAACACCCTGCGCGACCAGCAGCAGTGCGCCGATGATGGAGGCCGGCAGCAGCACATAGAGCAGTGAGCGCGTCGTGTCCACCCAAAAGTTGCCGATGGTGGCCGAGCTGGTCCGCTTGATGGCCCGGATCAGCGCCACGGCCACCGCGATGCCCATCGCCGCCGAGAGGAAGTTGTGATACGCAAGGCCAGCCATCTGGGTGAGATAGCTCATCGTGGTCTCGGGCACGTACGACTGCCAGTTGGTGTTAGTGGTAAAGCTGGCGGCCGTGTTCCAGGCCAGGTCCGGCCCTACATTGGCGAGCCCTTGCGGATTCCAAGGGAGCAAATGTTGTAGCCGCTCAATGCCGTAGGTGACCACCAGGCTCACGGCGGAGATGCCCAGCACCGAATAAGCATATTCGCGCCAATTCATCTCCTTGTCGGCATGGATGCCGCACAGCTTGTAAATGAGCCGTTCGATGGGGCGGAGGACCGGATCCAGCCAGGTGCGTTCGCCCTCGAGCACGCGAGCAAGATAGATGCCCACCGGACGAACGCTTGCCAGCAGAACCGCGGAGAATATGGCAAATTGCAACCAACCGTTTGCGGACATGTTAGAACTTCTCCGGGAAAAGCAACGTGGTGATGAGGTAGCCGAACAGCAAAACAGACAGAATCAGCGCAAATCCAGTGATGATATCCATGGGTTACCTCAACTTCTCGCAAGCCTTGACGTAGAGAAACGCCAGGCCGAAGAAAACTACAGTGAATAGCAACATCGTTAAATCTTGCATCGCAGGTCTCACTTCTCCATCCGGTAAAGTGCATCCGGGGCTATCGATTCCCATGCGGTTGATCCCAGGCGCTGCCGCGAACTGAGCAGAATCCACCGTATGTGGCCCATGCAGAATCTTGCCTGTAAGGCCATCATGTCCGAAGGTCTCATCTCCACCAATGTCTTGGAAATGAATTTTGGCCCTGTGCATTGGCTCTTCTTTGCCGGTTCAGATCGCGCTGCGTGCCGACCAAGACAAAGATCATGAATGCAACGCCAAAGGCACAAAACGCGCTTATTACGACCAGTGCAACCACGGCGCACCTTCCAGCCAGGCTGTTAGTGCCAGCCTGCACAATAGGAAGGCTATGACTCTGTCTCTAATAAAGTCCTGAGAGCTGCCTAATTTATTCCTAAAGGGATTGGCTCAGATTGGTATAGGCGTTGGTATAGGCGCGAATCGGTTCAATCGTTCGCAACTGCCTGCTGTTGCTGGAAAACATGCGCGAGCTACTTTTTATCGGTAGTTAATTGGAATCTGTAACCAAACCATGGCTCGGTGAGGATATATCGGGGCTTGGAGGGGTCAGGCTCTATCTTCTTGCGAAGCTGGTTAACTAAAACGTGTAGATACTCGACCTCGCCGCCGTAGTCTGGGCCCCAAATGGATTGAAGAATCTTTGCATGAGGAATTGCAACGTTTGGGTTCGCGATCAGATAGTTGAGAACCTCGAACTGTTTGGGAGTCAGGCGCATGTCACGGCCTTGAATTGAAACGTGGTGACTACCCAGGTCCACTTGAACTTCATCGAATGTGATCACGGTCGATCCCTGGCGCGGCGCTAGGGGGGTACGCCGCAGGTTGGCTCGAAGGCGTGCGAGCAGTTCGGGCATACTGAACGGCTTTGTAATGTAGTCATCCGCGCCTGCGTCCAAAGCTTCGATTTTCTCCAGTTCGGTCTTTCTAACAGTAAGCATGATGATCCCGATGTCTGAATGCTCCCGAATTGAACGACAGGCTTCGATTCCGCCCATTCCCGGCATATTCCGGTCCAAGATGACCAGGTCATAGCGCTCGTCGCGCAGCTTCTCAAGCGCTGCCTCGCCGCTTCTTGCATCTCCAATGATGTATCCCTGTTTGGTTAACGCAGCCTTCATCACCCGCCGAAGCTGCGGGTCGTCATCGACAACGAGAATCTTTGCCGTGTTCATGACAACTGGACCTCATGAAATGCGGGCAATGTGAACGAGAACTGGGCGCCGCCTTCCGGCGTGTTCTGCACCCGCAACTTTCCATCATGAGCGCGTACGATGTCGCGCGCAATGCTCAACCCCATTCCTGTCCCGGCAACCGATTCCTGCGTTTGCTTCCCACGATAGAAACGCTCAAAGATCGCATCGAGTTCGTCTGGAGGTATACCCGGGCCGTGATCCCGGACCGCTATTGTGACGGTGTCGCCGGCCTGGCTTGCCGATATTGCAATCGTTGTCTCAGGAGGGGAATACTTGACGGCATTGCCCAGCAACTGCCGGATCGCGAGGCCGATCATATCTGGATCTGCATCGACGAGTGAAATGTCTTCCTGAATCTGGACCTTCAGCGGGCGACCGTCCAAGAGCGCTTTCATGCGATGGAGAGAAGAGCGAATGATATCCGGCACAGAAACCTGGCGGCGCCGTATTTGAGGCTTACCGGGCTCGATCCGCGCCATATCCGTGGTCTCATTGATCATTTCGCCCAACCTGTCCGTCTCTTCCTCCACAACGGCAAGGAACTCGTCTTCCTCAAGGTCGTGACTATATTCGGAACGTACGGTAGTTATGGAGCTCTTGATGGAAGTGAGAGGGGTGAGAAAATCGTGCGCGAGCGCATCGAGAAGGGTACTGCGAAGCTGCTCATTGCGGCGAGCCACTTCAAGTCTCCCAAGAGCGCTCTGTTGGCCGGCATGCTCGATTGCGGTTGCGACCAGATTCGCAATCGCTTGCACGGCAGGTTCCGATAATGAAGGGCCGATCGCGCCGAGACTGCCCAGCATTCTCCCTCCAAGCGCGACCGGGACAACAATCGCCTCGATGCTCACGGGAGTCGATGCTTTTCGGGAGACAAACCATGCCGCGTCCCCAATGGCAACGGAGCGCAACATATCCTGCTCGATCCTCTGATCTTCAATTCCCGCGAAAGAAATCTCAGAAGTCTGCCTGTCACAGAAAGCAACTGCAAAGAAGCCCGACTGCTTCCTGACACTGGCCGCGACCTGGGGCCCGAGCTGGCTCGTGTTATCGATCAGCATCAACGACAGGCTGAGCTGGTAGAGGCGCTCTACTTCGATTCTGCGAGCCTGAGCTTCCGCTGCGCGGTTCCGAGCACTCGCTGAAAGTTTGCTCGCGGTGATTGCTGTCACCATAAAGACGAACAGCGCTACCCAGTTTTGCGGATCTGCAATAGTGAGGGTCAGGAGTGGCGGAAGAAAGTAAAAGTTGAGACAGAGCATCGCCGCCACGGACGTCACAAACGATTCGGTCAGACCCCATTGGGCCGCCACGATCAGCACAACGAGGACGTAGGCGAAACCCACAATCAGGGCATTGACGTTCAAAACAGAGAAAGCGATCCAGGTGACTGTCGCTACAACCGCCAGGCAGGCGAGAATTCGCATCGTGCGAACGCCAGCAACTCGAACGGACATGGATTTCAAGAAGTTCATTTGGTTCGACGTTTCGAAGATGATTCTAACGCCGAGGCACCCGGTAGCTCGCCAACCAAGAGATAGTCTGTTCCGACAGTCCCGGTTCCGCCTCCATCTATATAAACATTTACCCCATGCCGTCGTGCGCGACCGGAAGGACAGAGCCCGCTATTGAATTGATGGAATTCGCGGAGCAGAAATGGAGATCATTTTCACAAACGATGAAAACACTGCATCCAGGGCATGCGAGGAGTGTTTTTGAAGGTATAGGTTTCGGGACACTTCGCATTGGCCTCGGGAAGTCATGTGCTTTCAGTCGTTTTATGATTCGTTTATCTGGTGCCCCTTTCGAGTCAAATCGCATAGAGTTTTCAAGAGTTTCGACGCTCCCAAAGAACCCCGCCGTGATTCCATTTGTCAAACCCGTTTGGAACGACCGGATCGCATGCGCCGTTACGCACTTTGAATATTCACGGCCGCGATAAGTAACGGAATGTCGGCCAGTGTTCGCCGATCTGCCTGGGCATGATCCTGGGTTGACGAGAACAGGCCAAACCGCGTTTCCGGCTCCGCCTCGACCCCGTCCTGCAGTTTCGGTTGGTCGGTCGCCGATCCGGAAACTGCACCACTACCGATTTCGAAGAGCACTCCAGCTTCAGTGCGTACCCGCAGATCCTCTCCCGCCGGCAATTAAAATGATGTACCTGACCATGGTTTTTCAGGCAGTCAGGTACCATGAAGGTGGAGGGGGTTGTCTGATGGCGAGAAAGCGGGAGAAGCTGCGCGGCATTTACGAGGACCCCAAGGGCTCGAATATCTGGTGGATTCAATACTTCGACGCCCAGCGCAAGCGCCATCGTGAAAAAGTCGGAAGGCGCGAAGCTGCCATCAACCTGTTGGCGATCCGCAGAAGCGCCAAACTGGAAGGCCGGAAGCTTCCCTCTCCGCGTCAGGCGATCCTGTTCCGCGCCCTTTGCGCCGATGCCCTCGAACACTCGCGGGCGGAGAATACCTCAAAGAGCACTCACGAGCTTGAGCTCAAGATAAACGAATTCCTCCTCGTCTTCGGTGACCGGGCGGCCGAAGAGATTACCAAACAGGAGATTGTCCGCTGGCTCACCGAACAGGCTGAGGCGCGCGATTGGAAACCTTCGAGCCGGAACCGCTGGCAGGCGGCCTTCTCGCTCATCTTCCGTGTTGGCATCGACAACGAGAAGATTACGAGGAACCCGGCGGCGGGGATCAAGCGGAAGACGGAGAACAACGACAAGGTGCGGTTTCTGTCCGACGAAGAAGAGCGCGCCCTGCTCCAGGCAACCGATCCCGGCTTTCATTCCCATCTGCTGCTCTCGATCCACACCGGGATCCGCATGAGCGAGCAATACGGCCTCAAGTGGTCGCAGGTCGATAGCGAGCGGCGGCAACTGTATCTGCCTAAGACCAAGAACGGCGACCCCAGGGACGTTCCCCTGAATGGGACCGCTCTGGCGGCACTCAAAAAGCTGCGCGCTTCCTCGAAAGATGAGTTTGTGTTTCCCGATGCGGAGAGCCCGCGCGGCTGGTTCCTCGGAGCTGTTGATCGGGCGGGGCTTAAGGACTACACGTGGCATTGCAATCGCCACACGTTCGCCAGTAGACTGGTCATGGCCGGCGTGGATTTACACACGGTCGGAGAACTTCTGGGGCACCGGACGGCACAGATGACCAAGCGGTACGCACACTTGAGCGTGAACCACAAGCAGGCGGCGGTGGAGCGGATTTCCGGGGGCGCAAGTGCCATCGAAACTGCCAGTAGCAGACGGAGGACTTCCAGAGCATCTCGTAAAGTGCTGTAAACAAAGCGGAGAGGTGGCAGAGCCCGGTTGAATGCACCTGACTCGAAATCAGGCATACCTTTACGGGTATCGGGGGTTCGAATCCCTCCCTCTCCGCCAGCATTCTGGTCCTTCATCCGCTGCGGCGGACTCAGGATTTCGCCTGCGTGCTCCCGCTTCGCTGACGCCCGCAACGCGGCTCAAGTTCGAATCCCTCCCTCCCCGCCATAGAATCTGCAGAATCAATCGATCACAGAGAATCGTCGGAACATTCCGGCATTTCCGGGCGAACTCGCGGCTATCTGAGTCGAAAAGGACCGGTGAGCCTCCTCGGATTTGCGATTTATCTCCGATCAGCATGGCGGACGTGAGGGATCTAACCACCGAGGAGCTTTTCGCGGTTCTTCAACCCGGTGTTGAAGAATCCGTCAAGGCCACGCTTGAGAAATTCATCGGATGCGAGCTTGAAGAATCAATTGGTGGCTGACACAAATCGCAGAGAGCGCGGCAGTCGTTCCAATCTCTGGCCTGCAAGTTGTAAGAACGTAGTAAGTAGCGTCAATGGGACCGCCGGGGCATCGATGATAGAACTCGTCTATAGTCCGGCCCGAGTTCTACCCGCCCCTTGATGATCCAACCTACAGTTTGAACAAATGAGTCCCAGAAAATGCTGAGGCCGACTGGTCGATTGACCGGTCAGCCTCAATGTCTTGAAGAAGAAATTGTTTCAGGTTGTGCAATCCCCCGCGCTCGAAAGCGGCGGATCGCAAATTGCCGGAAGGCGCCAGCTTACTGCGCCGCCTTCTTGCCCGGATGGCGTTCCCCCAGCGGCTTGCGAGCTTGCGGCTTCACTGCCGTTTCGTCCACCGGTGTCGTGCCCGTCACGTCTGTGCTGAACGTGGCGCCGGCGGGAACCAGGTAGTTCTCCTCCATCTTCCCGTCGGTCGTGCCCGTGGCTACGCTGATGCGCGAAGCGTCAATTCCCTGCTCCGTCACCAGGTAGTCCTTGGCATTCACGGCGCGCTGAGCTGCGAACTCGTCCACTGTGGCGTGCCTGTGCTTGGCGGCGTACGCTTGCTGCTTGGCCGTCTTGGCATTCTCTGCCGCATCCGACTCGCCAACCACGACTGCCTTGGCGTCAGCCTGCTGCTTCAGATCCAAAGCCACCTGATCCAAACAAGCCTTGGCTTCGTTGTCCACGCGCGTCGTCCGCCTCTTGTCGTTTGCAAAGCTGATCGAGCACAGAGCTTGCGTCTTCGGCGCCGGCGGTACATAAGGCGCGGTAATCGTCAGATTGGTTGATGAGCTCTCCGTGTGTCCCTTATCGTCCGAGACATTACACGTGATCCCGACTGCCCCAGTTGGAGCGCCAGCCGAAGAGTACTCCGCTGTCGTTCCGCTGCCAGTCACCGTGCCCGCTGACGCCGTGTAGCTGTAAGTCAGTGGACGATTTTGCGGGCTAACGCCAACCGCTGTAATGGTCGCCGTGTCCCCCGGCTTGATGGTGCTCGGGCTGGCTGAGCAGCTGATCGTCGGCGGCTCAAACGCCTTCACGGTGATTCCAGCCGTGCAGGTCGCCGTCTCCCATGGTCTCAGGCCTTCCCTGCCGGCCCTGCCTTCTTTCACCGTCCCTGTCACCGTGTACTCACCGGGTGCCAGAGCGCTGGTATCTATCTTGGGATTTGTGTCGTTGCCCGTCACGCCCGCTCCCGTCCAGGTGTAGATCACATGGTCCTTCGGGTTAAGGCCGCCGGCTGAAGCGGTCAAAGTGACCGGGTCTCCGGGAAATATCGTCTCCGGGCTAGCTGAGCAAGCCAGCGTAATTGGCGGCGGCGGCGCAATCGATCCCACATGAAAGACGATGCCTGCGCTCAACCGCGCAGCGTTGATATTCGCTCGCCCGCGAAATACGCCCGGACCCCAATCTGCATGCATGTATTCGTAGTCCGCCTGGAAAAGACGAATAGCCAGGTGATGGTTTAGCCATGGCGTCTCATAGTCGAGCCCGCCACCTGCCGTCAGGTCAATACCCCACCGATTGGGCTCAAAGTCTGGCCCGCCGACCAGCGCCCCACCGACGAGTCCATGAACGAACGGCGTAATGTTTCCATCCGGGAAGCGCAGAATCAACCCTCCGCTCAACGTCTGAAAACCATCGTCGTTCCCTTCTGTGCCGATGTTGCTGCCGTTTGGATTTTGGCCACCCCACTCGTGGAAGCCGTATTCCGCCTGAATACCGACAAAGCGATTGAAGTAATAGGCTCCGCTGCCGATCCCGCCCAAATTCACGGCGTCGTAAGAATAGGGATGGGTCATGCCGTTCGGTTGAAGAACCTGAACGGTTCCGCTGGGGGCCAGATAGCTGTAACCAGCAAAAATGTCCAACCGCGAAGGCATATCGTTGCTCACTCCATGCGCACCCGGCGCCGACTGGGCCAACATCGCAACCGGCAATATAATTCCTAATGAAACCAAGGCGAGAATTCTACCAACAGATCTCAAAACACGAATTTCCATGCGCTTATCCTCCGCAGTTCTTCTGAAATACTCAAAATGGAAAAAACGGACACCGACCACAATCGATGAGGGCAAGGCATTGCCAAAAAATCCATTGCCGCCGTACATGTTGCAGAGCGCCGGGACTTCCCCACAGCACGACTAAACGTACCACATGACCTAACGCGAGAGCACATCTTTTTCAACAAGTTGCTCCGTTTAAGCACAGTCAATCGACAGAGATTACCAACGTTAATTACCTTGGTAATAATGCCCCAAAAACGTGCTCCTGCCGATACTTTCCCACCGGGTTATCGCATTCGTCTGAGCACTTTTGACCTCGGCGCGTAATCGCCCTAAGGCGTTACTCCAGTACCGCCGGACCGGACATGAAAACGCTCTCAATTCCCTGTGTCTGAGCTCGCAGCACGCCCATTTTCGAAGCCTGAATCAACCATTGCGCCAAAAACCGGATTGCCCCTTAGTTTTAAGATGATCAATTACCCTTGGGCGTTGCATGCCGCACGTCAAAGTTCTGTAATTTTGAGATCGGGGAGACTGAAGTCTAAAATTTGAGGCAGACATCTTCCTTGATATCGTCGTGGGTTTGAGCTCGATGGAGCACGATAGCGGCGGGAACATGAACAGCATAATAGCCGATCGAGACAAGGTGAACGAAGGCGTGGTATTCCTCCATGCCCTGAAAAATGGTCCCCCTGCCGAGCCGTTCGTCAAAGATCTTCTCTCCCGTGCACGCGGCCTTGCGGAGCGCCATGTTGGTACCAATGCCCAATCCACCAAAGGCTGCAATCTCAAGCCACAGGCGGTCTTTGTTGCTGAGGAAACGAGTTGGTTCTTCTTTAATATCGTTGGGTTGAGAATCGGGTAAGATCGTCCGCCCCGTCACTAAGCCCACACGCGAATCCGCGAACGGCTCAATTAGGAATTCTAGCCAGCTCTCAGTGGGCAAAGCGTCATCGTCTAAATATGCGACGATCTCAGAATTGCTTTCAGCCAGTCCTCGGTTTCGCGCTCGACTCAAACCCGCGATTGGCTCAAGTGTGTAGCGTGCCGAGAACTTCCGCGCCGCAGCTTCTGTTTCTTTGTCCCCTGAAGTGTTATCGACCACGATCACTTCGTCTGGCATCGGCTTCAGATGCGTGATGGCTTCAAGGCATCTCGTCAAAAACGCCGGGCGATTCCGCGTACAGATGACAATTGCAACTGACAAATCTAGCTTAGGATGCATGGGAAGTGCGTCAAAATGTATCGAAGAACGCACCAAGGACTTAAACCAGTTAACCTTTCGCTCAGATTGAAGGTACGCCAATCTGAAGTTCCAAATCTTGTACAGATCTTGACCGAGGAAGGCTATATAAGGCAGTAGCCTCGTGCTTCCACCGTGAAGAAATTCTATCAGACGATTGAGGAAGGCGCCTCAGCGATCTGTCAATCGCTCTTGACCTGGATTGTTGATGAAGCTCGCCGAGGTGCGCAGAGATCGCCCGGCGTGTCCTTATCAGTCCGCCGTCCCAATCAGGGTGTCGCGGGTATCAGTCGTTCCTTTAATTTCGTGAAACGCCCTGGACATAAAGGATTCGGAGACGAATGGGACCACTTACCGATTGGTGACATGCTCTACCTTTGCCCATGCACCCAAGGTCTGAAGTCGTAAGAAGCGCCGATCGTAAAGCCGGCAGGGGTGAGGTCAGTATTCCCGAAGGTATGGTGCCAGAACTGATATTCGTAGTCGCCGCGTATCCAGATATGTTGCCAGACGTGATACTCCAAGCCTCCGGCGGGAGCATAGACACTAAAGGTGTCATGCGAGTAGTTCGGGGCTGAGGGGGGGGCTGGAAAGTCGATGCTGCCAACTCCTACCAAAAACTTCACGTAGGGACGGAAGCTTCGATGCCGGTTCCAAGTGTAGATCGGCCCGCCTAAGGCGGTATCCTGGCGCATTTTGGAGATGATTGCGGGGCGGCCAAAGTCAATTGCGTGTCCTTCTCCCTCAACGCCCAGGCCGTTCAGAACAGCTGGCAAACGGTTGGGGTACCAGTCGACCCACGCCGAGATGCCGTCCATTCTCTTTCCAGGTCCCCAATCGATGCTGTAATCGGAGAAACCGGCGCCAATGACGATCGGCACGCCACCCTGGCTTGCGGCCGGGGCGACCTGGGAATACACGGGCATTACCGTGGCAACAAGCACGGCAATGAAAGCGAGCTTAAAGGTTGGCTTCAAATGCATAGTTTCTCCCTAAGAATCGACAAACGCGCTCCTCGCGAAAATCCCTCGTTCAGGTGAGTGTCATTCATCGCTTTTCCGGATTAACAAGGCAAAAACTTAGCAGGACTGCAGTGACTCGCGGGCTGTCGTTTTGAGCCGGTTCCCATACCTTTGGGTCCATAATCCGGAATTCACAATCTCTCTTCCAGATCATAGGTAGGATATACGGTCCGATTACTCGCCTGTTGATCTATTGTGTTCCGCTTCAAGGCCCCGGCGTGGATGGCTGAGGCTTCGCTGGAGCCCCAAAGCAGCAACTTCCTGTTTCGAGGCGATTTTCCGAATGCTTCATCGTCGACTCACAATAGTTCCACCACCAGCTTCATTTCCTCCCAAGCCTGTCATCGTGACAGCAGTAGAGCCCTCACAGGCCCATGGTTCTGATAGACGTTTTACTTTGGCTGCAAGGTTGGCGCGTCGAGTGCTGATCGAATGGAATGATGGATAGATTCCCGAGCCCGAATGCCGCAATCTCGCGAGACATTCGGGGCGGCCTTCTGATTCACGAACCGTGACACCATCACATGAGCCTGGCGCAGACGACAGATTCGGCATCTACGTTTAGCAGAAGCATCTTTCTTGCGAAAGCTGATTAAACCGCACCTAGAAGCTTACCTTCCGCCCTGGGAACCATGTGATTTGAATAGTTGTAGTCGTTACGGATTGCTGGCCTGAAACATAGATGGGAGCCTTCCAGTGTTCATAGGCTAAGTTTCCATTGATCTCAATGTCTTTGCCAATTCGCTTGACCACTTGGAAGTTGATGTCGTTCAGAGTGGTTCCGTATTCAACGGCAGGGACGGCTGGGGTGGTTCCGGTGGCCGCGACGGGCGGAGCCTCAATAAAATCTTTTGCAGCCTTCTGATTGCGCACGCCTACTTGAACCCACTCATTACCGCTTAGGCGGTAGGTAATCCAGCCTTGGCCGCCCTTGTCTTCGCGGCCAATCCAATCGCCTAAAAGCTGGCCATTGTTAGTGTAGCCCTGGCGCTGAATTCCCTCATAGTACATGAAGTGACCGCCGTTGCTGGTCGACACGGGCGGATCGGTGGAAGCGGCTTCGACGCGAATATCCAACTTCGGAATGCCCGGCACATGAGATAGATACAGACCGGGCCGCCAGGATGCGCGACGCGGAGCATCGACGGGGGAGACGTCGTCATGAACTTCTGAGTCCGAATAGAGTGTCAGCCAGTTGCGAACGAAAGGAAGCCGATAAGAAAAATCGAAGGCTCCAAACCGGGCTCCAGGGTCACGAGGGCTGTTTTTGTCGGCAGCACTGGGAGAAGCGAAGCTAAAGAAGCTCCTCAGGAAACTTTTGATGGTGATGGGGGTGTGGCCCTTGCCTCCCCATATCACGGTGCGCTCGAAACCTAACTCAAGATTGTGTGTTGGGCGAAAGCTGATCTTTTCTAAATGTACCCAGGGATCGATGGGATATGTGTGCCCCTTCAGCGGGCCCACCAGAAATTCATAACGGAAGGGGCCGGTAAGGCGGGAGAGCAGCGGCACATCCAGCGGTTCAATGCGGTTGATGCGGAAGGAGTAGATGTTCTCAGCGTTATTGGAATAAGACATCGCGCCGCCCAGTCCGGGGCCCTGCCAGTCATCTTGTTTTCCGAAGGAGATTATGTGGTTGAGAACCTGGGCGGAGACATAGGCCTCGATGAATCGCCCTCGCGTGGCCGCCGCGACTGGCCCCGCCGGCATCGTCGTCTGCTGATTGTTTGGGAGAGGGGTGCATGCGGTTCCAGAACCCCAACAGGTAGCGTTGAAATAATCGGTCGTGCCGTCAGCGGCTGCAAGTTCCTCGACCAGCGCGGATGAGTAGCCGGCGGTCGATGGCGCGCCCTGAAACTCGCCACGTATGTAGAGAAGAAATCGTCCTGCGGACGCATAGCCGCTGGCGCCGGAATAGTTATTGAAGCCGCTGGCGTACGGTCGGCCATAGTCGTTCACAATGGTCGAGCCCAAATGATAGCTGTCGCGTAGCGGCGTGCCGCTTATGGCGCGCGCCACGCTGTAGACTGACTCGGCGCGAACGGTGCCCTTATAAGTCGAGCAAGAATCCCAACTGTCATCGCCCAACTCGCGCTTCAGTGATTCGTACAGCCCTTCGGCTTCGCTTCCGGCCTGCCCTTCATCCACATCTTCCAGGCGTTCTTCGGTTTCATCCAGCATCCTGCTCAAACTCACGCGCGTCCACGGCCGCATGCCAAGGTAGACTTTGTCGACGTAGCCCAACGCATAAAGCCGCAGCACCGCGGGATAGACCCAGCTGTCAACTGGAATGTAGGGCGAACCGCGTGTGACATACTCGCAGTCAGATCCGGCGTAATTTGAACTGCCAGCGGACTGAGCTGGACTGCCCGGCGCTTTTGGCGGCGAATTGGATTGTCCAGCGGCAGCCGCGCCAGTGGTCATTAAGGCAAGCACAGCCAACACAGTCGCAAATCGCATATAGGCCATCACAGCCACCCTTCTGCTCACGTTCTTACGTACCACGGTTCATCATCGTTGTCATTGCGATACGGTGTCGCTTGCCGTTCAAAGAGAACCTGACAAGGCCAGAATCCTGGAATCTCACCGTATTACCTTGGGCGGTATGGAACTGATATACCAAGTGATCGTCTTGCGCAGACCTACTTCAAACGGGGTTGCGGCTCGGAAGCCAAACTCCTTTTCTGCATGGTTGACGTCCAGACACCGCCGCGGCTGGCCATTTGGCTGGTTCTTGTCCCAGACGATCCGTCCCGAGAAGCCCGTCATCTCCGCAATAGTCTTTGCCAGGTCGCGGATCGAAATCTCCATGCCGCTGCCCAGGTTCACCGGATCGGACTTGTCGTATTGCTCTGTCGCCAAAAGAATGCCTTCAGCTGCGTCTTCAACATAGAGGAACTCGCGCGTAGGCGAACCATCGCCCCACAGCACAATTTCTTCGCGTCCTGCCTCCACTGCCTCAAGGCACTTGCGGATCAGTGCAGGAATTACGTGAGACGAATCCAAATCGAAGTTGTCACCCGGGCCGTAAAGGTTTACGGGCAAAAGGAAGATGGCATTCATTCCATACTGCTCACGGTACGCCTGGCACTGGACAAGCAACATCTTCTTAGCCAGCCCGTAAGGGGCGTTGGTTTCCTCTGGATAGCCGTTCCATAGATCTTCCTCGCAAAATGGCACGGGCGTGAACTTCGGGTATGCGCAAATTGTGCCCAGGATAACCGTCTTTTCTATTCCGCGCCGCCGCGCCGCCTCGATAAGTTGAATGCCCATGATCGCGTTTTCGTAGAAGAATCTGCCAGGGCTGGCGCGATTTGCGCCGATGCCCCCCACAGCGGCTGCCAGGTGAATGAGAACCTCCGGCCGATGCTCGTCAAACATGTGTTCAATCGCGTCGAGGCGCGTAAGATCGTATTCGCTGTGCGCCGGAGCGAAGATATTTGCGCAGCCTGTTTTCTGGAGTCGTGAGATCAAATGACGTCCAAGAAAACCTCCTCCTCCAGTGACCACAATTCGCTTATCGGGCAACCTAATCATGACTGCCCGCCTTCAGCAGCGGCCGCAAGCTGAAGGGCCGCGGCCCCACCTTTGATGCGTGCCTCTAACTCCTTTATGTCTGCCTCAACCATGATGCGGACTAACTCTGTGAACTTTACAGCCGGTTCCCAGTCCAGAACCTTTCGCGCTTTCGTGGTGTCCGCACAGAGGAAGTCGACCTCGGCGGGCCGGAAGTAGCGGGGATCAATCTCTACGTACTTCTGCCAATCCAGGTCAGCAGTCGCGAACGCAAGTTCGACGAATTCCCTGACCGAATGCGCCTCTCCGGTACCAATCACGAAGTCGTCTGGCTTTTCCTGTTGAAGCATCAGCCACATGGCGCGAACGTAATCCGGCGCATACCCCCAGTCGCGGCGCGCTTCTAAGTTACCCAAAAAGAGTTTCTGCTGAACTCCGTACTTAATGCGCGCAACCGCGCGCGTGATTTTGCGAGTAACAAAGGTCTCGCCGCGACGCGGAGATTCATGGTTGAAGAGAATGCCGCTTGACGCGTGAATTCCGTAGCTCTCGCGGTAGTTCACCGTAATGTTGTGCCCAAAGACTTTGGCGCAGGCGTACGGACTGCGTGGATGAAAGGTCGTCATCTCGCTTTGAGGAGGAGGAGCACTGCCGAACATTTCGCTCGATGAAGCTTGATAGAAGCGGCACTTGACGCCAGTTTGCCGCATGGCCTCGAGCAGGCGCAGAGTTCCGCAGGCCACGACATCTGCGGTGAATTCTGGAATCTCAAAACTCACCTTCACATGGCTCTGCGCGCCAAGATTGTAGATCTCGGCCGGCTTAAGGTCGTGCAGAAGCGAAGAAAGCGAGCTGCCGTCGGTGAGATCGGCATAGTGCAGGAAAAAGCGGTTGCCGGTTTCGTGGAGATCCAGAAAAATGTGGTCAACGCGGTCGGTATTGAAACTCGAAGCACGCCGTTTCAGACCGTGAACTTCGTATCCTTTGGCGAGCAGGAACTCAGTCAAGTATGAGCCGTCCTGGCCGGTACAGCCGGTGATTAAAGCTGTCTTCATTTTGGAATTCAATCCCCCACTTTCGCAATAATTCGGACAAGTGTTAATTGTGAATTAAATCTGGCCGATCTGATTCTCGAGATAGGCTACTTTACTCCGTTTATGGATCTCATCGAAGACCCATTCCGCCGAACGCGTACCCAGGGGACTGTCCACCTCTTCGGGACGACCAACCCTTGGATTAGATGAACCTGCCATTGCTGGAATTCTTTTGCCAATCGGCTAAAGACGAGTTCAAGTCATAGGAATAGGCAAAACCCGCCTCGGTGAGACGTTTTGGAGCGATGTTATTCGAACGAACCAGCTTCAGCACGCGTGCTCTGTTGATCGTAGTCTTCAGACCCATTTTCGCCATGATTTCAAATATCCATCCCCCGATGAGCATGGAGGTTAGAGGTAAAGTGAGTCTTGGGCGCTTATATCCGGCAACTTGCGAGAAGGCCTCGCATATCTGCGCCGTTGTGTAACGCTCGGCGTGACAGAAGTTGTATGTGATCACCTTATCTGGGCGATCCAGCATAAACATCATCGAACGTACCAAATCGGTCACATAAGCACACGCCTTAATTGTGTCGGTACGTCCCGGGAATATGAAGCGGTTTTTCTGTAGAAGTTCGGCAAGCCGAGTGAAGTTTCCTCGCTCCATATAGCCGTAGACCACGCCCGGCCGAACGATTACAAGCCGGCGTGACTGGGGAACTTCGGCCTGCCAAAGACAATGAATTTTTTCTGCGCACAGTTTTGAGCGTCCGTATGCACTGTTGGGAATCAACGGTGAATCTTCGTCCTTCATCTCCTCGCCGTCGCCGTAAACCGAGATCGAGCTGGTAAAGACCACATTACTAACGCCCGAACGGCGCGCGAAGTCGGACACATGCGTCGCTCCCAGAACGTTTGTCCAGTAGTATTCCCAGTCTTCGTGTCCCGGCGTCGTATGGACGGCCGCCAGGTTGAAGATTTCCGTTATCCCGGGACAGATGTCGTCGGGGATGGGCATTCGCGCATCGACTTCGACGTATTCGACTCCTGGCACAACAAAGCGCGGAGACCGAATGTCGCCCGAGACCAACTTTGTGTATTTTCCCGATGAAGCGAGGTAGGACAATAGGTGGCAGCCAACAAAGCCCGCTCCGCCCAGTACAAGAGCTGCCCTCGCCATAGCGTTAAAAACTCCTCTCGTCTCCGGCAGTGTTGCCCGACAGATCAATCCAATCGTTCGATACGTCGCCGGGGGCCGATACGAAGACTATATCTTTGAGAACAAATCCAGAAATCGATCTGCAATAGTTGCGATGTTGAATGACCGGTTGGCATAGGCGCGCGCGTTACTCGCATACCGGGCGCGCAGTTCAGGGTTTTCTATTAGACTTTTGGCCGCACCCACAAGTTCTTCAGATCGATCAGGAGAAACCACCATGCCGGCCCCGGCCCGTTCTACTACCGTGACCGCATGGTTGCTTCGCGGAGCGGCCAGAATCAGCGGACGGCCAGCACAAAAGTAAGAGAGAACTTTGGAAGGCACGGCAAAAGCGCCAGCTTCGGAATCGAGCAGCGCAATAAGCACATCCGAGGCGCCCATTACCTCTGAGATTTTGTTGTGTGGCTGATAGGGCAGGAGAGTCAGAACATCCTTATGGACAGTTTGCGCATTTTTACTGAGCCAATCGGCGCCCGGGCCTTCGGCAACGACGATCAAACATGCGTTGTCTATGGTTTCCAGATAGCGAGCCAGCGCCAATAGCAACTCCGGGCGATGCTTCATGCCGAGCGTGCCACTGTACATAAAACAGAATTTCCGATCCACTCCGTGCGCTCGTGACCATTCATTATCCTTGTCCATTGGAGAAACATCGTCAAGCGCGGACCAGTTCTCAATTGTAAAGACGCGCGAAGGCTCAACGCCCCAGTCCGTCGCAAGCTTCGCAAATTGGGGCGCGATGCAAACTACACCGTCCGATTTCTTCAGCAGGCCCCGCTCTAACCGTTCGTAGTAAGCACCAGCCAGTCCCGACAAAACTCGCAGCTTCCTTCCCAGCACAAACCGCACTGCAGAGCAGTAAACTTCCTGGAACCAAAAAACGAACTTGGCATCTTCTTTCATTGCTGCTTTCTGCGCGATGTCTTGCGCATCCAGCGGCATGTTTGCGGAGAGCACTATATCTGGATTGAACGAGGAGATCTTTTCTGCGACAGCCCTACCATAGGCGACGTCGGCTCTTCGCCGGGTTCGAACCGAATGTTTTGAAAATTTCATAGAAACATGCAAGCCCTCGATTGCCAAATTGCCAGAACTGAGTTTTCCAGCTTCGGTGTTCCCCTTGGGCGTCGAGACGTTGTCCGCGAAATAGAGGTGCAAAACATGGTGCCCCCGACGCGCTAATTCCCGACTCAGCGTAATCTGGAAGGGGTGCCCGGAGAAATCGTTCACAAGAAATCGCACGATGGTAACCTCATTGAATCTCCTCTGCATTTAACTCTTCGCGATCCTACCCGCGAAGGTGTGTGAGGGTTTTGGGTGAATCGCAGGCGGGGCCGGTACAATTCGTCTATTCTATACTGAACTTTTAAAAGAGCCGCGGTTCCGAGACATATGAAATTTCTCGCTTCCAGGCTGCAACGCGCTAACATTTGGAAGCGCCTTCCCGTTGAACGCCTCGCGGCGTTGACGGGAATAATTTTGACCGGCCAACGGAGGCCCGCCTTGTTGGATCCAGCCGTGAGGTCCTGTCCCTTTCACAGCCTTCAGCAATTGGATCACACGAGCACCACCGGGTTACTCACGAGCAGGCCCTCGCACTCTCTCGCTAACTCCTTACTGCTATATCCATAAGTCGAGACTTGGCTACCTGTTCGGAAATCCAACTGTAAGTCTTTTCTAGCCCTTCACGCAGCGGCCGCGAAGGCCTCCAGGCTAGCTGCTCGGCGATGAGGCGGTTATCCGAGTTCCTGCCGCGTACTCCCAAGGGCCCGGAAATATGCTTGATCGAAAGCTTCTTGCCGGCAATCTGCATCACCATTTCTGCAAGCTGGTTGATCGTCACCATTTCTTCGGAACCAATATTGACTGGACCTGTGAAATCTGAATCCATGAGCCTGCGAACACCTTCTATGCACTCGTCGATATATAGGAAAGACCGAGTTTGCATTCCGTCGCCCCATATTTCGATCTCGCCGCCGTCTTCAACCTCGGCGACTTTACGGCACATGGCGGCCGGAGCTTTCTCCTTGCCGCCTGTCCAGGTGCCCTCGGGCCCAAATATGTTGTGAAAACGAGCCACGCGAACATCCACTCCATAGTTGCGCATGTAGGAAAGGTACAGCCGTTCGCTGAAGAGTTTCTCCCAGCCGTATTCGCTGTCGGGCGCGGCGGGGTAGGCCGACTTCTCAGAACAATTGGGATTGAGCGGATCCGTCTGGTTGTATTCCGGGTAAATGCAGGCCGAGGATGAATAAAAGAACTTTGCAACGCCGGCCTTCACGCCGAAATGCAGCGTATTCAGATTGACAGTGGCGGAATTGTGCATGACATCCGCGTCGTGCTCCCCAGTGAAGATATACCCCGCCCCACCCATGTCAGCGGCGAACTGGTAGATCTCGTCGATTCCATCCACCGCATCGGCGGCGAGCTTCTGATCCCGGAGATCTCCCACGAGGAATTCATCGGATAGAGGGGTTGTAAACTCGTGACGCTTGATGTCGACAGCGCGAACCCAATGTCCCTCGGCTTTCAGTCGCTTCACCATGTGCCCCGCGATGAATCCGCCAGCGCCATTCACTAGAATTCTTTTCATGCCATTTCTCTCCTGGTAGCAAACTTGTTCGCGGAAAACCTGATGCATTCCAATTTAGAGCGCGTACTATTCAGCATAGCCCATCCAAGATCAGCCTCCAAATCAAGCCCTGCTCCCTCGGTTCAACACGATGTTTTGTGCGGCGATCTTGAGTTGTTCTCGTTGTCAATAGCCTTCGACCTCGAATAGGTTTCAAAAACTGAATACGAGCACATCCGGGAGCGATCATGCCTGAGTGAGCCCCAAATTACCGCGCCTGAGATCTTGCTATTGAGTGCGATTGGACGGGCTACTCTCGAGCACCAGCGAATAAGCTTTATGTACAAATGGAAAAGGTCTCTTCTTCACCACCACTATCGCATCGGCCGCTTTTCCCTGGATGACGATAAATCGCGCCGGCGGGTTGTATTCCAGAGAAAACCGGTCGCCGTCTTGAAGTAGTAATGCTCCGGGCTCGGTTAACGGCAAGTATCCGTCGTCGGTAATCTGTCTCATCATTTCTGCCGAAGCTTGCCCCTTAGCCAATTGATTGGTGTAAATAAAGACATTAATCGCAATGCTCGCAACGATCACGACCGTGGCCATCAGTCTCCGCCCCGCCATTGCACGCGCGACAAACACATAGGCCACATGAGATGGGCAGAGCCAATGAATATCAATGCGCAAAGATGAGATCGTATAAGTAAGGATCTACCGGATGCTATTGTTGCGGCTTTGGATTTGTCTACTGGAAATTGACGAACGTCAACTTAGAGCGCTTGCAGCATTGGACCCTCTGTTCCAGCGACAAATTCGTAAGTTTGATCATCCGCGTAGATGGGTTCGGTCTCGCCGGGGAGTGGCCCGATAGGCAAAGCGCGGGTTTTGTATCCCATAGAAGCAATTACCCGCAGCAAACTCGGACGAGAGACTCCCTTATGTATCTCGACGCATAGCTTCGGTCTCCATTTCTTTGCCACTGCCGCCATCCCTTCCAGTACTTGTATCTCCATGCCCTGGACATCAACCTTGACGCCGTCAATGCGCAAGTCAGTGCCCCCAATTCTCGGCCACAACCAGTCTAAGCGGGCTGCAACAAACGTTTCGTTGAATCCTGCTCGCTCTTTTAGTGTGCTGTCGATCATCCCTCTCTCTGAATATAGGCTGTCAATTGTTAGATCCTGGCAATTCGCCAACGCCATCGGGATGACGGTCAATTGCGGAAAGTTATTGAGAAGCCTCGTACGGGCAATCGATCCTGCGGTGCTGAGCATCGGCTCGAAGGCAAAAACTCGGCCAGAAGGGCCAACCAGCTTACTGAGAGCGATGGCCGTATAACCGAAGTGGGCCCCTATATCCAGCCAGGTTTCTCCCTTACCTACGATTTGCGTGAAGTGATTGAGTAGTGCGGTTTCGGCTCGACCCAGAATCGCCGCCGGATAGTCGTGCCAGGAGGTGACGATCAAGTTGCCGCGTAATGGGCCTCCCAGTATTACGTGTCGACCAATCGATCGTGGAAGCAAACGTCGTATTGCCCCCTTCAAACGTCTATTCATTCCTCTACCTCGCAGTTCTTCTCACAGGTAACAAGCATGCACTATACCCAATTCGAAAAAGGATATGCGGGTTCAAACACTTGAATCGCCGATTTTGAGTAAGTTAGTCCAAGCGCTAAGTGCCCGACTATTGATCGCATCGGCAACCATTTTGTGGAACGCAAGGCTCGGCCTCTCACGAACACGTTCGGGCTGAATTGCGGCAAGATAGGCCTGGTTTAGGCCAGCTTTGATGGCCGCTACGTCCGCGCCGGGAATAATCGTTAGAGATTCGTGGGCCGGAATAAATTCCAGGATGCCGACCTTAGGAGCTACCAGCAGAGCACATTCGAATGCGAGCGCCTCAATCACCGTTAGCCCATAGGACTCGAAAAAGCTCGGGATCACCATTACATCGGTTTCACGATAGAATCGATCGCGGTGAGAGTGGGATATTGGGCCGCGCAGTTCCACATTGATGGAGTCACTTTTGCGCAGAATCGCCCTGACCCCTTCCAAATAGCCTTCACTGCCAGGCCGGGGCGCTCCGCCGATGATAAGGCGGACACTGTCTTGCAAATGGTTCTCGCGGCCCCAAGCGACGAATGCTTCAACGAGGGGCATCACAGGCTGCGGAAAAAGGCTTCTTTACGTTGGTATTGGGTTCCGGTGAAGCGCATTTTCTCGTTTTGAGCCTGTTCGGCATTGGTATTGCGGTGTTT
>Ga0208357_1000677_pt1 | contig 26769 bp, 28 predicted proteins | sample NGESurdeep092012_6_FD_184487 | JGI IMG/M metagenome (GOLD analysis project Ga0208357, IMG submission 184487) | Arctic peat soil microbial communities from Barrow, Alaska - NGEE Surface sample F52-2 deep-092012 (SPAdes) | ecosystem: Environmental > Terrestrial > Soil > Wetlands > Peat ...
GAGCCGCATCTGCTGGTGGTCGATGACGATGCCCGGTTGCGCGCTTTGCTGACGCGCTATCTGGTCGAACAAGGATTCCGCGTCACCACCGCCGCCGATGCCGCCGATGCGCGGGCGCGCCTTCAGGGCATGGCGTTCGATCTGCTGATTCTCGATGTCATGATGCCGGGCGAGGATGGGCTGACCCTGACCAAGAATCTCCGGGGCGAAAGCCAGGTGCCGATCCTGCTGCTGACCGCGATGGCGGAGCCGGAGCATCGGATTCGCGGGCTGGAGCATGGCGCTGACGATTATCTGGCCAAGCCGTTCGAACCGCGCGAGCTGGTGCTGCGCATCCGCAACATCCTCCAGCGCGTGCGCCAGCCCGAGGTGGCGTCGGTGCTGCGCTTCGGCACCTGCCGGCTCGACCTGACGCGCGGCGAACTGTTCGACGGCGTGGCACAGGTCCGGCTGACCGAGGCGGAGACCGCGCTGCTGCTCGCCCTGGGCCGCCATCTGGGCGAACCGGTGACGCGCGAGACCCTGTCGCAGGAGGCGAATTTCAGCGGCAATCTGCGCACCGTCGATGTCCAGATCACGCGGCTGCGCCGCAAGATCGAGCGCGACCCGAAATTCCCGCGCTATCTCCAAACCGTGCGGGGCACGGGCTATGTCCTCAAGCCGGATTGAAGCAAATTCATCTGGCCCTCTCCCCCCCAAGGGGGCGGAGCGGGGGATGGAGATTCCGCGCGTGATCGCCGGCGACAGCCATCGGCGCTGGTGGAAGCGGATCTTGCCGCGCTCGCTCTATGGCCGCTCGCTGATCATCATCATTTTGCCGCTGGTGCTGGCCGAGCTGATCGGCACCGGGGTGTTCTATGACCGGGTCTGGGACACGGTGATCCGGCGGCTGGCGGGCGGCGTCGCCTCCGATATCGGGTTCACCATCAACGCCATGGCCTATGCCGACGACCCGGCCGAGATGGCCGGCCTGTTGCAGCATGCGCGGCGCATGACCGACCTCACCTTCGGCTTGCTTCCCGGCGAGCGGCTGCCCAAGAACATGCGGCAATTGGGTCACGGCCAGATCGAGAGCGAGTTGGCGGCGGCGCTGACCGCCGATGTCGGCCGGCCGTTCCAGATCGACGCGGAATTCGATCCGCGCGATATCCTGATCTCGATTCAGCTCGACAACGGCGTGCTGCAGGTCGCGGCGCCGCGCAAGCGGCTCTATACGCCCACCGGCTATATTTTCGTGCTGTGGATGGTGGGGGCGGGCGTGGTGCTGGTGGCGATCGCCTCGCTGTTCATGCGCAACCAGGTGCGGGCGCTGCGGCGTCTCGCGGCGGCCGCCGACAGTTTCGGCAAAGGCCGCGACGTGCCGAATTTCCGCCCCGAGGGCGCGACCGAGGTGCGTCAGGCGGCGACCGCCTTCCTCAAGATGCGTGAGCGCCTGCGCCAGCAACTGACTCAGCGCACCGAGATGCTGGCCGGCGTGTCGCACGATCTGCGCACGCCGCTGACCCGGATGCGCCTGGCCTTGGAATTTCTCGGGGGCAATGCCGCGGCCACCGAGTTGCAGCACGATGTCGCGGTGATGCAGCGCATGGTCGAAGGCTATCTCGATTTCGCCAAGGGCGAGGGCGGCGGCGAGCCGGAGCCGACCGACCTCGCGGCGCTGGTCGAGGATGCGGCGACCGGCGCCCGGCGCCACGGCGCCACGGTTACGCTATCGGCACCGGAACAATGCGTGCTGCCGCTGCGGCCCGACGCGATTCATCGCTGCCTCGCCAATCTCCTCGGGAACGCGCAGCGCTATGGCCGGGGCGCGATCTGGCTGACGGTGCTGCCGCTGACCGACAGCGTCAACGTGCTGGTCGACGATGACGGGCCGGGCATTCCCATTGCCGAGCGCGAGAACGTGTTTCGGCCGTTCTTTCGCCTCGACCCGGCGCGCACGCCGAGCCGCGAGGGCGTCGGCCTCGGCCTGACCATCGCGCGCGATGTCGCGCGCGGCCATGGCGGCGACCTGCGGCTCGAGGAGTCGCCGCAGGGCGGCCTGCGGGTGCGGCTGATCTTGCCGCGCTAAATCCGCCTGGCGGGTCGGGCCAATTCGCCGATTGACGCGCGCGCGACACCCCGACAGGCTGGCGATCCATGGCTTCCCTCCCCGGTCTCGCCACCAAACCGCACCCCGGGCGGCAAGCGATCTATCCCTTTGCCCTGCTGATCCTGGCCAATCTGCTGTGGTCGACCAATTGGGTGATCGGCCGCGGCATCCACGAGATTTTTCCGCCGGTGGCGTTGAGTTTCTGGCGCTGGACGGTGGCGCTGCTGTTCCTCGCGCCGCTGGCGCTGCCGCGCCTCAAGGGCCAGTGGCCGATCGTGCGCGCGCATTGGCGCCTCTTACTGATCCTCGGCGCCACCGGCATCGCGGTGCCGCAATGCATCACCTATATCGGCTTGAATTATACCACCGTGGTGAACGGCTCGCTGCTGACGGCGGGCAATCCCTTCGTGATGGTGCTGGTGGCGTGGCTGCTCGATCGCCAGACGGTGACGCCGCGCCAGGTGCTGGGGCTGGTGCTGTCGTTTCTCGGCGTGCTGACCATCGTGGCGCATGGTTCGCTCGCGGTGCTGATGCAGCTTCACTTCAATCCCGGCGATCTCCTGATCATCCTGTCGATCCCGATCTGGTGCATCTATTCGGTGCTGTTGCGCCGGCGCCCGCGCGAGATCGACGGTATGTCGTTCCTGTTCCTGCTAACGCCAATCGGCCTCGTCACGCTGTTGCCGGCCTTCGCCTATGAGGAGATTTTCGTCCGCACCCCGGTGTGGAGCTGGTGGCTGGTGATCGCCGTGATCTATGTCGGCCTGTCGGCGTCGGTCGGGTCCTACATGCTGTGGAATCGCGGCGTCGAACTGGTGGGGCCGAACCGCGCCGCCTTCACCAACGCGTTTCAGCCGATGTTCGCGACCGCGCTGGCGATCATGCTGCTCGGCGAGGAGTTCCACCTCTATCACGCCATCGGCTTTGTCGCCGTGCTGATCGGCTGGTATCTGACCAGCGGGCTGCGCGTCCGGGCGATGGTCTGAGGGCGCCCGGACGGCTCCCGGCGGCGCTAGTTCTTTGCCGTGACCAGGACCGGCGTCGCCTGATAGCGGTCGGCGAACATGGTTTTGAGATTCTCGACCTTCGGCAAATCGTTATAGACGATGTAGGGATAGTCCGGATGCAGGGTCAGGAAATCCTGATGATAGGCTTCCGCTGGAAAGAAATTCTTGTTGGGCTCGATGCTGGTGACGAGCGGCGCATCGAACACCTTGGCCTTGTCGATCTGCGCGATATAGGCGGCGGCGATCTTGGCCTGCTCCGCGTCCACGGGGAAAATCGCGGAGCGATATTGCGTGCCGTGGTCCGGCCCCTGGTAATTCAGCTCGGTCGGGTCGTGCGCCACCGAGAAATAAATCCGCAGCAGCCGGCCATAGGAGATTTGATGGGGATCGAAGGTGATCTTCACCGATTCCGCGTGGCCCGTCGTGCCGCTGCTCACCACCTCGTAGCTCGCATGCGCCTGGTCGCCGCCGGCATAGCCGGAGACCGCGCTGGTCACGCCTTTGACGTGTTGGAACACGCCCTGCACGCCCCAGAAGCAGCCGCCCGCCAGCACCGCCGTCTCCGATGTCTCGCCCGGCCGCGGCTGCTCGTCGAGCGCGGGCGCCGGCACCTCATGAGCGACTTCCGCCGCGCTCGAATGGTTGAGCCAAGCGCCGCCGCCCAGCGCACCGCCAAGGATCACCGCAACCGCCAGAATGGATTTTTTCATCGTTCGTCTCCCGCCTGCCACTCCCCTTAATATGGCGAGCTTCGCGCTCCCGACGCGTCACAATTCCGTGCGCCCATTGCAAATTATCGGTTCGAATTATAGTCTAGTCGATATGACTATATTTGGATGAAAGCGCATGGCGGAGACTCGATCGCGACGCCGGGCCGGATATCCGGCCCGGTGGCTTCTGCATGATGCCAAGGCGCGGTTCAGCGAATTGGTGCGCCTGGTCAAAAGCGAGGGGCCTCAGCATGTGACGATCCACGGCCGCGACGCGGTGGTGGTGATTTCCGCCGAGGAATTCCGCCGGTTGAAGGGGCAGGGCAGCGGCCGCGCCTTGATCGACGCGCTACAAGCCTCGCCCTATCGCGAGATCGACATTGAATCGCCGCGTGGCCCCTTGCCGGTACGCGATGTCAGCCTGTGACCGACTGGCTGCTCGATACCAACATTCTTTCCGAGCTGCGTCGGCCGAAACCGGAGCGCAAGATCGTCGCCTTCGTCGCCGGTCAGCCGCTCGAATCGCTGTTCGTCAGCGCCGTCACCTTCGCCGAAATCCGCTTCGGCATCGAGCGGCTCGACGATCCGGCGCGCCGCGCGGAATTGAACGATTGGCTGGCGCATCGGGTCCGGCCGATGTTCGAAAGCCGCGATCTGGCGATCAGCGAGGATGTGATGCTGAAATGGCGCATCCTCTTGGACGAGGGACGGAAGCGGGGCCATACATTTTCTCAGCCCGACCTGATCATCGCCGCGACGGCGCTGCATCATGGCCTGACCATCGTCTCGCGCGACACCGCCGAATATGTCCAGGCCGGCGTGCCGGTGCTTAACCCCTGGACCGATACGGCGGCCAAAAAACGCTGATTACTCGGCGGGTTTGCGAACGAACTCCGGCCATTGCCGCGCCACCACTTCGCGCTCGTCGGAAAAGGCGTAACAGGTGTTGAGGAGGGGCGGTGCTTTCGGCTTGCCTTCGCTCTTGTCGGCCTGGCTGCGCTTATAGAGGTCGCGTTGGATCATCGGCGCCACGGTCTGGAAGGCGGTGGTGCCGACCGGGCCGAGCAACTCGACCAGGTGGGTACAGCCCTCGGTGCCGCCGAGCCGCTCGCGGATTGACTTGCGGAAACCTGGGCCGATGCGTAGGCCGATCAGGCGCTGAAAATTCGGCGTCACTTCGGGGCAGATGCGATAGGGGCTGGCATCGGTGACCGCCTCGACCGCCTTGATCGTCAGCCCGTCATCGATAGTCAGGCGAAGCCACATATCGTGAATCGGCGCGCCCGCCGGCACTTCGCCGCGCTCGCGATTGCCGAAGCCATAGGTTTTGACATCGGTGATATGGCCCTCGATATCCCACAGCCCGTCGGCCCGGCGAAAGCCCTGGCATTCGACATGGCGCGTGTGGATATGCTCGCGGGCGACGGGAGACGAAAGCGGCATGAGAAATCTTTCTGGTGCTAGCGTGAGGCGGAGGCGGGTTCGGACGCCGTGGCGGCGGCAAGAAAATCCAACAGGGTCTCGGGGGCGACATCGCCGGTGACGAATACGTCGCCGATGGCGCGCGGTAGGATCAGCGTAACGTGGCCGTCCTTTACCTTTTTGTCGCGGCGCATATGAGCAAGCAGCGTCGCTGGGTCGCGGACCGTCGCCGGCAGATGCGCCGGGTCGGTGCGCAGGCCGGCGCTGGCCAGTACGCGCTTGACCCGCGTGGCATCCTCGGCGCGCCAATGGCCGAGCCGCGCCGCGAGATCGCCGGCGAGGCACATGCCCAGCGCCACCGCCTCGCCGTGCAGCAATGCATCGCCGAAGCCGGTTTCCGCCTCCAGCGCATGGCCGAAACTGTGGCCGTAATTGAGGATGGCGCGCTCGCCGGTTTCGCGCTCGTCCGCGATCACCACCGCCGCCTTGATCTCGAGGCTGCGGCGCACCGCGACATCGCGGGCCGCCACGTCGCCCGCCAGCAGCGCCGCGCCATTGCCCTCCAGCCAGGCGAAGAACGCGGCGTCGCGGATCACGCCGTATTTTACCACCTCGGCATAGCCGGCCCGCAATTCGCGCGGCGGCAAGGTCGCCAGCGTCGCGGTATCGGCCAGCACCAGGGCCGGCTGGTGAAAGGCGCCGACCAGGTTCTTGCCTTGCGGCATGTCGATCGCGGTCTTGCCGCCGACGGAACTGTCGACCTGGGCCAGCAGCGTCGTCGGAACCTGGATGTAATCGAGGCCGCGCAGCAGCGTCGCGGCCGCGAAGCCGGTGAGGTCACCCACGACGCCGCCGCCCAGCGCGATCAGCGGCGTGCCGCGCTCGATGCCGAGGCTGAGTATGTCTTCGCACAGGCGGGCGAAATGCGCGAAATCCTTGGTCTGCTCGCCGGGTGGAAGAATGATCGCGTGGTGCTCGATGCCGGCGGTGTCGAGCGCCGCCGTCAACGCCGCGAGATGCAAGCCCGCGACATTGGCATCGGTGACGATCACCGCGCGCTTCTGGCGAATGACCGGCGCGATCAGGGCGCCGGCGCGGGCCAGAAGGCCGGCGCCGATATGAATGTCATAGGCATGGCGGTCCAGCGCCACGCGCAGCGTGGTCGTGCCGACGGTCATAGGATCGGCACCGGGGCGCCGGCCTCGGGATGCTGGGCGAGATAGTCGCGCAGATGCGCCATGATGCTGGTCACCGTTTCTTCGGGGGGACCGTCGCTGCTGTCGATGGTAACGGTCGCTTCGGCATAGAGGGGATGGCGCTCGGCCATCAGCTTTTCCAGAATCGCGCGTTTATCGCCATGTTTCAACAACGGCCGATGGTTGCGGCGCGCCACCCGCGCCAGCAGGATATCGATATCGGCCTTGATCCAAATGGCGATGGCGCGCTCCTTTAGAAGGGCCCGCGTCGTCGCATCCATGAAGGCGCCGCCGCCGGTCGCCAGCACATGGGGCTTGCCATCCAGCAGCCGCGCGATGACGCGCCGCTCGCCGTCGCGAAAAAATGCTTCGCCATGATGCTCGAAGATTTCCTCGACGGTCTGTCCCGCCGCCTGTTCGATCTCGGTATCCGCATCGACGAAGGGCAGCCGCAATTCCTGGGCGAGCCGGCGGCCGACGCTGGTCTTGCCGGCGCCCATCAGGCCGACCAGCGCGACGGTGCGATAAAGCTGCAGCGCGCCGGTCATCGCCCGGTTCTTGGCCGTGATAGGCGGCGACGCGTTGAAACACTCATGCCGGACCGATAGACTGCCGCTGTTTGGCCATGAATTCAAATTAGCATAAGCCACGGATAATTGGTCAACCCGCCCACCCGCCGACACCGCGATAGAAATCCAAGCCAGCGCGCGATTCCATGGGTAAACTCCTTCTCACCGTCCTTGGCCTGCTGCTGATCGTGATCGTGGCGGGCGTGGCCTATTTCGCGATCAGCGACGTGCCGCCGCCATCCGGCAAGATCGAACATGCGATTCCCGATTCGCGGTTGCCGAAATAGCGCGACGCGGTCGGCCGTTTCATTGCTGGTATTGGCGTTGGCCGTACCGCTCGCCTGGGCCGCGCCTCCCGAAGATAGCCCGACCGGGGCGCCGCTGCGGCTGGTGCCGGAGCGGGCCGCGCCGGCGCAGCCCGCCGCCCCGGCGCCCGACACCAGCGCCAGCATCCGAGCGACGCCGCTCGGTCCCCTCGATCAGAGCTGGGCCGGCGCCCTGCCCAAGGACGAGCCGGCGCTGCCCGCCGAGATGTGGCAAGGCACGCCGCGCGCCACGGTGCGGGCGCTGCTGCCGTTGTTGGGACCAGTCGAGTCGCCGGGGATTCGCGCGCTGGCCCGGCGATTGCTGCTCAGTGGCGCCACCGCGCCGGCCGGCGACGATCCCGCCGATGGGCCGAGCCTAGTGCTGTTGCGCGCGCAGGCGCTGGCGCGGCTTGGCACGATCGCGGGTGCCCGCCAAGTGCTTGATGCCGCGCCGGAGGCGGGGCGAACCGAGACGGCGTTGCGGCTGCGCATCGAGTTGGCCTTCGCCGGCAGCGATGTCACCGATGGCTGCGCGCGGGTCGCCGTCGGCCTCGCCGACCATCGCAATGTCTGGTGGGACCAGGCGAATATCGCGTGCCAGCTTCTGGCGGGCGCCACCGACAAGGCGTCTCTGGCACTCGATCTGTTGCACGATAGCGGCGCGCCGGCCGATCCGACCTTCGATGCGCTGGTCGCGGCGGCGAGCGGCCAGGCGACGGCGTTGCCGCGCGATGCGACATTGTCGCCGCTGCGCGCCACGCTGTGGGCGGCGGGCAAGCGGCCGCTGCCCGATGCGCTCATCGCCACCGCCGACGCCCCGACGCTGGCGGCATTCGCTGGCAGCGATGGCGCGCCGGTTGCCAATCGCCTCGCCGTGGCGGAGCGCGCGGCGGCGCTGGGCGCCTGGGCGCCCGAGCGGCTGGCCGAACTTTATGGGAAAGCGGGCGGCTCGGACGCCGATCGCGCGGCGGCACTCGCCAACGCCAAGGCCGGCGACACGGCCACCGGCCGCGCCATGCTGTTTGCCCTTGCCCAGAAAGACGGCGATGCCGGCCCGCGGATTCAGGCATTGAGCCGCTTCCTCGACGCGGCGCGGCGGCACGGCTTCTATTTCGTCGCGGCGCGCCTGGCGTCACCGCTGATCCTCGCGCTCGGCCCTGGCGACGCGGCGAAGAGTGCGGCCGGAACCTTTATTCGCGCGCTGATCGCGGCGGGCCGGCCTCGGGACATCGCGCCGTTTCTGCCGCTTGGCGAGCAGGGCGATATCGGTCCGCTCGCCGCCATCGTTCATCTTCTTGCGGGTGGCCATGCACGCCAAGACGGCCGGACGATGGGCGAGGCGCTGGCGGCGCTGACCCTGCGGCCCAGCGCGGCGACGCCGCGCCACATCGGCTGGTTCCTGACCCTCGCCACGGCGTTTGGCGGGCCGCTGCCGGCCCCCGACCTGGCGGCCCAGATCGCGCCCGGCCACGCCGCAAGCATGCCCAGCGCGGCGCTGTGGCTCGACCAGCAGCAGGCACAGGCCGGGCATCGGGTCGGCGAGACGGTGCTGACCAGCCTGGTGCTGGCGGCGCAAGACGGTCGCGTGACCGATGAGCCGCTGCTGTTGCGCCGCGCGATCGCCGGCCTGCGCGCGGTCGGGCTCGATCCCGAGGCGCGCGGGCTGGCGTTGGAAGCCGCGATCGCCGGCGGCCTCTGATGCGTGCCCGGAAGCCCCCCGGCCCAACGCCGCGCCAGCTCGAGCAATTCCTCGAAATGCTGGCGGCGGAGCGCGGCGCCGCGCGCCTCACCATCGCCGCCTATCGCGCCGATCTGCTCGAGGCCGCGCGGCTGCTGGCGCCGCTCGCGCTGGACGCGGCGGGGAGCGACGATCTGCGCGCCTATCTGGCCCGGCTTGCGCATGCCGGCCTGGCGCCACGCAGCGCCGCGCGCAAGCTGTCCGCGCTGCGGCAATTCTATCGCTTCCTGGTGCTGGAGCGCGCCCGCGCCGACGATCCGACCGCCGTGCTGGACGCGCCGCGCCTCGGCCGGCCGCTGCCGAAGATCTTAAGTCAGGACGATGCCGCCGCGCTGCTGGCGGCGGCGCGGGTGCGGACGGGTGCCGAGGGGGCGCGGCTGGTATGCCTGTTGGAATTGCTCTATGGCTCCGGTCTGCGCGTATCGGAGCTGGTGGCATTGCCGCTCGCCGCCGTGCGTGGCGATCAACGGTTCCTGATCGTGCGCGGCAAGGGCGACAAGGAGCGGCTGGTGCCGCTGAGCCAGCCGGCGCGGGCGTCGCTCGATGCCTATCTGGCACTACGCGCCGCGTTTCTGAAGCCCAAGGCGGAATCGCGCTTCCTCTTTCCGTCGCGCGGTGGCACCGGCCATCTGACGCGCGAGCGTTGCGCGCAATTGCTGAAGCAACTCGCCCTTGAAGCGGGCCTCGACCCCAAGCGCCTATCGCCGCATGTGCTGCGTCACGCCTTCGCCAGCCATCTGCTAGAGGGCGGCGCCGATCTGCGCAGCGTCCAGGAAATGCTGGGCCACGCCGATATCGCGACGACGCAAATCTACACGCACGTCATGGGCGACCGCCTGCAACGCCTGGTGGCGACGCATCATCCGTTGGCGCGGAAGAAGTAGGGAAATTATGTCCCGATGTCGCGATCTTGCTGATTGACGAAAATGGCGACCGCCAACACGGTCAGGTAGAAGCGGAACGCGGCTTCCTGCCCGTTCCAGATTTTCGATTGCCACATCGCGAACCATTCGCCGCCGACCACCATGAAGCCGAGGAACCACAGCAAGAAGGCGAGACCGGCGCCGATGACGACGAACCGCTTGGCGCGCTGGAACAGCGGCGCCGGCGCCCGCAATCGGCGCAGCAATTGGACCGCGCCGATCGCGAAGGCGATGCCGGTCAATCCCTCGGCCAAAATGATCAGCGCATAGGCGGCATGCCACACGGCCGGCGAGAGGATGGCGCGATAGCGCAGCGCGTTATCCGGGAACACGGTGTCCATCGACAGAACATGGCGCACGAAGGCGAAGTTGGCGCCATAGTCGGCGAGATTGTCGAACGCCACCAGCAGCGCGAACACGGCAAGGCAGGCGCTCATCATTGCTTTTACCACGCGCTGCTCGATCATCGATCCCTCCCAAACCGGGGCGATGCCGTCAAGCGGTTGTCCCCAATCGGCCCCAGGGCTAAGTATATAGAGGAGGCGCCATCATGAGCTTTAGAGAAATCACCGAGGCCACGCCGCGCCTCAATCGCAGCGAATTGGCGGTGCCGGCCAGCGAGCCGCGCTTTTTCGAGAAGGCGGCGCGCGGTGCCGCCGACATCGTGTTTCTCGACCTCGAAGATGCGGTGGCGCCCGACCACAAGGATGCGGCGCGCAAGAACGCCATTCAGGCGCTGCACGATATCGATTGGAGCGGCAAGACCATCTCGGTGCGCATCAACGGCCTCGATACCAAGTTCATGTATCGCGATGTCGTCGATGTGGTGGAACAGGCGGGCCATAAGCTCGATCTGATCATGATCCCCAAGGTCGGCACCGCCGCCGATGTCTACGCGCTCGACATGCTGGTGACGCAGATCGAGCGGGCGAAGAACATCACCCGGCGCATCGGCTTCGAGCTGATCATCGAAACCGCGCTGGGCATGCAGAACATCGGCGCCATCGCGGCGGCGTCGCGGCGCACCGAATCGCTGCATTTCGGCGTCGCCGACTATTCCGCCTCGATCCGCGCGCGAACCACCAATATCGGCGGCGCCAATCCGGATTATGCGGTACTGACCGAGGGCGGTGAGACCCATTGGGGCGACCCCTGGCACTACGCGCTGTCGCGTCTGGCGGTGGCGGCGCGCGCCAATGGCTTGCGGCCGATCGACGGGCCGTTCGGCGATTTCTCCGATGCCGCGGGCTATCGCGCGGCGGCACGGCGGGCGGGCGCGCTGGGCCTTGAAGGCAAATGGGCGATCCACCCGTCGCAGGTCGCGCTGGCCAATGAGCAATTCACGCCGTCGGAGAAGGAACTCGACCGCGCGCGGCGCATCGTCACGGCGATGGACGAGGCGAAGGCGGCGGGGCAGGGCGCCGTGTCGCTCGATGGCAGGCTGATCGATCTCGCCTCGATCCGGCAGGCCGAGGCGCTGCTAAAGAAAGCCGCCGCCGTCGCGGCCCACTGACGCGGCATTCGATGCGCCATTATCTCGATTTCGAAAAGCCGATCGCGGAACTCGAAGACAAGATCGAGGAGCTGCGCCATCTCTCCAACTCGGCCGAGCTCAACATCGCCGACGAGGTGGCGCGTCTCGAAACCAAGCTCGACCGCCAGCTCCACCAAATCTATGCGCGTCTCACACCGTGGCAAAAGGTACAGATCGCGCGGCACCCCGACCGGCCGCACGGTCTCGATTTCATCAACGGGCTGATCACCGATTTCACGCCGCTGGCGGGCGATCGCGCTTTCGCCGAGGATCGCGCCATTGTCGGCGGCATCGGCCGTTTTCGCGATCAGAGCGTGATGGTGATCGCGCATGAAAAGGGCGCCGATACCGAGGCGCGCATGCGCCACAATTTCGGCATGGCACGGCCCGAGGGCTATCGCAAGGCGCGGCGCCTGATGGAGCTGGCGGATCATTTCCGCCTGCCGGTTCTCACCTTCGTCGATACCGCCGGCGCCTATCCCGGCATCGACGCCGAGGAGCGCGGCCAGGCGGAGGCAATCGCGCGCGCCATCGAGACCTGCTTGCGGATCGAGGTGCCGCTGATCGCCACCATCATCGGCGAGGGCGGGTCGGGCGGCGCCATCGCGCTCGCCGCCGGCAATCGCGTGCTGATGCTGGAGCACGCGGTCTATTCGGTGATCTCGCCCGAGGGCTGCGCCAGCATCCTGTGGCGGCTCGGCGACAAGGCGCAGGACGCGGCCGAGGCGCTGAAACTGACGGCGCAGGATCTGACCAAGCTGGGCGTCGTCGACACGGTGGTGGCGGAACCGGCGGGCGGCGGCCATCGCGCGCCCCAGCAAACGATCGCGGCAATGGGCGACGCGATCCACGAGGCGCTGCGGCCGCTGACCTTGCTCGATGGTCCGACGTTGCGGGCACAGCGCCGCGAGAGATTCCTCGCCATCGGCGGCAAGGGTTTGTAGCCCGGATAAAAAAAGGCCCGCCAATTTGGCGGGCCCCATACGAACATGGAAGATCGGAGAGAAGGCTCAGCTTCCGGCGGCGCCGGAGATCACGGCGCCGAAGCGCACCCAGGTCTTGCCGTCGAATTTGGAGAGCTGCATCTGCTTGATCGGATGAAAATCCGTCGGGCTGGTGGTGACCTTGATGCCCGGCAGCAGCATCGGCGGCGTGTAGTTGAGATTGGCCGCCTGTTTCATGATGTTCTCGCGGCTCAAATTCTTGCCGCATTGCTTCAGCACCTGAACCATGACATGGGCGAGACCATAGCCATAGACGGCGTTGACGTCGATCGGATCGGCCGACGGGTCCCATTTCTTCACCCAAACCCGCCATTCCTTCATGTCGGCGTCGTTCTTGAAGGACGGATCGGTCGGGTCCTTGCCATAGCTGCCGGTGATGATGCCGATGCCGTTCTCCACGCCCGCCGGCTTCATCACCGAGGAGACGGAGATTGAGACGTTGGTCAAGAAGAACAGCGGCTTCCAGGCGAGCTGTGCGACCTTGCGGATCGATTGCGCCGCGAATTTCGGAATCGCCGCGACCACCAGTGTGTCGGCGCCCGAACCCTTGAGGGACACGATCTGCGAATCCACGGTCGGCTCGGTGGTTTCGTAGGTCTGCGTCGCGACCAGCATCGACGCCTTGCTGCCGAGACCCTCCTTGAGACCGGTCAGATAGTCCTTACCGAAATCGTCGTTCTGATAGAGCAGCGCGATCTTGGCGTTCGGCTTGTTCTGAAGAATGTACTTGGCGTAGATGCGGGCCTCGACCTGATAAGAGGGCTGATAGCCGATGGTCCAGGGATAATGCTTGGGATCGGCCCATTTGTCGGCGCCGGTCGCGACGAACAATTGCGGAATCTTGGCGTTGTTCAGATATTTCCGAATCGCGGTGTTCTGCGGCGTGCCCAGCGTGTTGAAAAAGAACAGCACATGATGGCTTTCGGCGAGGTTACGGACCTGCTCCACCGTCCTCACCGGGACATAGCCGTCATCCAGAGAAATCAGATTGATCTTGCGGCCGTTGACGCCGCCCTGATCGTTGATCATCTGGAAATAGGCGGCCTCGGTCTTGCCGATCGTCGCATAGGCGGAGGCCGGGCCGCTATAGGGCATGGTCTGGCCGATTTTGATGTCTTCGGCCGACGCTGGAAGCGCGGCCGCCACCGCGAGGCCCGCCATCGCCAGCCCCGCAAGTACCTGGTGTCTCACCATTCATTATCTCCCTATACGGTCCGGTGAAATCCGGACCTGTGCCATCGTTTCGCCACGCGAAGATCGCGTCAAATCACGGACGCGTCAACCTTTGGGTGTATTCAGCCGCCCGAGACGATGCCGCCGAAGCGCTGCCACGTGGTGCCGTTGAAGCGGCCGAGCTGCATATCCTTGATGACCCGGTAATCGCTGGGGCTGGTCTCGATCTTCACGCCGGGCAGCAGCATCGGCAATTGCACATGAAGATTGGTCGCCTGCTTCATCACGTTGGCGCGGCTGAGATCGTCGCCGCATTGCTTCAGCACCGCGATCATCGTCTGCGCCACCGCGTAGCCATAGACACTGAGCCCGTCCTCGGGCTTGCCGGCGGGGTCGTATTTCTTCATGAAGGCCAGATAGTCGGTGAGGCCGGCATCGTTCTTCCACGCCGGGTCGGTCGGGTCCTTCTGATAGATCGCGGCTATCAGGCCCTTCGCCTTCTCGAATCCGGCGGGCCGCAGCACTTGGTCGATCGAGGTCGAGACCGAGTTGACGATGTGCAGGGGATGCCAGCCGAGGTCCCACGCCTTGCGGATCGCCATCGCGGTGAATTTCGGCTGTGAAATATCGACCAGAATGTCGGCGCCCGACGCTTGCAGGAACACCATCTGGGAATCGATGGTCGGATCGGTCGGGGCATAAGTCTGTAGCCCGACGAACATCTTGTCGGCCTTGGCGCCCAAAATGTCGCGGATGCCATTGAGATAATCGTGCCCGTAATCATCGTCCTGATAGAGCGCGCCGATCTTGCCGTTCGGCTTGGCCTCCTGGATGTAGTGGCCATAGACCCGCCCCTCGGTGCGATAGGCCGGCTGCCAGCCGATGGTCCAGGGGAAATGTTTCGGATCGGCCCAGCGCGTCGCGCCCGAGCCGACGAAGATCTGGGGAATGCCCTTCTGATTGAGATATTTCTGCACCGCCAGCGAGGTCGGCGTGCCGACGCTGTCGAATATCGCCAGCACGTTTTCCTGCTCGACCAGCTTGCGCGTCTGCTCGACCGTCTTGGCGGGATTGAAGCCGTCATCCCAGCTCAGGAAATCGATCTTGCGGCCATTGATGCCGCCGTGATCGTTGATCATGGTGAAATAGGCGGCGCTGGCCTTGCCGATGGTCGAATAGGCCGAACCGAAACCGCTATAGGGCTGGGTCTGGCCAATCTTGATGCTGGTGTCGGTGACGCCGGGTCCGTATTTCTTTTCAGCGAGCGCGGGCTGGGCGGCGAGGAGGGCGGCAAGCAACAGCGCGCATGACCAAAGTGCGCCCCTCGACAGGCGCTTCGCGCCAGTTCGGGGTGAGGATTTTATTTTGGATGGCAAAAAGAAATGTGCCTCATCCCGAGCGCTCGCGTCGCGAGCCGTCGAGGGACGCACCGTGAATTTCCCATCGAACATTATTTCCTCCCCGAATCGTCGGCCGATCATTTCTCCCCAATAATTTCTCTTTGTCGCGCCAGCGTCAAACGCGCAGTGTGCGGCGATGCTCAGCGCCGCGCGGAAAGCCGAATTCGCCGAGCGCGGTTTTATCGTGCTGCGCGGCGCCGTGCCCGCCGCGCTGGTCGCGGCGGCGCGCGACAAGATCGACCGCTCGCTCGCCGCCGACGCCAGCATCGGCCGCAATCGCTGGTTCGCCGATAACAGTTTCTGCCCCGATCTGGTGCGCGATCCGACGATCGTTGCGCTGCTGCGCGGCACCAGTTTGCTCAGCGCGGTCGAGGAATTATTCGGCGCTCCGGACAGCGCCCGCGTTAACGACAGCGCGCAGATCGCGCTGCGCTTTCCCGATATGCGCGCCGAACCGGGGCATGGGGGGCCGCATATCGACGGATTTCCCGCCGGCACCAACCAGGTGGCACCGGGCGAGGTGTGGCGCCAGACCGCGCTGGTCGGGGTTTATCTCTCGGCGGCGGCGGCGGAGATGGGCAATTTCGTCGTGTGGCCCGGCTCGCCGCGCCGCATCGCCGCCTTCATGCGGGATCGCGACGCGCCGGTCTTTCTGCGCGCGCAGGGCGCCGAGGCGCTGCTGGCCGCCGCGATGAGCATCGATCTCGGCGCGCCCGAGCCGCTGATCGTCGCGCCCGGCGATGCCGTAATCGCGCATCACCTCCTCGCGCACAGCGTCGCGTGGAATCTGTCGCTGCGGCTGCGCTACGCGGTTTATTTCCGCGTTCTCCACCGCGACGACCAGCCGCGCGACCCGGCGCCGCTGATGGACGAGCGGCGCTTTTTCGCCGGCGCCTTCGGCTGACTCGCACGCAATCGCGTGTGATTGCCAAGCGGCGCGAATCGCCGCTACGGTCGCGCCAGCCGAGGGATTCATGAGCTGGCAAAATCATGCGCTGAAGACGTTCCTGCGCCACCGCGTGCGGCCCCTGTCGAAGGCGGGCGGCGAGGTGGAGATCATCCGCGCGACGGCGCGCCGGCTGGCGCTGAAGCCGCGCACGCCGAAGGGCTGGCGGGTGCGCGAATTGCTGCTGCCGCCGATGCACGGCGAATGGATCGAGCCGGACACCGACCGCGCCGCCGATCCGACCGACGGGCGCACGATTCTTTTCCTCCATGGCGGCGGCTATTTTTTCGGCTCGCCGCAAACCCACCGGCCGATCACCTTCGCGCTGGCGCGCGGCGCGTCCGCGCGCGTGTTCGCGCTCGACTATCGGCTGGCGCCGGAGCACCCGTTCCCGGCGGCGCTCGACGATGCCGTCGCGTGCTATCGGCGGCTGATGATCGACGGCGTGCCGGCGCGCAAGATCATCGTCGCCGGCGATTCCGCGGGCGGCGGCCTGGCGCTCGCGCTGCTGATCAGTCTGCGCGATCATGGCGATCCGCTGCCGGCGGGCGCCGTGCTGTTTTCGCCGTGGACCGATCTCGCCGCCACCGGGGCCAGCCTCGAGCGCAATAATTCGTCCGACCCGATGTTCATCGGCCCCGATATCGGCAAGTCGGCCCAGCACTATCTCGGCACCATGCCGGGGACCCACCCGCTGGCCTCGCCGCTTTATGCGCGGCTGAGCGAGTTGCCGCCGCTGTTCATCCAGGCCAGCGCCAGCGAGGTGCTGCTCGACGATTCACAACGCCTGGTGGAGAAGGCGCGCGGCGAGGGCGGCGATATCCTCTTCAAGGCGTGGCCAGATCTGCCGCATGTCTGGCACCTCTACAATCCGCTGCTGCCCGAGGCCCGCGCCGCCCTGCGCGAGGCGAACGCCTTCATCCTGTCGCGGCTGGCATAAGGCGTTGGACCGCTTGCGGCGCGGTCCGCGCGGTCGCTTAGTAATGGTTGTCGCGGTCTCGAGCCCTAACATCGCCTTCAGGCGCCCGAGCGACGCTGTGATCGCCGGACTGTGGGCGCAGCATGGTCGGATTGCCGGTGCGCGCTCCCATTTCGGCCGGACGGGTCGCCGGCGCAGCGCGGTTGAATGCCGCCGGATGGTTGGGATCGCGACGATGGTCGCCGTTCCCGGCATGATCGCGGTTGAACGCCGCCGGATGGTTTGGATCGTAACGGCGGTCGCCGTTCGCGGCATGATCGCGGTGCCAATCGCGGTTCTGATTGTAGTAGCCGCCATTGTCATACCCGTAGACGGCGGGGCCGCCCTCATACCCGTAGCCGTAATAGTCGGCATCATAGCCGTAACCCGGACCATAGCCGTAACTATAGCTATCCGTTCCATCACTGCCGTAATAGTTCGGCGTGGCGGCGCTGTAATCGTTGCCATAGGGTCCCGGCGCGGGTTGGTAGGCACAACCGGCCAACAGCGCGGCGCCAATAAGCGTGGCACCGAGCGTTGCGGTTTTGGTAAAGCGGATCATAATTGCCTCTTCTCGGAAATGTTCGGTAACGACTCGACACTTCCGCGGGGGGCGCGTTCCCGCCTGGGGCTAATGTCGAATTTTAACCCGCCTCTTGCCGTGCGCTTGCCGTAATCGGGGCAGTTTCTATACTGCGCGGCTTCGAATATCAGGGCTGCTCTATGAATGAGAAAGTAAAGAAGATCGTGCTCGCCTATTCGGGGGGGCTCGACACATCGGTGATTCTGCGCTGGCTGCAAGAGACCTATCAGGCGGAGGTGGTGACCTTCACCGCCGATATCGGCCAGGGCGAAGAACTTGGCCCGGCCCGCGACAAGGCCAAGCTGATGGGGGTGAAGGAGATCTTCGTCGAGGATCTGCGCGAAACCTTCGTGCGCGACTATGTTTTTCCGATGTTCCGCGCCAACACCCTCTACGAGGGGCAGTATCTGCTCGGGACCTCGATCGCGCGGCCGCTGATCGCCAAACGCCAGATCGAGATCGCGGAGCAGGTCGGCGCCGACGCGGTCGCGCATGGCGCGACCGGCAAGGGCAACGACCAGGTGCGGTTCGAACTGGCCTATTACGCGCTGAAGCCCGACATAAAAGTCATCGCGCCGTGGCGGGAATGGGACCTGACCTCGCGCACCAAATTGATGGAATATGCCGAGGCGCATCAGATTCAGATTCCGCGCGACAAGCGCGGCGAAGCACCGTTCTCCACCGACGCCAATCTCTTGCACATTTCCGCCGAAGGCAAAGTGCTGGAGGACCCGTGGTCCGAGCCGGAGGAATTTGTCTATAGCCGCACCGTCGCGCCCGAGGCGGCACCTGACCAGCCCGAATATGTCGAGATCGAATTCGCGGGCGGCGACGCCATCGCCGTCGATGGCACGGCGCTGTCGCCGGCAATGCTATTGACGCGGCTCAACGAGTTGGGCGGCAAGCACGGTATCGGCCGGCTCGATCTGGTGGAGAACCGCTTCGTCGGCATGAAGTCGCGCGGTGTCTATGAGACGCCGGGCGGCACGATTCTCCATGCCGCGCATCGTGGCATCGAAAGCATCACGCTGGATCGCGGCGCGGCGCATCTCAAGGACGAGCTGATGCCGCGCTATGCCGAGCTGATCTATAACGGCTTCTGGTTCTCGCCGGAGCGCGAGATGCTGCAAGCCGCGATCGACCGCAGCCAGGACCATGTCGAGGGCACGGTCCGGGTGAAGCTTTATAAGGGATCGGCGCGCGTGGTCGGGCGCAAATCGCCGAAGAGCCTCTACAGCCTCGCCCATGTCACGTTCGAGGAAGACCAGGTCTACGACCAGCGCGACGCGGCCGGCTTCATCAAGCTCAACGCGCTGCGCCTGCGCCTCGCCAAGGCGCTGCGGCAATAGATGATTCCGGCCGGTAAGCCGTTCGTCGAATTGCCGTTTCCGCCACGCACCTACGATATCGACTTCGCCGGGGTGGTGAACAATATCGTCTATATCCGCTGGCTCGAGGATTTGCGGCTGGCGCTGATGGCGGCGGTCTATCCGATCGATCGCGCGCTGCGCGAGGATGTGGCGCCGATCCTGCTGTCGACCGCTATCGCCTACGAAAAGCCGGCGACGATTCAGGACGCGTCGCTGGTCGGGCGGATGTGGGTGCCGGCGATGGAACGCATCAAATGGCATGTCGCCGCCGAGTTCGCCGTCGGCGACATCGTCCATGCCCGCGCCGAGCAGGTGGGGCTGTTCATCAGGCTCTCGACACGCCGGCCGGTCGCGCCGCCGGCGGGCCTGCGCGCCCACTACGCGCCGGAGACGATGTGACCTCGTTCATGGCGCTGGCACTGGACGAGGCGGAACGGGCCGCCGCGCGCGGCGAGGTGCCGGTGGGCGCGGTGCTGATCGAAGCTGCGAGCGGCGTTGTGTTGGCGGCGGCGGGCAACGGCACCATCGAACTCGGCGATCCGACGGCGCATGCCGAAATGCTGGTGCTGCGCGCGCCGGGAAAGGCGCGGCTCGACGGATGCGATCTCTATGTCAGCCTGGAGCCCTGTGCGATGTGTGCCGCCGCGATCTCGCTGGCCCGCATCCGCCGGCTCTATTTCGGCGCCTACGATCCGAAGGGCGGGGCGGTCGATCATGGTCCGCGCTGGTTTCAGCAGCCGACCTGCCTTCATCGGCCGGAAATCTATGGCGGGATCGAGGAAATCCGCGCTGGCGACCTGCTGCGCGCGTTCTTCCGCCCGCGCCGCTAGAGCAATTCATCGCCCGTTAACCGGGATTGGCGAAGATACCCGCAAAACTTGGGTATCTAACCATGACAGCCATGCCATCCTCATTGCCCAAAGCCGATACCGCGCATGCGGGCGCGCCGCCAGCGATCGACCATCGCGGGCCGGTCACCATCCCCGACGAGACGCTGCGCGCGATCGCCGCCATCCCCTATCTGCGCGAATATGATGACGGCATCTATCGCGATCTCGACATCGAGCTGACACTCGATTATATGCACCGCCGGTTCGTGGTGCCGCTGTCGCGCCATCTCGATATCGGATCGGCGACGCTCTTGGATTGCGCGTCGGGGTTTGGCTGGCTCGCCTTCGCCTATCTGCTCGCCGGCGGCAAACATGCCGCGCTGGTGGAAATGAGCGCGCCGCGCCTCGATGCCGCGCATGCCATCGCCCAGCGCCTCGGTGTCGCCGATCGCTGCAGCTTCCGCGACGAGCGCCTTCAAGATATTGCCCTCGCCGACGATGGCGTCGATATCTTCGCCAGCATCGAGACGCTTGAGCATGTCGGCCGCCCCAACATTCGCGACAGCGTGCGCAACATGGCGCGCATCGCGAAACACGCGGTCATCCTGACGACGCCGAACGCGCTTTTTCCCATTGTCGCGCACGATACCGAATTGCCGCTCGCGCATTGGCTGCCGGGCGGCTTGCGCCGCCGCTATGCCGATGCCGCCGGCCGTGCCAGTCTCGATCGCGGCAATCAATTCCTGGCGCCCTGGGATCTCGCGCCGCTGATGAAAAAATTCCGCCCGGCCAGCCGATACCAGACCTTCGCGACGCGCGAGGAATACGATCGCTTCTACCCGCATTACATGCCCTATGGCCCGCATCAGGCCGAGCGCTATCGCACCAAGCAGCGCGCCGGGCAGCGCCAGCTGCAGATCGCGCTGGCCGGAATCCTGGGCCGCTACTCGTTCGCGCTGGCGCCAAACCTCGCATCATTGTGGCTGCGGCGAGGGTAGCATGAGCATAGACGCGGATATTCAAGCCGGCATGCGGACGGTATGATGAGGGTATCACCGCGACTGCAAGGCGCCCGATCCCGTCTCGAGGGATTGGAGACGGCGTTGCTGCGGATGGGGCCGAAAACCGCGACGGCGGTGCTGGTCCTCGCCGGCATCGTCTTCGGCGAGCTGGTGCATCTCGCGATCATGCTGGTGGCCCACCCGCTGTTCACGCGCCCGATGCTGTTGTGCACCCTCGTGGTGACGGTGGTGGTCACCACCCCGGTGATCTTTTATTCCCAACTTTTGATCCGCCGCCTGATCCAGTCGCGCCGCGCGCTGCGCGCGCTGTCCAAGCGGCTGGCGGGGGCGCTCGACGAGGCGCGGGCCGCGAACGAGGCGAAGTCGCAATTCTTCGCCAACGCCAGCCATGAGCTGCGCACGCCGCTCAACGCGATCATCGGCTTTTCGGAAATGCTGTCGAGCGAGCAGCTTGGTCCTTTGGGTCAGCGCCGCTATGTCGAATATGCCGGCGACATCCATGGCAGCGCGCTGCATCTTCTGTCGTTGGTGAACGACCTCCTCGATCTCGCCAGCGCCGAGATGCGCCGCCACCCGGTGCCGAGCGACGCCGAATGCGATCTGCGCCAGATCGTCCAGGAGGCAATGCATATGGTGTGGCCGGCGGCGGAGCGCGATCAGGTGACGCTGGAAAGCCGCATCGCGCCGGAGCTTGCCGGACTCAAGGCCAATGAGCGCATGCTGAAACAGATTCTGCTGAACCTTCTGTCGAACGCGGTCAAGTTCGCGCCCGGCGGCGCGGTGCTGCTGACGGCGGCCCTGGACGGGCGCGGCGATCTCATCGTGACCGCCGCCGACACCGGCATCGGCATGAGCGTGGCCGAAATCGCGGTCGCCCTGAAGCCGTTCGGCCAAGTTAATAATCTGATCACCCGCACCCAAGCCGGAACCGGACTGGGCCTGCCGCTGGTGAAGGCGATGATGGAACTGCATGGCGGCACCATGCGGGTCGCCAGCGAACCCGGGCGCGGCACCACCGTCACCCTGCGCTTCCCGGCGGCACGAATCATGGTTCGCCCGCGCGCCGCCTTGCGCGCCGCGCCGGGCTGATCCCGGCGCCGGCCGCCGATCAGGCGAGCTGGATCGACGCCGCCTCGCGGCCCCGGCTGGCTTGCGATACATTCATGCGCACCGCCTGGCCCGGCTCCAGCGCCTCGATGCCGGAGCGGCGCAGCGCCGTGACATGGACGAAAATATCCTTGCCGCCGTCATTGGGCAGGACGAAGCCGAAGCCGCGCGCCGGGTCGTACCATTTGACCACGCCATCGAGCGATTCCGTCGGGCCGGTCGGCTCGTCCATGCGGTCGCCGCCGCGGTCGCGCCGGAAGCCGCCACCACCACCCCCGCCGCCGCGATCGCCCCCCCGATCGCCGCGGTCGGGCCGATCGTTGCGCGGCGGACGCGGCGCGGCGGTCGAGGCGTCAAGCTCGACCAGCGAGGCGACGGCGCGCCCCTTGGCGCCGTTGACGCAGTCGAACACCACGCTGGCGCCGTCAGGCGCTTCGTTGAAGCCCGCCCGCTCCAGCACCGCCGCCGGCAGGAAAACATCGCCGCTGCCGTCGCTCGGAATGATGAACCCGAACCCCTTGCTGCGATTGAACCATTTGACTTTGCCCGAAAGACGCTGACTGTCGCCCATCCCCTGCTGGTAACTCATCGCCACACCTTGGAACGATTCGCGCCCCCCCTTTTTTTGGCCCTATGCCGCCGTCAGGGGCGTGTGATCTGACGGGTGCCTGCTAAATTCATAGGCGTGAAACGACCCTGCGGCAAGTTCTATCCACAGGGCAGCCATGTCATTATGACGAGCCGCGCGTCGCGACCATCAGGTAGTTGACGGCGATGTCGGCGCCGCGTTTCCAGCGGTCGCGCAGCGGGTCATAGACCAGCCCCTCCAGCGCCGCGATTGTCAGTCCGGCGCGGCGCAGCGCCGGGGCGATTTCCGACGGCCGGCGGAAGCGGCGCCAATCGTGGGTGCCGCGCGGGACCCACCGCAGCACATACTCGGCGCCGACGATGCCCAGCGCGAAGGAGCGGGCGGTCCGATTGAGCGTCGACAGGATAAGCATGCCGCCCGGCGCCACCAGGGTCGCGGCGGCGGCGAGGAAGGCGTCTGGGTCGGGCACATGCTCCACCACCTCCAGCGCCAGCACGGCATTGTAGCGTCCCCCAGCGGCGGCCATCGCCTCGGCCGTGGCCTCGCGGTAATCGATGGCGAGGCCCGCGCCGGCGGCGTGGTCGCGCGCCGCCGCCAGCATCGCGGCGCCGGCGTCGATGCCGGTGACGGCGAAGCCCAGCCGGGTCATCGGCTCGGCCACCAGCCCGGCGCCACAGCCGATATCGAGCAGCGTCAGTCCGCCGAACGGCGTCAGCGCGCGCCCGTCCCGGCCGAACTGGCCGGCGAGGTGATCGCGCATGGCGGCGAGCCGAATTGGGTTGAGCCGGTGCAGCGGCTTCGCCTCGCCGTTTGGGTCCCACCAGCGCGCCGCCATGTCGGCGAAGCGCGCGATCTCGCCGGCATCGACCTCCGCCGGATTTTCGCTCACCCGCAAACGATTCCCAAGTGGTTCATATCTCGATACAATTCTTGTTTCGGCGGTGCCTTGCCTCGACGTCCGGCACAATAGTATGTATAGCCGCCCCTCAACTGGCAACCAACCCCCGCGATCGGTAGGCTCGAGGCGACATGGCGCGCATAGTCATGAAATTCGGTGGCACGTCCGTCGCCACGATTGAGCGGATTCGCGCCGTGGCGGAGCGGGTGAAACGCGAGGCCGATGCCGGGCACGAGGTCGCGGTGGTGGTCTCCGCCATGGCCGGCGTCACCGACCAATTGGTCGCATGGACCCACGCGGCGGCGATGCTGCCCGATCCCATCGAATACGACAATGTCGTCGCCACCGGCGAGCAGGTCACCAGCGGCCTCACCGCCTTGGCGCTGCAATCGCTGGGCCTGCGGGCACGCTCCTGGCTCGGCTGGCAGGTGCCGATCGAGACCGATGACGCCCATGGCCGCGCGCGCATCAAATCGATTCCGCTGACCGCGCTGCGGGCCGGCATGGCGGCGGGGGAGATCGCGGTGGTCGCGGGCTTTCAGGGCGTCGCGCCGGACGGCCGGATCACGACGCTGGGGCGCGGCGGTTCCGATACCTCGGCGGTCGCGCTGGCGGCGGCGCTGGGGGCGGAGCGGTGCGATATCTTCACCGATGTCGACGGCGTTTATACCACCGATCCGCGCATCGTTGCGAAGGCAAGGAAGCTCGATAAGATCACCTATGAAGAGATGCTCGAGCTCGCCAGCCAAGGCGCCAAGGTCTTGCAGACGCGCTCGGTCGAAGTGGCGATGAATCATCGCGTCCGCGTGCAGGTGCTGTCGAGCTTCAGCGACCTGCCCGGGACCCTGGTGGTGGATGAGGACGAGATCGTGGAACAGCAGGTGGTAAGCGGCATCGCCTATAGCCGCGACGAGGCCAAGGTGACGCTGCTCAAGGTGGCGGACCGGCCGGGCGTGGCGGCGGGCATTTTCGGCCCGCTTGCGGACAAGGCGATCAATGTCGATATGATCGTCCAGAATATATCGGAGGATGGGCGCTTCACCGATCTGACCTTCACCGTGTCGCGGGGCGATCTCGATCGCGCGGTGGCGGTGCTGGAGTCCAATCGCGCGGCGACCGGCTATGGCGCGCTCAAGCCCGACAAGGACGTCGTCAAGGTCTCGGTCATTGGCGTCGGCATGCGCAGCCATGCCGGCGTGGCGCAGCTGATGTTCAAGACGCTGGCCGAGAACGGCATCAATATCCTGGTGATCTCGACGTCCGAAATCAAAGTCAGCGTGCTGATCGCGGAAAAATACGCCGAGCTGGCGCTGCGCGCGCTGCACACCGCCTATGGGCTCGACGCGCCATGACCGGCGCCGGCGCGGAGGGGACGGTCGAAATCCGCGCGCGCGCCTTCGCGCGCGGCGACCCGGCGCGCGGCCAGCTCAACGCGCTGTGGCGGCGCGGCACCGATTTCCTCGGCTGCGAATTCGCGATCATGGGCGGCGCCATGACCTGGGTGTCGGAGCGTAACCTGGTCGCGGCCATTTCCAATGGCGGCGGCTTCGGCGTGATCGCGTGCGGCTCAATGAACGCGGCGCAGCTCGATGCCGAAATCGCGGCGACGATGGCGCTGACCCGCCATCCCTTCGGCGTCAATCTCATCACCCTCCATCCCGATCTCGCCGCCCTGAGCGAGGTGTGCATCCGGCGCGGCGTTTCGCACATCGTGCTGGCGGGCGCCATCCCCTCGACCGAGGCGGTGCGCCGGATCAAGGCGGCGAGGGTGAAGCTGCTGTGTTTCGCGCCGGCGCTGCCGATCGCGCGCAAGCTGGTGCGCATGGGCGCCGACGCCATCATCATCGAAGGCTCGGAGGCGGGTGGCCATATCGGCCCGGTCTCGACCAGCGTGCTGGCGCAGGAGATTCTGCCCAACCTGCCGCAAGTGCCGGTGTTCGTCGCCGGCGGCATCGGGCGCGGCGAGGCGATCGTCTCCTATCTCGAAATGGGGGCGGCCGGCGCCCAGCTCGGCACGCGGTTCGTGTGCGCCTCGGAATCGATCGCCCATCCGAATTTCAAGAATGCCTTCATCCGCGCCGGCGCGCGCGACGCGGTCGCGTCGGTCCAGCTCGATCCGCGCTTTCGCGTCATTCCGGTGCGCGCCATCCGCAACCAGGGCACCGCGCGCTTCCTTGAATTGCAGCGCGCCGTGATCGAGCGGTTTTTGCGCGGCGAGACCGATCAGAAGGCGGCGCAGCTCGGGATCGAGCATTTCTGGGCGGGCGCGCTGAAGCGCGCGGTGATCGACGGCGATGTCGAGACCGGGTCGGTCATGGCCGGACAGAGCGTCGGCATGGTCACGAAGCTGCAATCGACCCGCGATATCCTGGCCGAGCTGGTAACCCAGGCACTGAGCATGCTCGCGGCGCGCGACACGAGTCCGACGGCGCGGGCGGCGCCGATGGCGCCGATTCGGGCGGAGGGATGATGGAGTCGGGCGGCGCGGCGGCTACTCCCTCCCGCCGCCTGCTTCGCCGGCTGCGGGACGCGATGGCCGCGCCGGGCGGCGCCCAGGCCAAGCTCGACGCCATCGTGCGCATGATCGCGGCCGACATGGTCGCCGAAGTCTGCTCCTGCTATGTCATGCGCCCCGGCGAGGTGCTGGAGCTGTTCGCGACCGAGGGCCTCAACCGCGCGGCCGTGCACAATACCCGGCTGCGGGTCGGCGAGGGGCTGGTCGGCATCATCGCCGCCACCGCGCTGCCGCTGGCGCTGTCGGACGCGCAAGCCCATCCCGATTTCGCCTACCGGCCGGAAACCGGGGAGGAGATTTATCACTCGCTGCTCGGCGTGCCATTACGGCGCGGCGGCCGCGTGCTGGGCGTGCTGGTGGTGCAGAACCGCACGCGGCGCAATTACAGCGAGGAAGACACCGAGACGCTGCAAACCGTGGCGATGGTGGTGGCGGAGCTGGCCGCCAGCGCCGACCTCATCGCGCCGAACGAGCTCAGCCCGCCGAACTGGCCCGGCCTCAGCGCGCTGCGTCTCGACGGCGTGACGCTGAATGGCGGCCTCGCCAAGGGGCTGGCGGTGCTCCACGCGCCGCGCATTATCATCAAGCAAATCATCGCCGAGGACCCCGTCGCCGAACTGCGCCGCGTGCGTGTCGCCTTTGCCGCGATGCGCCAAGCCATCGACGAGCTGCTGTCGGCGAGCGACGTCGCCAGCGGCGGCGAGCATCGCGACGTGCTCGAGACCTATCGCATGATCGCGGCCGATGGCGGCTGGCTGCGCCGCATCACCGAGGCGGTCCAAGGCGGTCTCACCGCCGAGGCCGCGGTGCAGAAGGTGCAGGACGATAATCGCGCGCGCATGACGCAGGCGACCGATCCCTATCTGCGCGACCGGCTCCCC
>Ga0208357_1000679_pt1 | contig 26731 bp, 22 predicted proteins | sample NGESurdeep092012_6_FD_184487 | JGI IMG/M metagenome (GOLD analysis project Ga0208357, IMG submission 184487) | Arctic peat soil microbial communities from Barrow, Alaska - NGEE Surface sample F52-2 deep-092012 (SPAdes) | ecosystem: Environmental > Terrestrial > Soil > Wetlands > Peat ...
CGTCGATCCCTTGAACGTGGAGGAAATCGCGGCCGGGTTGGTCGCCGTGGCGACCGATGACGTCATCCGGGCCGATCTCTCCGCTCGCGGGGGGTCCTACGCCCGGGCGCGCACGTGGCGCGCGGCGGCGCAGGCCCACATCGACCTGTGGGGTTCACTGGCGTGACGTCGTCCCCCCTGGCGCTGTCCCTCGACGTGTCTGCGGTCCCCACCCGGCCGGGAGGGGCGGGTTATTACACGATGGAGCTTGCTCGTGCGCTGTGCGCCCGTGATGACATCCGGCTGACCATGGTGTCGCGGGTCGACGATCAGGATCGTTGGCGCGCGCTGGCCGGCGCCGGACACACGGTCGTGGGCGCCGTGCCCCGCTCACGCCCGGTCCGACTCGTCTTCGAGCAGGTCCGGCTGCCCCGCCTCATCCGATCGCTCGGCGTCGAGCTACATCACGCACCGCACTACACCATGCCCGAACGGTCCCGGGTGCCCTGTGTGGTCACCATCCATGACTGCATCTTCTTCGATCACCCGGAGTGGCATCTCCGCTCCAAGGCGGTGTTCTTTCGCCGGGCCATCCGTCGGGCGGCCCGCCACGCCGCCGTGCTCGTCACCGGGAGCGAGTTCACGGCGGCCCGGCTGCGGGCCTCCTGCGACGTGCGGGCCCCCATCGTGGTGGCGCCCTACGGCGTCGACCTGGGTCGTTTCACGCCGCACGAACCGGCCCCCGGAGCGGATCACCACCTCTTGGCCCAGTTGGGGGTCCCGACCGATCGCCCCTTGGTGGTCTTCGTCGGGACACTGGAACCGCGCAAGGGGGTGGCGCCTCTGGTGACCGCCTTCGATGAAGTGGCGGACGGCGACGGCGATGCCGTCCTCGTGCTGGGTGGAGGGACTGGCTGGGGTGTGGACACGATCGAGCGGGCGCTGGCGAAGGCCCGCCACGGAGACCGGATCCTTCGGACCGGCTATCTGTCCGATGCCGCGGTGCCGGCGCTCATGCGCCAATCCACCGCCGTCGTCTACCCGGCCGTCGAGGAGGGGTACGGCCTGCCGGCTCTCGAGGCACTGGCCTGCGGTGCGCCCCTGATCACGACCGCGGGGACGGCCATGGCCGAGATGGCCGGCGATGCGGCCGATCTGGTCACCCCGGGCGACCACGCCATGTTGGTCGGGGCCCTGACGGCGGCGCTTGAGCAGGGACGGGAAGGCACCGCGGTCGAGGGGCGCCGGGCTCGCGGTCTGGCGGTGGCCGCTGAACGGACATGGGAGGCCAGCGCCGCCCGGCACCTTCAGGCGTACCGGATGGCTCTGACCGGCCCGAACTAGGGTTCCAGCATGCGCGCACTGATCACCGGCGGCAAGGGTTTCGTGGGCCAATGGCTCGCCGCCCATCTCAAGGACTGTGGCGACGAAGTGGTGGTCGTCGACGTCGAAACCGACGTGGCCGATGGGGTGGCGCTGAGAAAAGTGGTCACCGATGCGGCGCCGGAAGCCATCTACCACCTGGCCGCTCTGACCCACGTCGGCGAGAGTTGGGACAACCCGAGCCAGGTCCTCCGGGTGAATGTGATCGGCACGGCGGAATTGCTCGCCGCCGCTCGGTCGCTGGCCCGGCCCCCCACGGTTCTGGTGGTGAGCTCGGCCGAAGTGTACGGCGTGGTCACGCCCGAACAGCTCCCGCTGGACGAGGGTACGCCGACGGCGCCGGCCACTCCCTACGCCGCCAGCAAGCTGGCCGCCGAGGCCGTCGCGCTCCAGGCCTGGCGCGGCTACGGCCAACCGGTCATCGTGGTGCGGCCCTTCAATCACATCGGACCGGGGCAATCGCCCAACTTCGCCGTACCGGCACTGGCCAAGCGCATCGTCGAGGCTCGCAGGTCGGGCGCCACCTCGCTGCGGGTGGGCACCCTGACGACGCGGCGTGACTTCACCGATGTGCGCGATGTCGTCGTGGCGTACCGGCTGCTGATCGAGCACGGGGTGCCCGGGTCGACCTACAACGTCTGTTCCGGAAAGGATGTGGCGATTTCAGAGGTCGCTGACGATCTCTTGTCCCTGGCCCGGGCCGACCTCGAACTCGTGACCGACCCCGACCTGGTTCGGCCGGTTGATGTGCCTGTCCTGCAGGGCGACGCCGGCCTCTTGCGGGCGGCTACGGGGTGGGTCCCCTCCATCCCACTCGCGACAACGCTCGCCGATGTCCTGGCCTCCTGGGAGACCGACTAGCGGCGAGCGTTGTCAGCGAGATGACAGCCTGAGGACAGCCTGGGTCAGGCGGGGACGACCCGCTGACGGATCTGGTTCCGCACCTCACGGGCCTGGTCGAAGGCCTTGTTCGTCACCTTGGTGACGGTCGGGGGCAGCTGCTCTTCCACCGGCTGAAAGCTGGTCTCGAGGAATTGCGCGGCACTCTCGACGAGGTCGTCCAGGTGCTTGACGCCCTTGGTTACCTCATGGCGAGCGTCGGTCAGGCGCTCGTCGAGCGAGAAGTCCTTCGCCAGCTTGTTCTTGAGCTCAACCCGCTGGACCTGGGCCCGCTGGTAGCCCAGCACGCCGAGGCCGACGGCCACGTAGGCCGCGTCGCGGGCCAGATTTCCGACGCCCTTGGAGAGGCTGTTGATGTTGGTCAGTTCAGGCATGTGTTCCTCCTGGTTTCTCGGTTGGTATTGACAGCGGGCACGCGGTCCGCAGACCCCATCGGGCCATGACTTCGACCCTCGCCTACAAGAGTATAGCATTTGTTAAACAGTTGCAAGCGTTTTTGGCCGGATTAGCGACCCTCAGGCGTGGATAGGGAACGTATAGCCTCATGCCCCTGATGGACGTCCAAGCACCGGCAGTGGTTGCCGTAGTGGTCACCACCGATCCCGGGCCTTGGTTTGAGGAGACGCTGACCTCCCTGGCCAGGCAGGACTACGAGGGGCTTTCGGTGCTCGTCCTGGCCACCGGAGGCGGCGCGGACCCCTCCGAACGGGTCGGCCGGATCCTGCCCAACGCCTTCGTCCGCCAACTCCCCGGCGATCTCGGGTACGGCGCCGCCGCGAACACCGCCCTGGAGATGGTCGAGGGGGCGGCCTTCTTCCTGCTGTGCCATCACGACTGTGCCCTCGACGACGACGTGGTGCACAACATGGTGGAGGAATCGTTCCGTTCCAATGCCGGCGTCGTCTCGCCGAAGTTCGTGAACTGGGACGACCCTTCCATCCTGCTCCACGTCGGGATGAGCTGCGACAAGACCGGAGCGGTGGTCGACCGGATCCAGGACGGCGAGGTCGACCACGGGCAACACGACGCCGTGCGCGACGTCTTCGTGGCGCCGGGTGCCTGCATGCTCATTCGGGCCGACCTGTGGCGAGAGTTGGGCGGCTTTGACGCCGGGATCGTCGCCATGGGGGAGGATCTCGACCTCTCGTGGAGAAGTCAGGTCGCCGGATCACGCGTCGTCGTCGCCCCGGACGCACGCGTGCGGCACCGGGAGGTCGTGGCCAGCGGGTCCGAACCGCTGGCCGCGTGGGTCGCGGAGGGAGACCACCCGGTGACGTTGCAGGCCCTGCAGCGGCGGCACGAACTGCGAGCGGTGCTGAAGTGCTATGGCCGGTTCCACCTCTTCCGGGTCCTGCCCCAAGCGGGACTTCTGGCCTTCTTCGAAGTCGTGGTGGCCCTCTTGGCCCGTGACGGACTGCGGGCCCGGGCGGTGGCCGGGGCCTGGACCTGGAACGCCAAGCACTGGGGCGAAGTCCGGGCGCTCCGCGCCGAGCTCAAGGCCCGTCGCCTGTTTCCCGATTCCGAGGTCCGGCGTCTGCAGTTGCGCGGCAGTGCTCGACTGAGCCGCTACTTCTCGCGCCTGAGTCACCAGGGGCTGGCGGCGGCCAACGCGGTGGTGTCGTCGCGCCAGGGGGCGAGCGCGCCTCAACCAGAGCCCGAGGTGGCCGTCCTCACGGGCAGCGTCGGGCTGGCCTTCAGTGAGGACGCCGATTTCGACGACCTGGACGATCTCGGCCACCGTTCGGGGCGCGACCGGTTCGGCCGCAAGGTGCGGCGCGATCCGCTGACGTCGGGCCGGTCCCACACCGTCGCCATCGTGGTGACGGCGATCGTGGTCCTCCTGGGCACGCGGGAGCTTCTCTTCGGCACGTTGCCGCTGGTCGCACAGCTGGCGCCGCTCCCGGGGTGGGCCGGCAGCTGGCACCACTTCTTTTCGGGCTGGCAACCGGCCGGCGTGGGAACGACCGCTCCCGCCACCCCGGCCTTTGGCCTGGTCGGCCTGGTGGGCACGGTGCTCCTCGGGTCAATGGGCCTGGCGCAGCGGATCCTGATCCTCGGCTGTATCCCGCTCGGGGCCATCGGCTTTTCCCAGCTGATGCGCCCCCTCGTCTCGGCTCGGGCTCGAGTCGTCGCCACCATCTGCTACCTGGGGCTTCCCCTGCCCTACGCCGCCTTGGGCACCGGACGTTGGGACGGTTTGGTGGCGTACGCCACCCTTCCCTTCATCGTGGCCCGCCTCGCTCGTGCGGCGGAGGTGGCTCCCTTCGACCAGGTGACCGGAGGGGGTTGGCGCTCGACCGCGTTGGGCCAGATCGCCGTGCTGGGGGCCATCATCGCCGTCGCCACGTCGTTCGCCCCGGCCGTGCTGCCCATGACGCTGGTCTGCGCGGTGGCCTTCGTGGTGGGATCGATCGTGACGGGGTCCACAGACCTGGGCGGCCGCGTCCTCTGGGTGGCGGCCAAGGCCGTGGGCATGGCGGTCCTGCTCATCGCACCGTGGGCCGTGGGGACCTTGACGGCGGGATCCCATGCCGTCGGTATTTTTGGCCTGCCGATCTCGGCCGCCAACGCGCCGAATTGGGGTGACGTCATCCGCTTCGCGGTGGGCCCGACCGCCCGGTCACCCATCGTGTGGCTGCTCGTAGCGGCCTCGGCCCTCCCTCTGCTGATCGGCCGGGGCCAGCGCTTGATCTGGGCGGCCCGCTTCTGGGCCCTGGCCTGCCTGTCATGGATCCTGGCCCTTGCCTCCACGCGCGGATGGACCGGTGCCTTCACTCCCTCGGAAACGGTTGTCCTGGTGCCGGCCGCCATCGCGGTGGCGGCGGGCGTCGGCCTCGGTATCGCCTCCTTTGAGACCGACGTGGCCAGGGTCGCCTTCAGCTGGCGCCAGGTCATCAGCGGGGTGGCGATGATCGCCGTCAGTCTCGGGATGTTGCCGGTGGCGGTGGGCGCGCTCGACGGTCGATGGGGGCTGCCGGCCAACGGCGTCGAGCAACCGCTGGCGTTCCTGAACCAACCGAATGCCACGGCGGCGTATCGAGTCCTCTGGCTCGGCGACCCGCGTGCCCTCCCGGTGGGGGGCTGGCCCGTCGACGCCGGGCTGTCCTATGCGCTGACCGGCCAGAGCCTGCCCGACGCCACGCTCGTGTGGACGCCCGCCGGTCCGGGCCCCGCCGCCACGGCCGCGGCGGGGCTGCAGTTGGCCTTGGATGGCAATACGGTGCACCTCGGCCGTCTCCTGGCACCGCTCGGGGTGCGGTACGTGGTGGTCGTTGACGGCATCAATCCGGTCGGCTCGGAGGTGGCCTCGGTCAACGCTCCTCCGCCGGTCGGCCTGCAGCGTTCTCTGCTGGACCAGGATGACCTGCAGGCCGTGCCCGGGCAGGTCGGCGTGCAGGTCTACCAGAACGCCGAGAACCTCCCGGTGACCGCCCAGCGCGCCCGTCCGCCCCTGCCGACGGGCCCCATCTGGTCCTTCCCGACGGCGGCCGACGTCCAGGGATGGCGGCCCGTCCTCACGCCCCTGGCCCACCGCAATGGCGCGACCGGAACCATCGCCTCGGGCCCGGTGTACGCGGGGTACGCCCCGGCCGGAGATTTCACCCTGGACGTCGGTGGCCACGCCGCCACCCGCCGGCCGGCGTTCGGCTGGGCCGGCCAATACCCCGCAGCCACCGCGGGACCGGCCTCGCTGGCCTTTCACAATTTCCCCTTCGTGCCCCTGGTCGTGTTGGTGGAGTTGGCGGGCTGGTTGGTGCTGGCCGCGGCGCTGCTGGGGTGGCGGCGCCGGGGGCGCCCGGCGCAACCGACACGGGAGGAACCGTGAGCCCGGCCGCCCACAGCGAGCCGAGGCGATGGGTCGTCCTCGTGGTGGTCCTGGTGGTGATCGTCGGCGTCGCGGTCCTGTCCCGTTCGACCGCCTCAGCTCCCCCCGCCGCCTCGTTGCCCGTTCCCGGGGCCATCGTGAGCGAGCCGCAGGCTGAATCGTCGGCCTGGTATTGCGCGGGGCAGTCGACCGCCTCGGGGCAACTGGCCGTCGGATCGGTGGAGCTCACCAACACCGGCTCACGGGCCGTGGCCGGCTCCATCACATCGACCTCGGACACCGGGGCCTCGGTGGCCGCCCCGGTGTCGGTACCGGCCGGGGGCCAGCTGGTGGCCGCCACCCCGGCCTCGGCGGGATCGTGGGTCTCGCAGTCGGTTGTCCTCTCGGGCGGTGGGGTAGCGGTATCCCAGCTGATCCACGGGCCGTCCGGTTGGGCGCAGTCGCCGTGCCAGAGCGGAACCTCCCAGCAGTGGTACTTCCCCAGCGGAACGACGGCGGGATCGAACAATGTGTACACGGCCCTGTTCAACCCGACCTCGACCCCGGACGTGGTGGACTTGACCTTCGTCACCCCCTCGGAGGTGGTGCACCCCATCAGTTTCCAGGGCATCGTGCTCCAACCGGGGCAGACCCAGGTCGAGAACGTGGGCTCGTACGTGCAGAACCAGCAAGCGGTCGCCACCACGGTGACGACGAGGACGGGGCGCGTGGTGGCGAGCGAGACACAGGTCTTCTCGGGAACCGGGGCCGGCTTGGCCATCGTGCCGGGGTCTCCCCATCCCGAGTCTCGGTGGTCCATCCCGCAAAGCCGGGAGGTCTCCATGGGGTCGACCTCTCTTGACATCTTCAATCCAGGCTCGACCACCGAGGCCGTCACCGTGAGCACACGGCTGGCGTCGGGCCCCCTGCCGGCGTTCCACGCCCAGGTCCTCCCCGAGTCCACCTGGACGCTGGCCACCAGCGCCCAGACGCGGATTCCCAAGGTTGGCGCCAGCACCGCCGGCAGCTATTCCACCATCGTGCAGGCCTCCGGGGGGGACGGCGTGGTCGTCGGTCGCTCGGTGGTGGCGCCGAGCGGGTCGCCCACCCCGCTGGCCGGGCTGTCCAACGCGGTGGACACCTCGAGCGCCACCTCGCCCTCACACCAGTGGGTGGTGCCCTCCCCGGGCAGTGCGTCGGCGCCGGTGCAAGCGGGAGCGGCGCCGAGCGAGATCGCCCTTTCCAATCCGACCGGCACCACCGAGACGTACTCGGTCTCGGTGATGACGCCGAAGGGGAACCGGCTCCTGACCAAAGGACGATTGCCTCCGTCGACCTTCATCTCGCTGAGCGGGCCGGCCCTGACGGCGGCGGGGCTCAATCCGCTGCTCGTCAGCTCCAGCGGCTCCGTGGCCATCGGCGCGAACGTCGGCCCGACGGGCGCCTACGGCGTGGTGACCATGCCCGGGATCCCGCTCTCCGGAGCCTCCGGAGGCTGAACGCTACAACTGCACGTTACAGATTGTGACGTTGCCACCGGCGCCACAGCAGGCGACCGACCAGCGCGACCACCCCGAGACTGAGGACCACGAACAGAGCCGGCCCGGCCGCGCCGACCACGCCGTCGACCCCGTCGAAGAACCCGCGCACGCTGTCATGCCAGGCCCGGTCGATCCCGCTCGGCGCGTGAGGGGCCGGTCGGTGCGCCGGAGGCGGCTCGTGCACCGTGACGGTCAAGGTCGAGTAGGTCGTCTCATTGGCCAAGACCGCTAGCTGCCCCTGCAGCTGCTCTATCTGGGATTGCAGGGTGTCCAGTTGGGCCTGCACGGCCAGAATGTCACTGATGGATGTGGCCTTGGCCAAGATGGCCAGGTACTGCTGGCGGCTGGCTTGCAGGCTGGTGATCCGGGACTGCAGGTCGACGTACCTTCCGGTTACGTCCGTGGCCTTGGTGGTGAGGTTGAGGCTCTTCCCGAGGACCTGCGCGTTGTGCAGCACCGCCCCGAAGCTGGACTCGGGGACCTCCAACGTGACGCTCCCCTCGGGTGACGTGCCCCGCGCCCCCGCGTGGGCCCTGGTTTGGGTGTTGGCCACAAAGCCCTGTGCCCTGGTGGCCAGCGTGGTCAAGGCGGTGACGGTGGACGTCAGGGCACCCTTGGGGACCTGCAGGTCGAGTGAGCCCGTCTGCGCGATCTTGGTCGACTGGCCGGCCGGCGAGGTCGACTGGGGGGCCGCGCCGGTCGGCGCCGAAAGGCTCTTGTTCGGCTGTACTGTTCCCTGGACTGGGCTGAACGACCGCGACGGCCCACCGGCTTTCGGCGTCGCCGTGGATCGTTGCGGCCCAGCCGCCACCGAGGTGGTGGGGTGTGATCCGGTCGTCCCGGGCCGAAGGGCCAGCCCCACGCCGACGATCCCGGCCAACACGATCAGACCGGCGGCGACCGCCAGCAGCCGATTGGAGCGGAGGGTCCCTGGTCCCGTTCGGCGACCGGGCGGCGGCTCACCGGTTTCGGCGGCCGGGGTGACCCGACCCTCATCGAGGCTGCCATCGTCGGTGTCATCGAGGGTGCCATCGTCGGTGCCGAGAGCCCGGCCGACGATGTCGCTGGCACCAGACGCCGGGACCTCGAAGGCGGCGCCGGCTTCGACGAACAGGGTCCCCAGGAAGTCGTCGGTCAGTGCGGGCATGTTCAGGCCTCCTCGGTCTGGTCGAGGGTGGCCTCGTCGGCCAGTGCCGCGATGCTGGGGTCCTCACCCAGTCGCCGCCGCGCCTCATGCAGTCGCGACTTGACGGTGCCAGGGCGCCGGCCGATGGCCAGGGCGATGTCTCGCTCGCTCAGGTCGGCGTAGTAACGCAGGACAACCGGGACACGGAGGGAGACGGGGAGTTGCTGGAGTGCGTGGAGCACCGTCTCGGCCACCTGGCTGTGTTGCGCGATGGTGTCAGGGTCGCTTCCTCTCCCTGGGATGTGGGCCAGTGGGCCATCGTCGGCCCGGTGGTCACGGTGCGGGATCTCCTGTCGCAGCTTGGAGTAGCACGCATTGACCACCACTCGATAGAGCCACGGCTGGATGCTCGATACCGACGCCAGGGAGGCCCGGAAGCGCCAGGCGCGCAGGAAGGCCTCTTGGACCGCCTCTTCGGCGTCGGCCCGGTTGCCGAGAATCAGGCAGGCGGTCCGGAACGAGGGGACATAGCCCTGTTCCAACCACGCCTCGAGGTCCTGTTCCACCATCCCCCCTTATGACGCAGCGCAACGCAGTTCGGTTCGCGCTGCGTTGGCTCAGGGCGAAGGGGTCGTCGGACCTTCGGGGGGTTGAGCGGCCGAGGGTGATTCGGGCGGGGGCCAGGGGGGCGGCGCCCAGGTCCCCTCGGCACCGGCTGGCGGAGAGGCGGCCGGCACCACGGCCGGTTCGGGATCCCCAGGGTGGCTGCCCGTGCCGTTTCCATTGGTCGGCGCGCCGTGGAACTGGGGCACCGCCTTGGCACCTTCGGTGTGGACCGGTGCGCCGTGGGCCTCGTCGACCAGGCGCGAGACCTCCCGGCCATCGATGATCTCATTGTCGAGGAGGGCCCGGGCGATGGCGTTGAGGCCGCTGCGGTGCTGGCTCAGGACCTGCATGGCCCGATCTTCCTCGGCCCTTAGGATCCGCTCCACCTCATCGTCAATGATCTTCGAGGTGTCTTCGGAGTAGTCGCGCGTGTGCATGAGGTCCTCGCCGAGGAACACCTGTCCTTGCGAACCCCAGGCCATCGGGCCGATGGCCTCACTCATGCCCCATTCGCGCACCATCTTGCGGGCCAACTCGGTGTTGCCGACCAGGTCGTTGGCGGCTCCGGTCGACAGGTCGCCGTAGACCAGCAGCTCGGCCACCCGGCCACCCATGCGGACACAGAGCGAGTCTTCGATGTACTGGCGGGGGTGGATGTGACGCTCCTCCATGGGGAGCTGATGGGTCACGCCCAAAGCCATGCCCGTCGGCAGAATCGTGACCTTGTGCACGGGGTCTGCGTGCTCGAGGACATAGGCCAGGACGGCGTGCCCACCCTCGTGGTAGGCGATCCGCTCCTTCTCACCGTCGGAGAGCACCATGCTCTCCCGTCGTTGTCCCAGCAGCACCCGGTCGCGGGCGGATTCGAAGTCCTCCATGGCGATGTCCAGACTGTCCCTCCGCACCGCGTGCAGGGCGGCTTCATTGACCAGGTTGGCCAGATCGGCGCCGCTCATGCCCGGAGTGCCGCGAGCGACCACGGTGAGGTCCACGCTGTCGTCCATCCGCTTTCCCTTGCAGTGGACCTGCAGAATCGGTAGTCGCTCTTCGAGGTCGGGCAGCGGCACCACGATCTGGCGGTCGAACCGCCCGGGCCGGAGCAGGGCGGGGTCCAGGATGTCGGGGCGGTTGGTCGCCGCGATCATGACGACACCCTCGGAGGTGTCGAAACCGTCCATCTCCGAGAGCATCTGGTTCAGCGTCTGCTCCCGCTCGTCGTGCCCGCCACCGAGTCCGGCGCCGCGCTTGCGGCCGATGGAATCGATCTCGTCGACGAAGACGATGGCGGGAGCCTGCTTGCGGGCTGTCTGGAAGAGGTCGCGTACCCGACTGGCGCCCACGCCGACGAACATCTCCATGAAGTCCGACCCGCTGACCGACATGAAGGGCACGCCGGCTTCGCCGGCGACGGCCCGGGCCAGGAGGGTCTTCCCGGTCCCGGGGGGACCGACCAGGAGCACGCCCTTGGGGATCTTCGCCCCGATCTCCTTGAAGCGCGCCGGTGTCTTCAAGAAGTCGACCACCTCGCTGATCTCCTGCTTCACGCCGGCATAGCCGGCCACGTCCTCGAATGTCGTCGACGGACGGTCACTGCTGAACTGCTTGGCCTTGGAGCGTCCGATCGACATGATCCCCGACATCTGGCCCTTGGTCTGGCGGCCGATGAAGTAGATGAAGGCGGCCCCGATGAGGATGATGAAGAGGTAGGGAGCGAGGTCCCCCAAGAGGCTGGTCGTCTGCGGGGGGAAGCTGACCGCCACGCCGTCGTTGCGCATGGTGGTGACGTCGTTGGGCAGCGACGGACTCGGTCCCTGGGCCTGGTACGCGGTCCCGTCCTTGAGTTTCCCGGTGATCTCGCCGGTGCTGTTGCTGATCTGGGCCGTGCCCACTTGCTTGGACGTCACATCCTGCATGTACTTCGAGTAGCTGATTGTCTTGTTGGTGGTCCCCTTGTTGGCCCCGAGGACCACGAGAATGGCCACCACACCGATCGCGGCCACACCGAGCAGCCAGCGGTAGTTCTGGCTGGCCGGGGCATTTCCCGGTGGCGTGCTCCCGTCACCCGGCGGTGTGCTGGGTTGATTCGGGGGCCGATCTGGGCGTTGAGGACTCACCAGGCCATGCTATGCGTCCAATTCACCAAGTGGTGACCGCCCGGAGGGGGAGGCCATTGGCGCCTGGCGTGCCAGTATCGTCGGGCCGGTGAGCGAAATCGACCCCAAGGCGGTGTTCCCGGGAGGCAGGAACCCACCACCGCTCGCTCCGGGGACCGTACCGCAGGGGTATATGCCGCTGGACCTGGTCAACTCCTCCGGGCTGGCCGTCCCCGTCCCGCCACCCCCAGAGCTGGTGCCCGGGGATGGCCCCTTCCTCGACCGACCCGGCGTTCCACCGACCACCAAGCACCACGCCTGGGCCTGGCTGATCTACGCCGTCGCCGGCTTCGTCATCGGGCAGCTCCTGGCCGGGGTCTTCGGAATGATCGCCGGCGTCATCGCCGGGAAGACCAGCGGGCAGATCACGTCCATCGCCTCGGCGCCGGTGCCTCCGGAGTGGTACGTCGTCTCGACCTTGCTCGGTTTGTGGATCGGATTCTTCGGGGCTCCCTGGCTGGCCAGCCGGCGACACGGGACGCGCCACTTCCTGGCCGACCTGGGCGTTCGTTTTCGTCTCATCGACCTGGTGGGGATCGCCGTCGGGATCGGCGGCCAAATCGTCATCATCATCTTGTACCTCCCCTTTCAGCACGACATCCACAACTTCAATGCCCCGTCACAGAAGCTGACCGGGGGTTCGCATGGCGGCGGCTTCTTGATCGTCGCCTTGGCCACGGTCATCGTCGCCCCGTTCATGGAGGAGCTGGTGTTCCGGGGCCTGCTCCTCAAGGCCCTCGTCCGGCTCTTCACGCCCGTCCTCGCCACGCCCTCACGGGCCCGGGTCGCCGGCGTCGTCCTGGCCGTCATCGCCGACGGGATCCTCTTCGGCCTGGCCCACGGTGAATTGGTCCAATTGGCCGGGCTGGCCGTGTTCGGGATCGCCCTGGCCACCATCTCCTATCGCACCGGGCGATTGGGCATGAACATGGTGGCGCACGCCTCCTTCAACCTGGTGGCCGTCCTGACCATTCTTAGCCAACGGGGCGGATTGATCCATTAGGGCCCGGCCGGTTCCCGGCCCGGGCGCCGCCCCCGGCCCGGGCGCCGCCGACGGGCCACCGGCGGACCACCTTTCGTCGGCCCCCTAAGGTTGGCCGGGTCATGACCCGCATGGACCACGTCTTCAAGGCCTACGACATCCGGGGCACCGTGCCCGACCAGCTCGATGCCGCCATGTGCCGGGCCATCGGGCGGGCGGTGGCCCGCTTCGCGGCGGCTCCAGAAATCCTGATGGCCCGCGACATGCGCACCTCGGGCGTCGAGCTCTCGCGTGCGTTCGCCGACGGGGCCAGGTCCGAAGGCGTCGGCGTGACGGACCTGGGTCTGGGGTCAACCGATTTCCTCTATTTCGCCTCGGGTCACCTCGATGCGCCCGGAGCGATGTTCACGGCGTCGCACAATCCGGCCCGGTACAACGGCATCAAGCTGTGTCTCTCCGGGGCGCGTCCCATCGGCATCGACACCGGCCTGGTCGAGATCGAGGAGTTGGCCGAGGACCTCCTGGACCAGCCCATCGGTGCCCTCATCGGGACGTGGCGGGAGTTGGATCTGCTGCCCGAGTGGGCCGAGCATGTGCTCTCGTTCGTCGACCGTGGCTCGCTGCGCCCGCTCAAGGTGGTGGCCGACACCGCCAACGGGATGGGTGGTCTCGTCGTCCCGACCGTGTTCGCCCACCTGCCGTTCTCGGTGGAGATCCTCTATCCCGAGTTGGACGGGTCGTTCCCCAATCACCCGGCCGACCCGATCCAGCCCGAGAACCTGATTGACCTGCAGGCAGCCGTCCTGGCGCAGGGGGCTGACATCGGACTGGCCTTTGACGGCGATGCCGATCGGGTCTTCCTGGTGGACGAGCGGGCCCAGCCGGTCTCCGGTTCGCTCACGACGGCGCTGGTTGCCGCCTCCATGCTGCACAAGCACCCGGGCGAGACGGTGCTGTACAACCTCATCTGCTCCCACATCGTCCCCGAAACGGTGGAGGCGTTGGGCGGCAAGGCCTTCCGGACCAAGGTGGGTCACTCCATCATCAAGAAGGTCATGGCCGAAACGGGCGCTGTCTTCGGGGGAGAGCACTCGGGCCACTACTACTACCGCGACAATTTCCGTGCCGACTCCGGCATCATCACCGCGCTCCTCGTCCTCGAACTGCTGAGTCAGAGCGACCAGACCCTCTCCGGGCTGCTGGCTCCCTACCAGCGCTACAGCGACTCGGGGGAGATCAACACCGAAGTGCCGGATCCGGCGGCCACGGTGGAGGCGATCGCCGCCCACGAACGTCTGGCCGGCGCATCAATTGATCTGCTCGATGGACTGACGGTCGAACACCAAGACTGGTGGTACAACGTGCGCCCCTCCAACACCGAGCCACTGCTGCGGCTCAACGTCGAGGCATCGACACCGGCGCTCTGCGCCGCCCATGTGGCCGATGTCCAGGCCCTCATCGCCCGATTCGCCACCGCCACCCCGTGACCTGAAGGAGACGCATTCCATGACCCTTGACCCGTTGTTGCTGGATGTCCTGGCCTGCCCGGTCGACAAGAACCCGCTCCTCTGGTTCGCCGACGAAGGCATTCTCTACAATCCGCGGCTGCACAAGAGTTATCGGGTGGAGGACGGTGTGCCCATCTTGCTGGTCGAAGAAGCGACCGATGTCACCGACGCCGAGCATGGTCGCTTGACGGCCAAAGCAGAACAGGACGGGGTGCGAGCCACCGGGCCACAGGTGGGGTGAGCCACCCCTACCCGCTCGACACCCTCGGCCTGTGGGACGCCACGGCCGGACTGCCCGAGCAACTTGGTGCCGCGGCTGACGACGCTATCGATGCCCTCCGCCGGGTGACCCTTCCCGCTCGGGTTGACCTGCGCGCCGTCGTGGTGTGTGGGGTCGGCAGCAGCGGGCTGGCCGGCGACGCCGCCGCCGCCATGGGGGCGTCCATCCCGATCGTGGTGAGCAAGGGCGACGACGTGCCTGCCTTCGTGGGTCCCGACTCTCTGGTCTTCGCCGTGTCGTGGTCCGGCGACACCGAGGAGACCGTCACCGCGGCCCGAGCGGCCCGCGAGCGGGGGGCACCGATGATCGCCATCTCGGGGGGTGGGGCACTGACCGAGCTGGCTCTGGCATCGGGCCTGGCGCACTTTCCGCTGCCCGGCGACCTGCCCGCTTCCCGCACCGCCTGGGGTGCCGCCGTGGTCCCGCTCCTCCTCACCCTGGCGCACCTCGGCGTGGTGCCAGACGTGACTCGGTCGCTCGCCGACTGCCTCCCGGCGTTGCGCCGGCGACGCGACGCGCTGGTGGCCGCTCGCAGCCCGGCCGAAGAGGTCGCCCGACGCATCGGGCGCACCATGCCGCTCATCTACGGGTCCGTCGGCATGAACGCGGTGGCGGCGCAGCGCTGGAAGACGCAGATCAACGCCAATGCCAAGACGCCGGCCTTTGCCGCACTACAACCAGAGCTCTCGCACAACGAGGTCGCCGGGTGGGGCCAGCACGGCGACGTCACCCGACAGGTGCTCTCGCTCGTCACCTTGCGCCATGCCGGGGAGGGCCCCCTGGTGGCCCGCCGTGTGGCCTTCGTCAACCAGGTCATCGACGAGGTCATGGCCGACGTCATCCCGGTCTGGGCCGAGGGCGAGGACGATCTCGCTCGCCTGTTCGACCTGGCCCTGTTCGGCGACTTCGTTTCCTTGCACCTGGCCGGGCGGGAAGGCACCGACCCCGGCCCCGTTCCCGCGGTCGAGGACGGTCGGGCCAGCGATACGCCAGAAACCCCTAGCGAGGCGGCCGCCAAGGAGTAAAGGCGTGCAGCCGCCGGCATTGCGTCGTCAGGGAGACGCGGCCGGGCGGCGCCGGGCGCCGAGGTCAGGCCCGGAGCGGCCCGGCGTGTGTGACGAAGAGTCAGAAGGTGACCCCAGTGAGGGTCTCCGAAAGGCCCCACAGGGCAACAGCCTGGGCTTCATCGTAGGAGCGTCTGCTCGACCGAACGACTTTCGGATGGCCACGCTGTTCAAAGAGTCGGTCCGGTCCGACAAATGAACCACCGGGAACGGTGGGGAACGTCGCGGCGTAGAGAGCAGGCAGCGCCCCCATCTGGGCGCTCTGCGCAACCAGTCGGTTGGTCACACTCATCAGTCGGTCCTGGATCGAGTCGGTGTGAGACTGCAAATTGGTGGCGGCGTACCCGGGGTGCGCGGCCAGTGCCTTTCGGTTCGATTGGGCGGCAGTGAATCGACGTTGCAGCTGGTAGGTGAACATCAGGTTGGCCAATTTGGATTGCCCGTACGCCTGCCATCGCTGGTAGCGGCGGTGATCCCAGTTGAGGTCCTGAAGGTCGATGCGACCCATCCGATGGGCCGCGCTCGACATGGTGACGACGCGGTCGGTGATTCGATCCAGCAACAGGCCGGTGAGCGCGAAGTGGCCGAGGTGGTTGGTACCGATCTGTAGCTCGAATCCATCCTTGGTGCGGCCCTTCGGCGTGGCCATGACTCCCGCGTTGTTGACCAAAACGGCGACCTCATCCAGGCTGGCGGCGCAAGCGCGAACCGAGGCCAGGTCGGCCAGGTCAAGCTGACGGACTTCGACGTGGCCCGGCATCGATGCGACGGCCCGCTCGCCCTTGCTGACATCGCGACAGGCGACGATGACGTGTGCACCAGCGCGCGCCAGCTCAGTGGCGATCACCGCGCCAAGACCACTGTTGGCTCCGGTGACCACGCAGGTCCGTCCGGTTTGCTCGGGTATATCGGCCGCAGTCCAATTCGTCACATTCGCACCCTAAAGGCGTCGTGCGCGTCTCCAGCCCGCTGGCTCGGTCCGGTCTCTAGGAGGCGGCGGCAATCGGATGAGCGATTTGGAAGATGTTTCCAAACGGGTCACGGACCATGCCCCTCCGATCGCCGTACGGCGTGTCGATCGGAGGCTCCAATGAAGTCGCCCCAGCCGCAATCGCCCGTTGGTACACCTCGTCCGCCTGAGACACGTAGACGTAGAGGAACGCCGGAAATCGCTCGCGGCTCGGTGGCCGATGTCACCATGAGCAGCGAGTCGCCGATGCGCATCTCAGCCGGTCGGTTCGGTTCAACCTCACCACGTGCCTCAAACACGAGGCGCAGGAAGTGAACCTGGGCAGGCACGTCGTCAACGACAATGCGAGGCGTGATGGTGTGATAGCCCTCGCGAGTTCCATGCGACTCGGACATGCAACAAGTTTGGCACCTACGCCTCAGCCACCTCAGAAGTTGCCTCCCGGGTGCGTCACGCTCCCGATCGCCGTCGGATGGCCGGTCCGGCCGGACTAACTCAGCCGCTCCACGATCATGGCCATGCCCTGGCCGCCGCCCACGCACATCGATTCGAGCCCGAAGGTGTTGCCGGTGTCCTCCAGCGCGTTGAGGAGCGTGGTCATGATGCGGGCGCCGGTCTGACCAAAGGGGTGACCCAAGGCAATGGCGCCCCCCTTCACGTTGAGCTTGTCCCAACTGATGCTCAGGTGCTTGGCCGAAGGAATGGCTTGCGCCGCGAAGGCCTCATTGATCTCGACCAGATCGATGTCGTCGATGGTCATCTTGGCGCGTTCGAGGGTCTGACGGCAGGCGTCGACCGGGCCTAGGCCCATGATCTCGGGGTTCAACCCGGTCACGCCGCTGGCCACGATGCGGGCTAGGGGTGTGATGCCCAGCGCCTTGGCCTTGGTGTCACTCATGACGATGACCGCCGCCGCCCCGTCATTGAGCGGGCAGGCGTTGCCGGCGGTGACAGTGCCTCCCTCGCGGAAGACCGGCTTCAGCTTGGCCAGTCCCTCGAGGGTGGTGCCGGCCCGGGGGCCATCGTCCTTGGTCACCACGGTGCCGTCGGGCAGCGTCACCGGGATGATCTCCCGCTCGAAGAAGCCGTTCTCCTGTGAGGCTACGGCCCGGGTCTGCGACAGCAGGGCGAACTCGTCCATCTCCTCCCGGCTGACCTGTTCGTACTCGGCCACGTTCTCCGCCGTCTGCCCCATGGCGATGTAGACGTCGGGCAGGCTCCCGGCCAGGGGCGTCCAGGGGTCGGAGACCGCCGGCGTCCGGGCCGTGGTGCGCTCCTCGGCGGCCGCGAACGCCACGTTGTGCGGCCCGGTGTCCGAGGCGCCCTGCCGGTAGCGGCTGACCGTTTCCACCCCGGCCGCGATGAAGACATCCCCCTCGCTGGCCCGGATGGCGTGGGCCGCCATGCGGATGGTCTGCAGCGAGCTGGAGCAGTAGCGGTTCACCGTCACGCCGGGAACGTTGTCCATCCCGGCCAAGATGGCGGCGACGCGGGCGACGTTGTAGCCCGCCTCCCCAGCCGGCTGCCCACACCCCATCAGGACGTCCTCGACGTTGGAGGGATTGAGTTGCGGCACCTTGGCCAACACGGCCTTGAGCACCAGCGCGGCGAGGTCATCGGGACGGCACTCGACCAGGGAGCCCTTGTTGGCTCGGCCGATGGGGGTGCGACCGGTGGCGACGATGACTGCTTCAGGCATGGACTGGCTCCTCGATTCGATCAGAGGCCCGGATCTCGCCCGAGGCCGACGCCACGTTACCGGGTGGCCGCGCCCCGCCCGCAGCCCGACCCATTGGCCCGGCGAGGGGGCCGGAATGTAACGTGTTCTACGAAGCAAGGGATCGCCCGGCCGATCTCGCTGCGCCAAGATTGCAGGGTCGCCGATGCGGCGCGGCCCGGGAGGGACACCATGGAGATCTCGTATACCCAGGAGCAGTTGGCGCTCAAGCGGGAGCTGAGGACCTACTACGACAACTTGCTGACCCCCGAGTTGGAGGTCGAACTGTCACAATCGCACGGCATCGGGCCCACCGTGCGCCGGGTGGTCAAGCAGATGGGCGCCGACGGGTGGCTCGGCATCGGCTGGCCCAAGGAGTGGGGGGGCCAGGGCCGTTCCGCCATTGAGCAGTTCATCTTCTTCGACGAATCGATGCGCAGCGGGGCACCCGTACCGATGTTGACCATCAACACGGTCGGTCCCACCATCATGAACTTCGGCACCGACGCGCAGAAGGAATTCTTCCTGCCCAAGATCCTGGCCGGCGAGATCCATTTCTGCATTGGCTACACCGAGCCGAACTCGGGCACCGACCTGGCCTCGCTGACCACGAAGGCCGTGCGCGACGGCGAGGAGTACGTGATCAACGGCTCGAAGATCTTCACCAGCCTCGCGGGCGATGCCGACTACATCTGGCTGGCCACCCGGACGGATCCGAACGTGTCCAAGCACAAGGGCATCTCCATGTTCGTCATCCCCATGGATACGCCCGGCATCCGCGTCGTCCCCATGAAGCTCCTCGGTGACCACAACATCAACTACACCTTCTACGAGGACGTCCGCGTCCCTGCCACCAGCCTGGTCGGCGGCGAGAATCAGGGTTGGACCCTCATCACCAATCAGCTCAACCATGAGCGGGTCACGCTCTGCTCACCGGGGATCATCGAACGGGTGCTGGCCGACGTCCGGGCGTGGGCGCACGCCACGAAGCTGCCCGACGGGCGGCGGGTCGACGACCAGGAATGGGTGCAGGAGCACCTGGCCCGGGTCTACGCCGAACTCGAGTTTCTCCGCCTCATCAACTGGAAGGTGGCCTGGCAGGCCACGCAGGGAAAGCTCGATGTGGCCGACGCCTCCTCCATCAAGGTCTTCGGTACCGAGTTCTACCTCCGGGCCTTCCGCTTGTTGCTGGAGATCCTCGGCCAAGCCGGCTACCTCACCCGGGGTTCGCCGGCTGCGGTGATCGCCGGTCGCCTCGAGATGTACGCCCGCTCCATGATCATCCTCACCTTCGGCGGTGGCACCAACGAGATCCAGCGTGACCTCATCGCCATCTTCGGCCTCGGCATGCCGCGGTCATTGCGCTAGTCCGATCGATCACCCACTCACGACAGAGGCAGAGAACTCACATGGATTTCAGCTACAGCGAAGAGCAAGAAGCCGTCAGGGAGTTGGCCGGCCGGATTTTCAGCGAGCGCGTCACGCATGAGCGACTCAAGGACATCGAGACGGCGGCGCAGGACGAAGGACCGATCGACCGCGACCTTTGGCATGAGTTGGCTGAGGCCGGGTTGCTCGGGATCGCCCTGGGCGAGGATGTCGGCGGCGCCGGCCTCGATTTCGTCGCCGCCTGCCTGGTGATCGAAGCCGCCGGCCGCACCGCCGCCTACGTCCCCGTGGTGGAGACCATGATCTACGGTGCGGCGCCGATCGCCCAGTTCGGCACCGATGAGCAGAAGGCCACCTGGTTGCCCGGGGTGAGTTCCGGCCGGACGATCCTGACCGCCGCTCTGGCCGAACTGGCGGGAGATCTCATCCTTCCCGGCGGCACGGCGCCGATCACGACCGCGACGGTGGGAGCCGACGGAACGTGGGTCCTCAGCGGAACCAAAGCCTGCGTGCCGGCGGCCTACGTGGCGCAGTCCCTCCTCGTCCCCGCCACTCTCATCGGGGCCGACGGCACCCACGGGGGGGTCGGCGTCTTCATCGTCGATGCCGACGCAGACGGCGTGACCCTCACCCGGCAGACCACCACCACCGGCCGGCCCGAAGCCATCGTCGAACTGTCCGCGGTGTCCCTGGCCGCCGACCGCCAGATCGGCGGGCCCGGCGCAGACGGGGCGGCCATCGTGACGTTCATGACGGAGCTCGGCATCACGGCGCTGTGCGTGTTGGAGGCCGGTGCCTGTGCTGCCGCGTTGGAGCTCACCGCCGAGTACACCAAGACACGGGTGCAATTCGAGAAGCCCATCGCCACCTTCCAGGCGGTGGGACAGCGAGCGGCCGATGCCTACGTCGACACCGAGGCCATCCGCCTCACCGCGTGGCAGGCCGCCTCACGGCTCTCGGCCGGATTGCCGGCGGCGTCCGAGGTGGCCGTGGCCAAGTACTGGGCCGCCGAAGGTGGCCAGCGCGTGGTGCACGCCGCGGCCCACCTGCACGGTGGCGTCGGCGTGGACCGCGACTACCCCTTGCACCGGTACTTCCTGTTGACCCGGCAGATCGAGCTCACGCTCGGTGGGGCCAACGAGAGTCTGCGCCGGCTCGGGCGGATCCTGGTGGCCGAACCGGTCTAACACCGGGCTGGTCGGCGGCACTCCGTCGACGCTCGTGACGTCCGCGCCAATGTCGCCGAGGGCCCTTGCACCGGTAGTTCAAGATGGCAATATGGCCGCATATATAGTGCCAATGGAGACCTGCTCGACGAGAGGGACACCGGTTGGCATTCATCTATGAAGTTCCGGTCGATCCGGACGCCGAGAACAATCCTCACTCGTTCATCCTGGACATCGTCGGCTATAACAAGCGCGTCCTCGAAGTGGGGTGTGCGAATGGGTTCGTCACCAAGGTCCTGTCCGAACGCGGGTGCACCGTGGTCGGAATTGAGCTTGACGCCGAGGCTGCCGCCGTCGCCGAGAAGTGGGCCGAGAAGGTCGTGGTGGGCGACCTCGATGTCGGGACACCCTGGCGAGATCTCGACGGAGAGCAGTTCGATGTCGTGACCTTTGGGGATGTGTTGGAGCACCTTCGTGACCCCTTGGCCGCCTTGCGCGCCGCGGTGCGCCATCTGAATCCGTCGGGCTATGTGGCTATCTCTGTCCCGAACATCGCCCACGGCGACGTCAGGATGGCGTTGCTGCTCGGCGCCTTTCCCTACGGCGACACGGGGCTCCTCGATCGCACGCACATCCGGTTCTTCACCGGGAGCTCCCTGGAGGAGCTCATCCGGGAGGCCGGACTCGTGCTGATGGAGACCCGACGCGTTGTCGCGCCCCTCTTTGGCACGGAGCTCGGGGTCACACACGACAGCGTTGACCAGTCAACCATCGACGTGATCCTGGATGACCCAGAAGCCGAAACGTATCAATTCGTGGTGAAGGCCGTTCTCGACAATGGGACGCACGACCTCACCGCGTTGGCCGATCGGGCCAACCGGCTCGGTGACCAGGTGCACCGGGAAGTGGCGCGCTCAGCCCGCCTGGACAAGGAACTGCAGGATCTGCAAAGAGAGCAACTACGCAGTCAAGAATCGCTGCAAGACGCCCGACGACAGTCCGCGGCGTCTCAGCAACAGCTCGATGCAGTCCTCAATTCGAGAACGTTTCGAATGATCACTCGACTCCGACGCCTGTTTGGGTTGTCCCGACCGTTGCCGCAGCCGGTCTCGCCGGAGGAATCGTGAGAGTACGAATAGTGAGCCCTGGAACGTTTGCCATCGACCACACGTCTCGAACCTGCCTCGAAGATCACGCCCGTTCGGACCCCAGCCCCAGCCCGTAGCCGGCCAGGAAGTAGCCGGCTTCCTTGTGCCGCGGGAAGCGGTCGGCCAGCTGATGGAAGGCCGGCGAGTGATCGGGGTGCACCAGATGCGCCAGTTCATGGACCAGCACGCTGTCGAGCACCCACCCGGGCACCGAACTCAGTCGGTGTGAGATTCGGATCTCTCCAGAATGAAATGAACAGGAGCCCCACCGGGCTGTCTGATTGGTCGCCCATCGGACTGCGCTGGGCTGAACGCGCATCCGGTACCGAGCGCACAACACGAGTGCGCGCGCCATGAGTTCGTCGTCGCCCGCAGCGACCCGCAACGGCTGCTTGGCCACCAGGCGGTCGACCAGCCAGGCGATCGTCTTCTCCCGCGCTTCGCCTTTGAGATGGGCAGGGAGCGATACCACAATACGATCGCCCATCCATTTGGCCTCGGAGGTCTTGCGCCGGCGAGTGCTGGTGCGGATCTCCACCTCGGGCCGACCACGGGCCTCCGGGGTCTGGGGCGCAGGCATCACGCCTGGCTCGATCGCCACCCGGGGCGGGTCCGGATTGCCGGGCGCCGGATCGTCGGCGTCCGTCCAATCGAAAAGGGTCATCTCGGTATTGTGGCCGATGGGTGTGACGTTGAACATGATCCGAACGTGTCTCCTGGCCAAGGGCGTCCTGGGGAGACGGGATCGTCGTGGTCGGCGGTCCGGATGGCTCTCGCCGCTGCCGACCCCGACCTCCCACCTGTTGATCGGAGATGGCAGTGGACGATCCCCGAAGCTGAAGATGGCGGGGCAGGATGCGGACATGCCGCTGAACGGCGAATATCCCGACTTTGCGGCCGTCCGGGGTCTACCCTGCTGTTATGACCTCGCCAGCGATGATCCCACCCACCTTTCCGCTTCAGCTCGATCTCGATGCTCCGGACAAGATCGCCCGATGGCGACCGTTGGTGCACTGGTTGCTGATCATTCCCCAGATGGTGGTTCTCTACGTGCTGGCCATCGTCCAGCGGGTGGTCTTCATCATCTCGTGGTTTGCCATCCTCTTTACCGGCCAGATGCCCGAAGGTCTGTTCGGTTTCAACACTATGGTCCTGCGCTACCAGTGGCGGGTGGTGTCGTATGCGCTGTTCATGCGTGAGAGCTACCCGGAGTTCGCCTTTCCGGCAGTAGCGGCCGATCCCGGTACCGAGCCCGCCACGTTGTCGGCACAGCCCGCCCCCAAGCTCAGCCGCGGCCTCATCTTCATCAAGTGGCTGTTGGCCTTCCCGCACTACATTGTCCTGCTCTTCCTCTACATCGGGGTCTACGTGGTCGCGATCATCGCGTTCTTCGCGGTGTTGATCACCGGAGCGTGGCCGGCGGGGATGCGCAACTACGTCGTCGGCGTCACCCGCTGGGGGACACGAGTGAGTGCATACGTCCTGCTCATGACCGACCAGTATCCACCGTTCAGCCTGGACTAGGGGCACCTCCACATCGGGCCCGACGCTGATCAGGCGGTTGCGGAGCTCACGGGCGTGAGGCGAGCTAACCGACCACCAGTTCGGCCATGGTGCGCAGGGTGGCCACATCGCCGTTGATCAACATGCTGGTGGCACGCGACTCACGCCAGGCTTCCAGGTCGTCACGGATCTTCTCGGTCGGGCCGACCAGGGCGATGTCCTCGACCATGGCCGTGGGCACGGCAGCGGCGGCGTCGTCCTTGCGGCCGTCGAGATAGGCGTCCTGAATTTTGGTGGCCGCTTCCTCGTAGCCCATGCGGGCGAAGACGTCGAAGTGGAAGTTCATCTCCTTGGCCCCCATCCCGCCGATGTAGAGGGCCAGGGAGGGACGAAAGCCATCGGCTGCAGCATCGATGTCATCAGCGATCACCGTGGGCGCGAAGGCCAGTACCTCGAAGTCGGCGGCGGTGCAGCGAGCGGTTGGTCGGGCAAAGCCCTCGTCGAGTGAGGCCTCGAAGGAGGACATGGCCTTGGGAGAGAAGAAGATGGGGAACCAGCCGTCGGCGATCTCGGCGGCCAGGGAGACGTTCTTCGGACCCTCGGCGCCCAGAATGATGGGGATGTCGGCCCGCAACGGATGGACGATCGGCTTGAGGGGCTTGCCCAGACCGGTGCCGCCGGGGTACGGCAGCGGGTAGTGCGGCCCGTCGTTGGTCACGGGCCGCTCACGGGCCAGCACCTGGCGCACGATGTCGACGTACTCCCGGGTCCGGGCCAGCGGCGCGGAGAAGGACTGCCCGTACCAGCCCTCGACCACTTGGGGCCCCGAGACACCGAGGCCGAGGACGAAGCGACCACCGGAGAGATGGTCCATGGTCAACGCGGCCATGGCCATGGCGGTCGGGGTGCGGGCCGAGAGCTGGCACAGCGAGGTGCCCAGACGGACCCGCTCGGTGCGCGAGCCCCACCAGGCCAGGGGAGTGAGGGCGTCGGAGCCGTACGACTCGGCCGTCCAGACGGAGTCAAAGCCCAGGCGCTCGGCCTCCTGGACCAGTTCCACCGCGTTCGGCGGAGGACCCGCGCCCCAATACCCCAGCTGCAATCCGATCTTCATGTCTTTCATGGCGCCATCCCTACTTCCGCAATGTCTCGGGCCCAACGACTCGGGTCATAGCTTGTCCAAGATCTCGTCGGCGAACCACCTGACCGCGGCGAGCCGGTCGGAGAGAGCCTTGTCGTCGGGCGTACCGGGTTCGACCGTGACGAACATCCAAGGGGCGCACACGAAGTCGGTCACGCCGGCATCGATGAACCGGTGGAACATGTCGAGATCGGGACGCTCGTTGAGGGAGAGATAGATCGAGAAGTCCTTGTCACTCCGGCCGGCGGCGTCGAGAGCTTGGCGCAGTTCGCCCAAGTGCGTCCAGGCCTCCTCTTCGCTGTAGGCGCCGGCGGCGATCCAGCCGTCGCACAGCGCCGCGGTGCGGCGCAGGGCGACCGGTGAGTGGCCGCCACCGATGATGGGGATGGGCGCGGTCGGTGACGGCTCGATCTGACACTCGGGCACGTCGTAGTAAGTGCCGTGGTGTTCGACCCAGCCGCCTTGCCACAACGCCCGAAGGGCCACGATCATCTCATCGAGCCGCTTGCCCCGGGTGCTGAAGTCCTGTCCGGTCTGGTCGAACTCCTCCTTGCACCAGCCCACGCCGACGCCCAGGCGAACTCGGTTGTCGGACAGGACGGCGGTGGTACCGACCGACTTGGCTACGGTGATGAGGTCCCGGGCCGGGGCGATGTACACGCCGGTGGTGAAGAGGAGCTGCTCGGTGACCGAGGAGAGGGCGGAAATCACACACATCGGATCCGGCCACGGCGTTTCGGATTCCCAGCCGGGCGCCCCGTCCTCGCGCACTGAGTATGTGTAGCGGGACTCGAGCGAGCGGGGGTTGAAGAGGTGGTCCGAGATGTAGATGCCGCCGTAGCCCAGCTCGTCGCTGACCCGGGCCAGTGGCACGGCCTGACGGGTGGGCAGGAAGGTAATCGATTGATGGAAGCGGGCCGGCGCGTCGGGTCGGGCTGATGCCCTGGAGTCGGTCTGCGGCACGCCGCTCAGCCGGCCCGGGCCGGCAACGGCGTAGCGCCGATGGGTGCGGACGGCGCGAAGGCCACCGGGATGTGCTTTGTCCCGTTGATGAAGTTGGACTGCAACCGCTGCACCTCGCCGTCGAGACGAATGTCGGGGATGCGGTCGAGCAGGCGGTCGAACATCACCATGATCTCCATGCGGGCCAGGTTGGCGCCGAGGCAGAAGTGGGGGCCGCCCCCGCCGAACGCCATGTGGTTGTTGGGGGAGCGCGCGATGTCGAAAGTGTCGGGATCGGTGAACACGGACTCGTCCCGGTTGGCCGAGGTATGCCAGAACACGATCTTGTCCCCCTCCTGGAGTGCCTGGCCCCCGAGTTCGGTGTCGGCCACCACGGTGCGGCGGAAGTGCATGACGGGCGTGACGAAGCGCAGCATCTCCTCGACTGCACTAGGAAGGAGGCTGCGGTCCTGGCGCAGCTTCTCCCACTGGTCGGGATGGTCGAAGAAGGCCACCATGGCGCCCGACATGAGGTTCCGGGTGGTCTCGTTGCCGGCCACGATGAGGAGCATGAAGAAAAGATCGAGCTCGAGCTGGTCCAGCTTCTCGCCTTCTACCTCTGCATCGATGAGAACCGAGACGAGGTCCTGGCGCGGTTCCAGCCGCCGGCGGGCCGCCAGCTCCTCGGCGTAGCTGAAGACGGCCATGGCCGCCTCGCCCGAGTCGGCCCCCTCGATCTGGTACTCGGGGTCGTCCGAGCCGATCATCCGGTTGGACCAGTCGAAGACCTTGCGCCGGTCCTCCTGGGGCACCCCGAGCAACTCGGCGATGACCAGGAGGGGGAGCTCGGCCGAAATCTCCTCGACGAAGTCGGCCGTGCCGCGCTCGCACACCGTGTCGATGATGCCGTCGGCGTACCCGACGATCTGCTGCTCCAGATCGCGCACCAACTTCGGGGTGAAGCCCTTGTTGACCAGACGGCGGTAGCGGGTGTGCATGGTCGGGTCCATGTTGAGCATCATCAGCTGCTGCTGGGCCAACTGCTCGTCGTCCATGTCGGCGAAGAGGGCCGAATGCTTGGCCGAGGAGAAGCGTTCCCAGTCCCGGTTCACCGTGACGCAGTCGTCGTAGTCGGTGACGGTCCAGAAGCCACCCCGGTGGGCCGCCGCCTCGGGGTGCCAGTACACCGGGGCTTCGGCCCGGAGCCGGCGGAACCACTCGTGGGGGACGCCGGCCACGAAGTTGCGCCCGTCGATGAGGTCGATCTCTTCGAGACCCATGGTCCTCCTTTCAGCCGGCCCAACCGGCCGGCGGTGTGGGTGGGTGGCACCCCCGCGGAGGGGCAATTTCTAGAACGTGTGTCAGTGATCATTGATCATAGGCACAGCGGCTCGGTAGGGGCTTTGCCGTCCGGGGCGGTGCGCGGGG
>Ga0208357_1000681_pt1 | contig 26685 bp, 25 predicted proteins | sample NGESurdeep092012_6_FD_184487 | JGI IMG/M metagenome (GOLD analysis project Ga0208357, IMG submission 184487) | Arctic peat soil microbial communities from Barrow, Alaska - NGEE Surface sample F52-2 deep-092012 (SPAdes) | ecosystem: Environmental > Terrestrial > Soil > Wetlands > Peat ...
TAATCTGTCTCTGAACGAAGCCAATGGACGCTGGCCTCGCTTTACTCCGCGAGCACTCGCGCATGGTTTTCGCTCGGTGCACAGTCTTCCTTTACGACTTCGTGGGCGTACGATCGGCGCACTTAATCTTTTTCGCACGTCGCAGGGGCCAATGAAGGAGCGAGACGTGGTGATTGCTCAAGGACTCGCCGACGTCGCGACGATCGCTATTCTTCAGCACCGCACATCTCTTGACGCCAACTCTCTCAACGAACAGTTAAGCAACGCGCTCAATAGTCGAATCGTTATTGAGCAGGCGAAGGGCATCATTTGTCAGGCTACGAATTGTGACATGGATCAAGCCTTCGCCCGACTTCGCGCCCACTCGCGTAACCACAACGAAGGTCTTACCAGTGTTGCCTCTCGTATCGTGGACGACTCACTACCTGTGCTCAGTCTTGACTTTTCGAAGGATCGGCCTTACAAGTAGCGGAATCTGATGCGATCGAAGTCATCTATCGTTCTTCATTTCGTTGATTTCATTTCAGCGTAAGGGATTCGATGTTGGGAGTTGTTTCGAATGGTCCATCAAACTGGGGCAACTCAATCCCTTCGATTCGGACTTTTGCGACACAGAATAGCCACTTCTACTCGCCACACCCCACTTTTACTTACTGCTCTGAATCACAGCTGATGGATCCCAGTAGATCAACTGAGCCGTTAGCCCGGGATTGACCTCCAAAAGAAATTTGTGAACCGTCGTTCGAATGCTAAATCTGCCCCGTATTTCAGCTCGCTGTCTCGCATCGGCGCTTACAGACCTCCGGTGGCGAAAAGTGCAATTGCCGCAGATGCCATAATCGCGGCTGTCAGCCATCCGAGAATATTGGCGGTGGGACCGTTCACAGATTTTCCCATTAGGCGCTGGCTGCTTGACACCCGCATAACGACAAAGAGAAAAGGCGCTGCAGCCACGCCATTGATCACCGCTACAAGAATCAGCAGTCTGATCGGATTGACATTTAAGAGACTGAGCGCCGTACCCCCGACTGTTCCTATCGCTAGGAGGCCGTAGAAAACCGGCGCTTGGCGAATGGAACGACTAAAGCCCCATTCCTTACCGAGCAGGCCCGACAGACCGACCGATCCAGATGCTGCGAGCACAGGAACTGCCAACAGACCGCTCCCAATAAATCCAAAGGCAAAGATTGTGCTCGCGAAGCGTCCAGCGAAGGGTCGGAGCGCTTTCGCAGCCTGTGCGGCGCTTTGAATGTTCGTGACGTGGTGGGCATGGAGCGTTTGGGCTGTGGCCACAATTATGGCGAACATCACGATATTGGAGAATGCCATACCGGTAAAGACATCGAGGCGGCTCATTCGCTCTTTGCGTACTGCCCCGCGTCGACTAAGTCGCTTGAGGGGCAGCGGTTTGGCGCCGCCTTCGGGGGCGTCACGCATCTCTTCGATTCTGTGGGCGCTCTGCCAGAAGAAGAGATAAGGAGAGATCGTCGTGCCGAGCACCGCGACCAGCAGCGCTAGGTAGGTCTTGTTGAATTGAATATGAGGAAAGAAGGTGTTCGAAACGACACTGCCCCACTGGTGTGTGACCAGTATTGCAACCACCACGTACACAAGGAGCGGCGCGCACAATGCTTTAAACACGAGCGCGATTCGGGCAAATGATCCTAAGACCAGCAGACTCGTAATGATGACGCCCGCAAAGAGGGCCCAGAGCCAAGATGGACCGGCTTTGAGAAGATGCATACCAGCGCCAATGGCGACCAAGTCTGCGGCAATGTTGAGAGCATTGGCAACGATGAGAACAACCAGGAGTACTCCAAGAACCGTGCGACCTGTTCGGTGGAAACGTTTCACTGCCAATTCGCCCAGACCAACGCCGGTCGCGAGCGCCGTTCGATCGCATATCTCTTGAACCGCCGCCATGAGAGGGAAGGTCAGTAGGGCAGCCCACAGGAATGAAAGGCCAAACTGTGCGCCGGCTTGAGAGTACGTGGCAATCCCCGAGGGGTCGTCGTCGGACGCTCCGGTTACCAATCCCGGACCCACTGCTCTTAGGTACTGGCGCCAGATTCGCCCCTCATGCTCGGGGGTGAGATCGAATTCTGATCGGTGCCCTGACGAGAGCGCGGGTCCTCCGCCTCTTCTTCTCAATCTTGATTTGCGACGAATTTGGTTCGCCATTCAGCATCTCCAATGAACGAGATATTCAACATCGTTCGAACACTCACCAAGAAGTGAGTCACTTTAGTGTTATTCAAATTTCAACCGATGAGCGACATACCAATCGCTTATTTGGACACGACGTCGCCAATGTTGGACGTAGCCAGTGGAGAGTCAAGGAGATGTGAGTTTCCAAGCGACTGAGACCCTCAGCGGTTTGGGCTCGATTTTTTGTTGCAGGTGTTACACTGGCGGTCAGGACGTCCAGACCCAGCATCCTTCTCCCCTGACAGTGAGTCGGGAGTCAGAAGAAGGAATTTGATGGGTCATTCAGGAATGGTGTTTAGCGCCGTCGCGCCCGCCATTGGCGCAATTATGTGCTGGGCTGTTACCTATCAGAGCCGCGATTCGTCTTTCGACCGTGGGACTTGTCCTCTTGATTGTCGGAAAATTTGGTTTCGCTGCTTCGGTGATTATCTTTGCCGCCTCACGGGGTTCAGAGAGTTCGAGCAATCTCGAGATGAACCGTCAAGTCACCGACTCTGCGGGAAATTCGAGTTCGGTCCATGAAAATTCGAAACGGTATTACTCACTGGTTGCTCACGTTGTCGATGGAAGTTGCTTGTCAATCAATGACAATTACTCCACGACGAGATGCCCATCAAGGAAACGAAATTCGACCTAGGAAGGAGCGCGCGCAATGTATATAGGAGGCGGAACGGTTGTATTGATTCTCGTTATCGTTCTCATCGTCTTTCTCGTAAGGCGATGAACATTTGATGAAGCGCAGCGAAGGTATATACAGTCACGCCAGGGTTGCCTAGGTCTGACGGACAACTTGACAACGCTCGCGTGGTCGATCTTGGAAACTCGATATGAATGTCGAATCGATGGCGTGAACCGCGGTCCATTGCTTGTACCAGGGAGGTTCGACCCGGACGCTTAAACCGCGAATGAGAGCGAATCTCCTCTCTTAGATGAATGAGAAAGTGAAGAAAAATGATGAACAAAGACAGAGCTGGCAACTTGGTCCAGATGACAGAAAGCAACATCAAAGAAACTGCTGGGATGACCACAGGCGACGAAGAACTCGAAACTGACGAAATGTTCGATCAGGTGAATGGGAGCTTAAAGAAAGCACTTCGAAGGACTCCTACAGAAAGCGTCACGATGACAGTCTGGCCACGGCTGCCTTGGGCGCGCGGGCCCCTCAGCGATTGCGTGATTTCTGCTCTCCAAGGAGCACCAGGGACCCTTGATCTCACTCCTCCCGTATCAGGGATTGATGCATTGAGTGATGACGATTTCGCATTAGCTCTGTATCTCTGTTACGAAGTTCACTATCGCGCCGTGACTGACACTCGTTGGGAATGGGACACCGGCTTGCTCAAGTTTCGAGCCGAATTAGAGAGCGTTTTCGAAGATCGCCTTCGTGACGAGGTCCCTGTCATCAGTCCTTGTAGTCCCGATGACGTGGTTTCGGCGCTCGAAAAGCTGATTGGAACGCCTTCTGGTCCCTCACTCTCGGAGTACCTTCTCGACTCGGGAACTCTGGAACAACTCCGCGAGTTTTGCATTCACCGATCCGCGTATCAGTTGAAAGAGGCGGACCCTCATACGTTTGGGATTCCGAGACTGACTGGCGAAGCCAAGGCCGCCATGGTGGAGATCCAATATGAGGAATATGGTTCCGGTGACGCCGCTTCGATGCACTCCCAACTCTTTGCTAACACCATGAGCGCGCTGGGACTCGATTCCATCTGCGGTTCATACATAGAAGTCTTGCCCGGCACCACGCTCGCCACCGTCAACCTCGTCTCGATGTTCGCGCTCCACCAACGCTGGCGTGCGGCTCTCGTGGGACATCTTGCAGTATTCGAAATGACGTCAGTCGAACCTATGGGACGCTACAGCGACACGTTGGCGCGACTCGGAATCGGCCCGGAAGGACGCCAATTTTACGATGTCCACGTTACGGCAGACGAGCGCCACGCACTTATTGCGCGCGACCGGATGGTAGCTGGATTGATTCGTGCCGAGCCTCACCTGGGACCGGACTTGCTCTTTGGAGCTGCGGCCATCTTGATGCTCGAACATCGATTCGCGACGCATCTTCTCGCCGCGTGGACGGATAATCGATCCTCTCTGATTCCATGGGGACCGAAAGCAAATTGAGTCCGCCTATGCCTACGGGTTCGTAAAGTGTGTCAACTTAACGTGCAGCAGAACCATACATAGCCCGTCTATACATTGTTTGAGGAGGTGTTGATGGCTCGCGTCAAGGAACTACTCAACGACTTCGTTCGCACCGACGGAACCGGTCTGCCACTTCCTGGTTCAGGTGCGACGTGGCGGCGATGGGACCTTCTCTCGACGTGGGCCGCGCGCGATCTTTCCTTAGGACGGCTGGCCGAAGGACACGTCGACGCGTTGGCGATCTTGGCCGAAGCGGGGATGAAGCCACTCGGCGACACGGCGACCTATGGCGTCTGGGCCGCTCGATCGCGCTCGGGTGCCACGTCAGCGATTCGTGTTCCCGGAGGTTGGGAGCTTTCTGGTCGAAAGGAGTTCTGTTCCGGAAGTGGCCTCATCGACCGCGCGTTAGTAACGGCAGACACCTCTGAGGGCTACCGGCTCTTTGATATCGCGCTCGATGAGCACGTTGGCTGGGCCAATCACGAGTCGTGGCCGGCTATTGGTATGGCGGACTCCGTCAGTGAGACGTTGGAGTTCTCGGGGCCTGTAGTGCCCGAGTCGCGTGTCGTAGGTGGCCCCGACTTCTATACGAACCGGCCGGGGTTCTGGTTTGGCGCCGCGGGCGTTGCCGCGTGTTGGTACGGCGGGGCCGTGGGTCTCGTAAACAGTTTTATTGGTTCGCTGCCCGATGAACCGAGCGCTCACGTGTTGGCCGATCTCGGAAAGGCGCTCGCCGACCTCGCCGCGATGCGCGAGGTGTTGAAGGACGCCGCGGGTGCCTTTGACCGCGATCCGAAAGACGAGGAGTTCCAAGCGCACTACCGGGCTCTTATCGTTCGTCAAGTCGTGCACGACGCCGCCACGGACGTGTTGGCGCGCGTGGCAACGGGCGGCGGCGCACGACCGCTCTGTCACAATCTCGATCAGTCACGGCGAGCCGCCGATTTATATGTCTACCTGTCTCAACATCACGGGGGCTCTGACGCCGCTGAACTTGGTCGACTCGCGAGAGACGTTGGCTCGTGGCATTGATTGTCGATGACAAGCATTTGGGCACCTCCGAGGAGCGGTGGCGTGGCGCAGGGCTCCATGAGGACCTCCTTCAAGTGGGACCGATCAATGCTCGGCGCCTCGTGGTGGTCTCGCCCCACCCCGACGATGAAGTCTTCGGTGCCGGTGGACTCATCCAGGCCGCGTTGTCTCAGCGTGTGCCCGTCGAAGTGGTCGCCGTGACGGACGGCGAGGCTTCGCATCCGAACTCGAGCCTCGCGACCACGCGGAACCTCGCTCGAGTGCGTCGTGATGAATCACGCGAAGCGCTCGGTCGATTGGGGTGGCCATCTCCACTGATCACTCGGCTCCATATCGCCGACGGTGCCGTCACAGAAAACCGAGATGAACTTGAAACTGCGCTCGCCAGGATCTTGTTGCCCGACGATCTGTGCGTGGCGCCGTGGCGCCGCGACGGCCACCCGGACCACGATGCTTGTGGCGAGTCCGCGCTCGCTGTGAGTCGCGTCGTCGGCGTTCGGATGTTGGGGTTTCTCGTATGGGCGTGGCACTGGGCGGATCCCGAGGGGGACAATATTCCCTGGGACGCATGTCGACGTCTGGACCTGAGTCGTCGCGCCCGAGCTCGCAAGCGATGGGCGAGCGCCGCTTTTAATTCACAAACGCGCTCGCTTGGTCCCGACATCGAGGACGCGGCGGTGCTTCCTGCGCCACTGATGCGTAGATTCTGGCGCCCGTACGAGGTCTTCGTTGACGAGGCGGCGAGCAGGCCATGACCTCGACTGCGCGTGAGTATTTTCACACCATTTACGCCGCGAGTGACGATCCGTGGAACTTTGCAACCAGTGCCTACGAGCAGCGCAAGTACGCGCTGACGTTGGACACTCTAAGGAATGAACGCTATCGCAATGCTTTCGAGCCCGGATGTTCTATTGGCGTATTGAGCGAACTCCTATCGCCACGCTGTGAGCGCCTGCTCGTGACTGACATCATTCCCTCAGCCCTGGAACGGGCGGCTCGCCGACTCGAAAAACATCGGAACGTCGTGGTGGAACAACGAGCGATTCCAGAGGCGTGGCCCAACGACACGTTTGACCTTGTCGTCCTCAGCGAGGTGGCGTACTACTTCGATGTCGACGCTCTTGGTGACATAGTGTCGCTTGTTGTTCGCTCGACCGATCCGGGAGCTCACGTCGTTGGCGTTCACTGGCGAGGCGACACGGACTACCCACTGACTGGCGACGGCGCACACGAAGTGATTAACGAACACTTGAATCTGCGTCGAATCTTTAATCACACTGAGAAGGAGTTCGTGATTGATCTCTGGGAGCGTGTTGCATGAAACGCGAACGCACCTCGGCGCGAACGCTCGCCGTGGGTGTCGTGATGCCAGTGCATAACGAACAAGAGCTGTTGGGATCGGCCCTCGAGTCGCTCAGTGACGCGTTCGATGAGTTGAGTCATGGTTCATTGCTTCTGAGTGTGGCGTTGGTGATGGACGCGTGCACGGACGTCAGCGAGGAGATTGCCAGTGAATGGAGAGTTGCACTGGCGCGACTTTGCCATCCACTCGCGGTCACTGTGGTCACGAGCTCAGCGCACAACGTCGGTCGCGCGCGAGCGTTGGGCTGTGCGGTCTTGTTGAAACAGTGGTCTCGAATAGATCCCGCACGAATTTGGCTCGCGACGACTGACGCAGACTCACGAGTGCCCAGGCATTGGCTCACGACCCAGCTGTCCCAACACGAGGCAGGCGTGGACCAATGGTACGGGAGAGTGACGGTTGCAGATTGGTCTGAGTACTCCGCCGATGCTCGATCACGCTGGCAACATGAGTACGAAAGTGAAAGCCAACCTATTCATGGGGCGAACTTAGGTTTTAACGCTGCCATCTACCTCGAGGCTGGCGGATTCGAGCCTTTAGACACCGGAGAGGACCGAGCGCTTCATCGCGCACTCGTTACCCTCGGTGCACTCTCGCACTACGACTCGGCGGTTCGAGTTGTTACCAGTGCTCGACGACGGGCCAGAGCGCCGTTGGGGTTCGCTCATGCTCTTAACGTCATTTGTTCCGCACCGCGCCTGTGCACCCAAGTTTGGGCCGAAGAAGCGTCTCGTTGAAGCGTTCGCGTTCCACGGGAATTAACCACTGTCGGTTCTGGTCATAAAGGAGCGGTTCAGTCAGGAGCCGAACGTGAAGATCCTGTCGGTGTGACTTCAGGTCCGAAGCGTGAGGGCTCCAGTCCCGTCTCCAACACCACAGATTTACTGCCGCCTTGGCAACGTAAAGAAGAGTTCCTCAAATCGCCTCTCCAGGGCTTGCTTCTTAGGAATCCCTTCTCCCGCGGCCGGCGGGCGCGAAGCGCCGAGACGGCCAAGCGGGCGGACTGGCGACTATCACAATCGTTGAAATAAAAGGGCTGAAACAATTTCTGGAATCTCCAAAGTTGTGTCCAATCTGAACCAATTCCAGGGACCTTTATGTAGTGCGAATCTTTCGCCCTGCAAAAAGGGGACACCGTGGAAAATTGTTCCGAGAATGACACGTTAAGTTGTGTGGCGACTGCGTGGCTGGTACTAATTCCTTTCGATGGAAGTCGGTTGCCTGAAGTCGAGTCGGTCGCAATACTCGGCCGATCGTGAACCACGAGGAAGCATCACGGTTGATTCGAGAGATACAAGGCTCGAGTAACTGCTCACACCCGATTCGCCTTCGGGGCGAGATCGTGAATACTGCGACCGGTGAAGTGACGGAACGCAATCTTCGAGTCGCGTGCAAGGACAGGCGTGAAGTTGTATGCCCGGCGTGCTCATACCTCTATAGAGCCGACACCTGGATTCTCGTTTCCACCGGACTCGTGGGTGGCAAGGGCACGCCCGTTATTGTCGGCACGCATCCACGACTCTTCGTCACGTTGACGGCTCCCTCGTTCGGCGCGGTCCACACCATTTGAGACAGCGGGAGTTGCGTTGTGCGCGCCAGATCAACCAATCCATTGTGTGTACACCGTCGACACACTTCGTGTGCACGGCGACACAGTGACGACGACCAAGATCTGGGTCGCCCACTGTGCGAGAAGTGTTTCGATTACCGAGACGCCGTTCTTTGGAACGCACACGCGTCAAGGTTGTGGAACAACACCATCCAACTCATCCTTCGGCTGTTGGTCGCAGAAGGGGGGTGTTGGGCAGCCCAATTTGCGCGCAGTTGCTCAATTGCACTACTTGAAAGTGGCCGAGGTGCAACGTCGCGGCCTGGCACACTTCCACTGTGTGCTGCGTCTCGATGGTCCCGAGTCCATTGACGCCGAGCCACCAGCGTGGGCATCGGCCGAACTTCATGAATGCGTTGTTCGTTCTTCGATCGAGAGAGCGCGGGCACCTGACGTCGATGGACGACCGGTTCGGTGGGGTCGCGTCTACGACATCGAGGATCTCGCGCAGCGTGAGGAGGAAGCCGTCAAGGTCGCCGCCTACGTCGCCAAGTACGCGGCAAAGACAACTGATAGTTCGAAAGAGCTGGCTCGAGGCTTTCGCTCGCGGCGCCAGATTGTGTCGCTCGTTGACGACCCCCACATGCGGCGCTTGGCCCTCACCGCGTGGGACCTGGGAGGAGAAGCTAAGTACGAATTGTTGCGGCTAAGGGACCACGCCCGTACCTTCGGCTTCACGGGGCAGTTGATCACCAAGTCACGGGCGTTCTCGACGACCTTTGCCGCGCTACGGAGCGCTCGAATTGACTACATGGCTGCAGAGCGAGACGGCGATCCCGTTGAGGGCACATTTCATTTCGAGGGTCGTGGCTGCGACAACCCTCGCGCAACCCAACTTGCAGAACTCTTCTTCACGATGCAGCGCGAACTCCGAGAAGAGGTTCGCGCTCGAGAACGCTCGAAATCGGATGGCGCGACTAGTTGACTGAATAACTACTCGATTCGCATCCAATCAGAGTGAACACGCTGTTCTCCACGACCGTTGGAAATTGGTGCCCAATAGAGTTCAGTCAACGATCAAGTCGGCGACGCTTCGATGACATCGAGGCGACATTTCGGAACGGTCCGCCTCCGATCGTCCGGACGGTGGCAAGTCGTCTATCGCGTTGAGGGTCGCATGTACTCGGCGGGAGTACACGCCTTGAAAGCCGACGCCCTCGCATGCCTCGCAACGGTCGAAGCCGACCTTCGCCGAGGTGCGTGGATCGATCCTCGCTCGGGCAAGATGACCCTTCGCGTGTACGCCGAAGAATGGCTTGTCCAACGAAACGACCTCGCGTTTCGAACGAAGGAGCTCTACGCCTATCTTCTCGACAGCCATATTATTCCGTCGCTCGGAAATGCGACGCTGATCGGACTCTCGCCGTCGAAGATTTGTAGTTGGCACGCGAACCTCTCTCGAATGCATCCTTCAACCGCGGCGAAGGCGTATCGCTTGCTTTCGGGGATATTGAAGACGGCAGTCACCGACGGCTTTATCATCTCTTCTCCTTGCAAAGTCGCTGGAGGGGGAGTGGAGCGGTCTGCGGAGCGGCAAGTGGCGACGGTTCGTGAAGTCGAAGCACTGGAAGCGGCGATGCCTGAGCATCTGCGACTCATTGTGCTGCTCGCGACTTGGTGCCAACTGCGACGTGCAGAACTGCTGGGACTCCGGCGAAAGGACATTGACCTCGCCAACGGTTCACTTCGCATCGAACAGAGTCGAACTATCACCATGCGAGGGAAATCCCTCGTTAAAGAACCTAAGACAGTTGCTGGGCGGCGTGCGATCGCCGTTCCAGCGTTCCTTATTATGAGAATCCGTGAGCATCTTGATCGCTTCACAAGTCCCGACGCCGACGCCCTCGTTTTCACGGGTATCACCGGCGTTCCGTTAACGGGGAACCTCTTGCAGGTCGCCTGGCAGCGTGCGCGCGCGAAAGTCGGTCGAACGAATCTGGGTCTACATGACCTTCGACACACCGTTTTGACACTGGCCGCAGCGACTGGTGCGACGACGGTCGAGCTCATGCATCGTGCGGGACACTCCTCGTCTATCGCCGCGATGCGCTATCAGCACGCGACGAAGGACCGCGATCGCATTATTGCTGATGCTCTCGGTGTGATCGCCAAACCGATCAACGGAGAGCTACCGGCGTAAATCTGTCGTCAAGATTTCTTAATGTCCAGAGCTTCAGGATCGGTTGATCGTCGTCCTGCTCGTTTTCGAGGTACTCGAAGGAGCCCTCAATTCCTCTAAGGCCGATTGACCGATCTACCAACTGAATCAGGAGAGGTCTGGTTCGTTAAACGACGTGGAGGAATTCCTTGAGAGCGAGTCGAATGACGTCGCTTGACGTTACATGCTCCTCTGCCGCTCTCAATTCGACCGCTTCGCGCAGTTGCGCATCGAGTCGCACGGGAACCACGTCGGCGGGTCCTGATCCTTTGAACGGTCGGCCCCGCTTTCGTAACTTGAGGGCTTTCACGTCGCCGTCATTCGACTCGAGTTCGACAGACATCTTCTCAATTTCGTCGTCTGTCAACACTCGGCCCGATTTGGATCGATAGGCATTTGGTTTGGTCATGTCGCTTTGTCCTCCTCAGTCAGTAGGTCGTAATAAATGAGTCGCAGATTCATCGCGTGGATCACGAGCTCCCGCTCATCAGCGAGATCAAGCCAAATGACTTCGAGAAGCGTTCCCGCTCGACTTGGTCCAATGCAGAGGAACTTCAGCGGATCAGAGTCCGGTTCCAATTCAACAAAAACAAGGCCGTTGGCAAGGGCATACTCAATATCATCGTCGGCAACTTTGTGTCGCCTCGCTGACCGATGGATCTCCACACCGTGTTATTGTAATACGAAAAGACGCCGCTCGCAACCACCTGACCACAAGGGACTGTTCTCGCTCGGCCCAATTTGGATCAAATAACAGTTCTTCCGGCACAAGTGGTCCCTCTCTAGGCGCCGCGGGTGTCGCAACGCACTTCGTCGGGAACCATTCGGATGGGCTCTTGAACGCGGCCTCGAGTTAGTCGGCCGGATAGATCTATACCTACAGGACTTTCGACAAACAGGTTTGACCCTGGCCGCGGAGACCAGCACAACGATTGTCGAATTCATGCATCGTTCAGGACACTTGTCGTCATCCACCTTGATGCGTTATCAGCACGCGACGAAGGATTCCGATCGCATAATCGCGAAGCTCTCGGCGAGATCGCCGAGCCGATAGACGAATCTCCGCGAGAAAATCTGCGATCAAAGATTCTCAATGTCCGAGTGCCCGCTTCGCATTATTCATGGCGCCTTAAACGGCGTCGTTTGGCACCCCATTTTGGGCACTTCGCGCGTCTGTTTGGGCACCTATGGGCACTTCACAGAGGACACTCGCGGTCACTCGTGGTTATTCGTGGTCACTCGAAAGTGCTTGAAAGCATCGCGCTCTCAACGAAAACTGTTGGAGCGGGTGACGGGGATCGAACCCGCATGGCCAGCTTGGAAGGCTGGAGCTCTACCATTGAGCTACACCCGCGTGTCTTTACAGACAGGAACAACCATTCTAGGCGTCACGATTAGCGTGAAGGGGTGGATGAATCACTCTTCGAACAAGTTGGCGGCGAGGCCTTTTTTGTCCAATTAGTAGACGCTTTCTATGAAGCAGTCGAAAAAGACGAGACGTTGCGGCCCATGTACCCCGAGGATCTGACCGAGTCCAGGCGCCATTTCATGTTGTTTTTGGTCCAGTATTGGGGTGGACCGGGCACCTACATGGAAGAACGTGGGCATCCGCGTCTTCGTATGCGCCACGCTCCCTTTCGAATAACGAAAGGCGCAAGCGACGCGTGGCTCGCTGCCATGGACACGGCGCTCGCGAGCGTGCGCGATCAACTCAGTGATGTTCAGTTCGATGAGCTCAACGCGTACTTCGCAATGGCCGCTCAACAGATGAGGAACGTTTAGCTTCGTCGAAGGAATCGGCCCTGGCCAATTGCGGCACCGACTAAGACGATGACGCCGCCCACTGGCTCAAACCAGGTGAGCGACTCGTGAAGAAAGATGACGCCGACGATAACGGCGACGACTGGGGTGAGATACGTGACGGTACTCGCGTGTGAACTTCCGACGGCGGCGATAACGCGGAAGTTCCACATAAAGGCAAAGCCACTTCCAAACACGCCCAGCCCGAGTAAGCCACCGAGGGCTTTCATCGTGACGCTATGACCATTGAAACCGTCAATGAGAAACGTGGGCGCCAGCGTCACCGCGGCAAGCACGAGCTGGGCACTCGCGAGCGACACCGGCGCGAGTCCTCGAGGAATGAGGTAACGCTTGGTGTAGGGGAACGACACGCCGTAGAGCGTCACCGCTCCGAGCAACGCGGTAATCGCCCACCAAGGATTCGAGCCGAATCCTTGCCAGACGCCTAAGACAATGAGAACGCCAACCAGCCCGACGCTCAAACCGAGCAACTGGTAGCGCTTTATGGGATCGTCGCGAAAGACGACGATGATGAAGAAGAGCGACGTCAGTGGCGTCAGAGCATTAATGATGCCCGCGACGATGGACGTGGTGCGCGTTTCGGCGAGGGCGAAAAGAATGCCCGGCACGACGTTTATACACATCGCCACGACCAAAAGATGGGCCCAGACAACGCGGTCTTTGGGAAGTGCGACGTGGCGCACTTGGGCAACGATCAGCAACGTCGCGGCACCAAGAGCACATCGTCCAAAGGCGACGCCAAAGGGTGTCAGGAATCCAAGCGAGTATTTGATGAAGAGGAACGAGCATCCCCAAGCGATTCCAATGCCCACGTACGCCACAAGCCAGGAGCGTGCTGGACTGTTGGGCATTAGTGAAGACTAGAGGGGGGCATTGCGATCATGGTGCCTCCGCGTTTTTGTATTCAGAATTCTTTACGCTAGAGGGTATGAGTCGGCGCGATCTCTGGCGAGAAGGGGAAATTCGAGTCATTTCCGTTACGCCCGTGTCGCGTGGCGTGCTGCGTCCAACGCTGATCACACTTACGACTATTGCGCTCATTATCGAAAGCGCGTCAAGATACCACTTCGTTCATCAAATTGAAGACTGGCTACTTCTGATCATGGTCGGACCTATTGCGATGGTTACGTTGACAAGAACGTGGCGCTGGCGATCCCATAAGGTGCACGTGACCAACGACCGCGTCATCATTGAAGGCGGCGTCATGAAGCACCAACGTTCATCGATTGAGCTGCGCGACGTGCTCGCGACCCGCGTCGAGCAGCGCGTGAGCGAACGCCTTACGCGCCGTGGCCTCGTATCCCTTGAAACGTTGGCCGGACCGGTCGTGATTGGCTTCGTGCGCCATCCCGCGGCACTCGCTCGACTGATTGACGCCGAGAGGCGCGTCGAGGTTCGAGAGTCCGTTCCCTTCGACACGGTTTTTAGCGTTGAAGAGTCAAATTATTTTCCCCGTGAGGTTCGTCCCGACGAGTGGCAGAGGCGCCGCTACGAATGAGTCCTAAATAATTCCGGTACATTGAGGTCGTGACAAACCGGTATCGATGCAACGCGTGCGGCAATCTGACTCGATTTGATGTTGTCGAAACGACGTCCGTTCGATCGTTTCACCACTACAGCGTGGGCGGGGAACTTAGCATCGAAGAGCCCGAAATAATCGCCCATAGTGTTGAATCCGTGGCGTGCCGTTGGTGCGGTCACGGACGCGGCGTCGAGGTTCTCACCGAGTTCGAGTGAGCGAATTTCACGCCCGATCCTTCGATCCTCCGCGTGATCGCCTCGCCATCACAGAACTGCGCGGTGTATTGCTGAGCGGCGAGGAGCACATCGTTGTCCTTCGTCGCCTCACATTGATTGTCGCGGTAAAGCCCCACTGTGAAGGTTGTCACGAGTTTGTCTTTGGAGACCTCAGCGAACTCAACGGCGTCGACGCCGTTGTAGTAAGTGCCGTCGCGAGCGACGACGGTGAGTGGGACGGCGCAACGCAACGTGTTCTCGTGTCCCCAGCGGCCATGAAGGATCTTGCTATTCGCTCAGCTCCCCACTACGTACTCGTTGATCCTGTGCGTTCGCGCGTCATTACTGAGGGCGTGCTCTTTTCGCCAACGCAAGTCGCGAGCGAGATAGCTCCATTTCTCAAACCTTGAGATGTCACACGCCCTTGAGAGAGTGTGTTCATCGAAAAGAGGAGTTGACATGGCAAAAGAGATTGAACTATCGATTAGTTGTCACGACTGCGTTCGGCGTGCGACGCCGGACTGCTCGGACTGCCTGGTCACGTTCATCTTGGGCGACACGCCCGAAGAGTTGGTTATGACCACTGAAGAAGCTGACGTCGTTCAGCTTTTCACCGCAGAGGGACTCGTGCCCACGCTTAAGTATCGCTCAGCGCTTTCGTAACAACAGTGCCAGCGAGGTGGCTAGCGTGGTCCTATGGCCCGCCACCTCATGGTGACCAACGATTACCTTCCAAAAACTGGTGGTATTCAGGTCTACCTTCACGAACTGTGGCGCCGCCTCGAAGATGGCCGCGCGGTGGTACTGAGTGCGTCGTCCCACGACGACATCAAGAGTTTTGATGCTTCAAGCAACGTCGTCATCGAGCGGGTGGAAAATGCCACCCTGTTTCTCCCAACGCTGAAGGCGTATCGCGCGATCGAAGACGCGATCGAACGTCACCAGCCAGATCTCGTGCTCTTCGATCCGGCGTGGCCCCTTGGACTCCTTGGACCGCGTCTCTCTCGTCCGTACGGTGTGATTTTGCACGGTGCCGAAGTAACCATTCCCGGGCGTCTTCCTTTTGTCGCTTCCTCTCTTCGCTACGTTCTCAAGCGAGCCGAGGTGGCGATCTGTGCCGGCACGTACCCCGAGAGCGAAGCGCGAAGAAATGCCGCCGAGAACCTCTGTCCCGTCATTCAGATCCCGCCGGGCGTCGACACCGGACGCTTTGTCCCGCTCGACGGTGCGCAACGAAGCGAGGTTCGACGTGAGATGGGGCTAGGTGACGAGGACTTTCTTGTCGCTTCGTACTCGCGGCTCGTGCCGAGGAAAGGTATGGACACGTTGATTCGCGCCAGTGTTTTGCTTTCAAGAAAGTACCCCAAGTTTCACGTGGCAATTGGTGGCGCGGGTCGCGATGCTGCACGACTTCGGAAATTAGCGCTCAAGGTTCAAGCTCCAGTCACGTTCCTCAACCGAGTTGACGATGAGGCACTTCCGCGCTGGATTGCCTCGAGCGATCTGATGGTGATGGACTGTCGAAGCCGTTGGCTGGGATTGGAACAAGAGGGTTTCGGCATTGTCTTCGTGGAGGCCGCTTCGTGCGCCGTGGCCCAAGTCGCTGGACGCTCAGGGGGCAGTCACGAGGCCGTTCGCGACGGCGTGACGGGCGTCGTGTTGAAGAACTCACACAGCGCGCGCGATCTCGCCAACGCAATGGAGGCACTGATGCTCGAAAGTGAACGCCGACGAGTCTTCGCTCAGCGTTCTCGCGAGATGGTGCTCGAGGAGTATTCGTGGGACCTGCTGGCGGCGAAACTTTCAACGGAACTTTCACCATTTGACAACTTCAATACACAGCGATCCTTGCTCTAGGGTGGCCTGGTGACCCAGCGCGCGACAGAGTCGATAGCGGTCAACGCGCCGCCCGGTGTTGTCTATGAGGTCGTGACCGATTTTGAGCACTACATCGACTGGGTGAGTGATCTCAAAAAAATCGAGGTTCTTGAGCGCGACGCACGCGGACGTCCACTCGAAGTCGAGTTTCGCGCCGCGGCCTTTGGCCGCTCGACGACCTACGCGCTGTACTACGACTACAGCCGTGCCCCCGAAGTACTGACGTGGCATCAGACGCACGGCGATCTGACGTCGATGCTCAAAGGCCAGTATCGCTTCGAAGCGTCGGCGGGGGGTACATTGCTCACCTACGATCTCGAGGTGGAACTGATGGTGCCCATTCCTTCCTTCGTTAAGTCGAGAGCGGCGTACCGCATTCAGTCCCAAGCTCTTCGTGAACTCAAAGCGCGAGCGGAGCGTTCGACGTGAGTGATGTCGCAATTGGCGTGGACGTAGGAGGAACGAAAGCGCTCGCGCTGATGGTGGCACGCGACGGACGGGTCCTCGGCGAAATGCAGTCGCAGACTCCTCACGATGAAGGATTTGGCGCCGGCGAAGCGACGACAAAGGTTCTCGTGGAGCAGATCTTCGAACTCTGTGATCGACAGAGCCTTGATCCCGGCATCATGCCCATCGGCGTTGGCCTGCCGGGCATGATGCGTCGTGACGGACACCTGGCGTTTGCACCCAATCTTCAAACCGCCTCAGGCGCGGACCTTGGTACGCAGCTCGGTGACGCGCTTGGTAATTCAAGTGTTTTCTGCGAGAACGACGCGAACTGCGCGGCGCTCGCTGAACACGAATGGGGTGCAGGACGTGGCATTCGCGACTTCGTCATGGTGACCTTGGGTACTGGCATTGGCGGGGGCGTCGTCGCTGACGGGGAGTTGGTGCGCGGACGCAGCGGCTTCGCCGGGGAAATTGGTCACATGGTTGTTGAGGCGCGCGGCGCGCAGTGTCCTTGTGGGGGTCAGGGGTGTTGGGAGCGCTACGCATCGGGGGGCGGACTGCACCGTATGACCCGTGAAGCGGCCCTGGATGGACGTCTCGCAACGCTGGTCGAACGCAGTGGGGGTGATGCGAAAAGCGTTCGCGCCGAAGACGTCACCGCGGCCGCGGCCGAAGGACTTGAGGAGGCCGTGACGCTGATGCGTGAAGTGGGCTGGTGGCTGGCGCTTGGGCTCTCGAATCTGGCCGCAATTCTTGACTGCGGTCACTTCGTGATCGGTGGAGGACTTTCGAGTGCGTCAGAGTTGGTACTGCCGGCCGCGCGCGAGTTTCTCGCCGAGTTGGTCGAAGGTTACGAAGCGCGTCCGGCCATCACGGTCACGACCTCGATGTTCGGTCCACGCTCGGGCGCGATGGGCGCCACGCTCGTGGCATTTGCGGGCGTGTGAAACTCGGCGTCTTACTGCCTACGTTTCGCGACAACGCCGAGGACGCACTCGTCGTGGCGAACGAAGTCGAGCGCGCGCAGCTCGATGGCGTCTTTGCCTACGATCATCTTTGGCCTATGGGTTCTCCCGAACGCCCCTCGCTCGCTCCCTTTCCAGTACTCGCCCGTGTGGCCGCCCAGTGTCCGAGCTTGTACGTCGGGCCACTTGTCTCACGCGTTGGACTCTTTTCCACCTCAAAGCTCGTGGAGCAGTACGTGACGCTCGACACCCTTGCGCCAGGTCGCGTCATCGCCGCTCTCGGCACGGGTGACAAACTCTCGGCGGATGAGAACATGGCCTACGGGCTTCTCTACGAGAGCGCGGCAACGCGTCGTGGGCTCTTACAAGAGACGATTGTCGCGCTTGCTCCCGCCATTGAGGTGTGGTGTGGCGCCGGATCGGAGAAAACGAATGAACTAGCGAGGGAGCTCGGCGTGGCTCTCAATCTTTGGGGTGCGAGCGCTGCGTTCGTGCGCGACGCGGCCTCCAGCGGTGCCGTGACGTGGGCTGGAACGTTAGGCGATGACCCGGCGGCGTTGCTCGATGATTTATGTGCGGCAGGGGCGTCGTGGGTCGTCGCGGCCCCACCGTTTCAAATTGAGGTGCTTCGTGAGTGGCGCCAGGTTCGCTAACTCACTACCGTTTGTAGATGGAGTTCCGACGCATAACGGGTCTGCCCCCGTACGTATTTGCCACGATCAACGGCCTGAAGGCCGAAGCGCGCGCTCGCGGCCGCGACGTCATTGACTTTGGTTTTGGTAACCCGGACCTGCCGAGTCCCGATATTGCGGTGCAAAAGCTTGCCGAGGCGGCGTATAACCCGAAGAACCACCGCTACAGCGCGAGTCGCGGTATTCCGAATCTGCGCCTCGCCATTGCCAATCGCTACAAGATGCTTTTTGACGTGGACCTCGATCCCGACACCGAGGTCGTGACGACCATTGGCGCCAAAGAGGGGCTGACGCACCTCATGTGGGTCCTGCTCGGACCAGGTGACAGCGCTATCGTTCCGAGCCCGAGTTATCCGATCCACTTAGCCGGTCCGGGATTCGCTGGCGCGAACGTGATCACGGTGCCGATGGTTGACCCGGGCGCGAGCACGAACGACCCTGGCGATGATTTCTTCGAAGGTTTGCTGAACGCGTGGAAGAACGCTGAGGTGAAACCCCGCGTTATCGTCGTCTCGTTTCCACACAACCCCACGAGTGCCTGCGTGGACCTGGCCTTTATGGAGCGACTCGTGGCCTTTGCGCTTGAACACGACGTCATTGTCTGTCACGACTTTGCCTACGCCGATCTCGGTTTCGACGGTTACCGCCCGCCGTCGATTCTCCAAGTACCACGCGCGAAAGAGTGCTGCGTCGAGCTCTATACGTTGACCAAGTCATTTTCGATGGCCGGGTGGCGCGTGGGCTTTCTCGTCGGCAACGCCGAGATCGTGGCCGCGTTGACGAAACTAAAGAGTTACCTCGATTACGGAACGTTCCAACCCGTGCAAATCGCAGCGATTGTCGCGATGAATGAAGCCACCGAGTATCCCGAACAACTTCGCATGATCTATCAGTCGCGTCGCGACACCCTCATCGAGGGACTCAATCGAGTCGGCTGGGACATTGTCGCTCCTCGAGGTTCGATGTTTATCTGGGCACCGATTCCTGAGCCGTATCGTGAGATGAGTTCGCTCGAGTTCTCGAAGTTCCTTATCGAAGAGGCCGATGTCGCGACGAGTCCGGGCGTGGGCTTTGGCGAAGGCGGCGACGGCCACGTGCGCTTTGCCTTGATCGAAAACGAACTTCGCACGCATCAAGCGATTCGAAATCTGAAGCGCGCGTTGACGAAACTGGGCTAGCGCTTAAGGCCGTCCCGCGCCCATCGCCGGAACGCTCACCACTTCAATGGCGCCGTCAGACGCGTCAGCGACTTTGAAGCGATCGCTCGAGGGTGCGGTCATGACATAAAGGGACTTTCGATCCGAACCACCCAGCATGCACGCGAAGGCCGTCTTGGTGGTTTCAACGATCGCGGTGATCTCACCGCCCTCTTTCACGCGCAGCACCTGATTGGTAAGCGCGTTGGCGAGCCAGATCTGGCCATCGGCGTCAAGACACATACCGTCGGTCGCGACAAAATCCAACTGGGCCCAGACGCGGCGATTCGCGAGCGTGCCGTCGTGGTTGATGTTAAAGGCGTTGAGGCAAAACGTCATTGTCTCGCCGACGATCAACGTCTTGCCGTCAGGGGTGATGACCGAGCCGTTCGGAAAGGCCATTTTGGGCACGACTTGAATGACGGCACCTTCAATGTCCAGGACGACGACGTTGGTCGTGGGCGGCGGCGTCGCCATAAGACCTTCGACCCCTTCGTCACGCAACAGCACGTCGAGGTCGAAGCCAAAGTTGCCAACGTAGCTCACACCACTCGATGAGGTGACCATGTCGTTGGCCCAAAAGCCGCAGTACTTCGAAATGTCCGCAAAGAGCGTGGAGGTGCCCTTGTGTAGGCGAAGCACTTTTTGGTCGATCATTGAGACGCAGAGCATGTCACCGTTGGGTAGCCATCCAAGACCTGAAGGTTGACCCGGCACGGTGTGCTCAAGACGCTCTTCGGTGCCGCGTTCATCTATAGAGAAGATCCCATGACGATAGAAGTCCGAGTACCAGAGTCGTCCCTCGTGCCAGCGCGGCGCTTCGCCAAAGGAGAGTCCTTCGCGAAGAACGCGCGATTGATAATTTTGCATCGGCCCCCCGTGTCGCTACGACGAAACCTACTCTTTAGGCGCGATCGAGCGCGTTACGCCAACTCGCGTACCCCTGGTCGACGAAGACTGGATCGTCGGGGCTGAATCGTTTTTGCGCGCGCCACAACTCGTCGAGCTCGTCAAGCGAGGCCCACAGTCCGATCTGTAGTCCCGCGATACTCGCGGCCCCTCGGGCTGTTGCCTCGAGCGAAGAGCTGCGCACGACCTCAACGCGCGAGTTCGTGGCTTGAAGTTGGAGAAGTAAGTCCATGGCAGCCGCCCCTCCGTCGCAACGAAGTTCCTTCAGCTCGACGCCACCGTCGCGAAATGCGTCAGTCATGGCGCGCACTTGGTAGGCGAGCGATTCGACGAGTGCGTGCGCGATCTCTCCTTTGCCGACGCCTCGACTGAGACCCGTAATGGCCCCACGCGCGTCAGAACGCCAGAACGGCGAGCCGAGACCAGTAAAGGCCGGAACAAAGTGGACGCCCGATGAGTCACTCACCGAGAGCGCAAGTGCTTCGAGTTCACTTGACGCTCCAATGAAACCAAGATCACGTAGCCACTGCACTGCCGCGCCAGCGACGAACGCCGAGCCTTCGAGGGCGTAGGTCGTCGACCCGCGCTCGCCGAGGTCCCACGCGAGCGACGTCAGCAAGCCTTCGACCACGCTCGGCACCGTCGCGCCAGCGTTGGCGAGAAGGAAGGATCCAGTGCCGTAGGTCGCCTTTACGAGACCGTGGGTGAAACAGGCCTGTCCAAACAGAGCCGACTGTTGATCGCCGAGAACGCCAGCGATGGGAAGGCCCGCGAGTTCTTGAACGACGTCGCCACTCACGGAGCCGAAGTTGTTCGCCGAAGGATGAATCGTGGCGAGCATGCTCTCGTTGACGCCAAAGAGACTCATCATTGCGGGCGACCACCGCAGCGACCCTAAGTCCATTAGCAACGTCCTCGACGCGTTCGACGGCTCAGTCGCAAAGGTGCCATCGTTGACGCCCCCGGTCAGCACCCAGAGGAGCCACGAATCAATCGTGGCGAAGCTCGGGGCGAGTGCCTTGTCGCCAAGGCCGCGCTCGAGCATCCAGTTCATCTTGGTCGCGGAAAAGTACGAGTCGAGGACGAGACCAGTCGTTGCGCGAACGAAAGGGCCATGACCTTGTGATTCGAGTTTTTGACAGAAGTCGGCCGTGCGCCGGTCCTGCCAAACAATGGCGCGATGAAACGTATCGCCACGGACCCGGTCAAAGCCGACCGTTGTTTCTCGTTGGTTGGTGATCCCGAGCGCCATGACCTCATGTCCTGCGTAACGAGCCCGCGTAGCGACCTCTCTAAGGGTCCAAATAGCCAGATCGGCTATCTCTTGGGGGTCGTGTTCAACCTCGCCGGGGGAGGGGAAATACTGGGTGAGTTCGCGGTACGCCTCATCGACGACCTCGAGACGGGCGTCAAAGGCCACCGTACGCACCCCCGTGGTGCCAGCATCGAGGGCTAAGACCAACTGCATCCGGGTCAGGCTACCTAGGGAAGGACGCTCGATATTGGGCCCTAGGCTGGAGGAACAAGTTTTCCACAAAAATCTTCGAAAATGTAGTTGACAAGACGTAATTACAGTGATGTAATAACACAGCATCTAGCGATGAAATGTGGCCTAACCACTACATCTTGTGGCCGAGGGGACGAAGGGGCAAAAACCTTTACTTCTTGACTCCGTCGACGGATGCACGTACTTAGTGTCGGAAAATAGGGAAGAGAAGAGAAAAATATGGCTATCGCACCTCAGCGCCTCGGAATTGGACTTCGTAGGTTTTTCACAAGTGAGGATCGCCATCCTTACGACGAGGTGGTCTGGGATCGCCGCGACGCGCGCATCTCAAACTTCCGCGATGGATCGGTGGCCTTTGAACAGTTGAACGTTGAAGTGCCGTCTACGTGGTCGTTTAACGCGACGAACATTCTTGCTCAGAAGTACTTCCGTGGCACGCTGGGCACCTCAGAGCGTGAGACGTCGTTGAAGCAAGTCGTTGATCGCATCGTCGACACGATTGCCACCTGGGGCGTCGAGCGCGACTACTTCGTTGATGAAGAAGAGACCGAGACGTTTCGCGCCGAACTTAAGCACTTGCTGATTACACAAAAGGCCGCATTCAACTCACCGGTCTGGTTCAACATCGGCGTGAAGGACGTTCCTCAACAGGGCAGTGCCTGTTTCATTCTCGCTGTTGAAGACTCGATGCGTTCGATTCTTAACTGGTACACCGAAGAGGGCATCATCTTCAAGGGTGGTTCGGGTGCGGGTGTGAACCTCTCGAAGATTCGCTCAAGTGCCGAGGCCCTCGAAGGCGGCGGTACCGCGAGCGGTCCCGTCTCGTTTATGCGAGGCGCCGACGCGTCAGCGGGCACCATCAAGTCCGGTGGCAAGACTCGTCGCGCCGCGAAGATGGTCATCCTTGATGCCAACCACCCCGACATCGAAGAGTTCATCTGGTGCAAGGCCCACGAAGAGAAGAAGGCGCGCGCGTTGCGTGACGCTGGCTTTGACATGGACCTCGACGGCAAGGACATCAACTCGATCCAGTACCAGAATGCCAACAACTCCGTTCGCGTGTCTGACGAGTTCATGGAAGCCGTCCTCACCGACAGTGACTGGAACCTGACCGCACGCCACGGCAATTCAACGGTTCGCTCGATGAAAGCTCGCGACCTTTGGCGCCAGATCGCCCGCGCAGCGTGGGAGTGTGCAGACCCCGGTCTGCAGTTCGACACCACGATCAACAAGTGGCACACGTCGTCCAACACGGACCGCATCAACGGGTCGAACCCATGCTCTGAGTACATGCACATCGACAACTCGGCGTGCAACCTCGCGAGCATCAACCTTTTGAAGTTCCTGCGCGCCGACGGACGTTTTGACGTTGACGCGTTTAAGGGTGCCATTGAGGTGCTCTTCAGTGCTCAAGAGATCATCGTCGGCGCCGCTGACTACCCAACGGAGAAGATTGGCGAAAACTCACGCAAGTTTCGCCAGCTGGGTCTTGGCTACGCCAATCTCGGAGCGCTCCTTATGGCCTCAGGTCTCGCGTACGACTCCGACGAGGGCCGCGCGTGGGCTGCTGCCATTACCGCTCTCATGACCGGTCACGCGTACGCCACCAGTGCTCGCACTGCGGGTCGCATGGGTCCTCACGAGGGCTACGCCGAGAACGCTGAGCCGATGATCAACGTGCTGCGCATGCACCGTGACGCTTCGTACCAGATCGATGACACCAAGGCCCCCGCCGACATTCTCCAAGCCGCGCAGCGCGCGTGGGAAGAGGCGGTGGACCTGGGCGCTCGTCACGGTACCCGCAACGCTCAAGCCACGGTGCTCGCACCGACGGGCACCATTGGTCTCTTGATGGACTGTGACACCACGGGCATTGAACCAGACCTTGGACTCGTGAAGTTCAAGAAGCTCGTGGGTGGTGGCAATATGTCCATCGTCAACCAGACAGTGCCGCGTGCGTTGACGAAGTTGGGCTACTCCCAGGCCGAAAACGACGTCATCATTGCCTACATCGACGAGCACAAGACTATCGTGGGCGCCCCGGCCTTGAAGACCGAGCACCTACCGGTCTTTGCTTGTTCAATGGGTGACAACACGATTCACTACTCGGGTCACGTTCGCATGATGGGCGCTGTGCAGCCCTTCATTTCGGGTGCGATCTCCAAGACGGTGAACATGCCCGAAGACGCGACGATCGAAGACGTCGAGAACCTGCACCTTGACGCGTGGCGACTCGGCATTAAGGCCGTTGCGATCTACCGCGATAACTGCAAGGTCGGCCAGCCTCTTTCGACGGCGAAGAAAGATGGTGAGGGTCAAACTACGCCACTCATCGACACGAGTGTTGATGCCGCTGAGGTCGTTGATCTCTACGCGCAGATCGCCAAACTTGAGTCGGCCCTTGAGAGTGCACGCAACGCCAGCCACGACGTGGTCGTTGGTGCAGTTCGTGAGCGACTTGCTCGCCGTCGCCTCTCCTCGACGTTCTCCTTCCGCGTTGCTGACTGTGAGGGCTACGTCACGGTCGGAGAGTACGAAGACGGCCGTCCGGGCGAAGTCTTCATTAAGGTCGCCAAGCAGGGTTCGACGCTTGCGGGCATCATGGACGCCTTCTCGATCTCGGTGAGTCTTGGTTTGCAGCACGGTGTACCGCTCGCGACCTTTGTGCGCAAGTACGCGAACATGAAGTTCGAGCCTTCGGGCATGACCGATGACGCTGACCTTCGTATCGCGACGTCGCTCGTGGACTACATCTTCCGTCGTTTGGCGCTGGACTATTTAAGCCCGAGCGAGCGCGAAGACCTTGGCGTGCTCTCAACGAGCGAGCGCATTCAGCCCACGCTGCCGGAGGTTGTTGAGCAGGCAACGCCCACGATGAATTTGCCGATGCAGGCCGGTCTCTTGGAAATCACCGACCGGCCCTTGGAAACGCCGTCGCTACTTGGTCGATCTGAGCAGCGTGACGCGCCCATGTGTTACCAGTGTGGCAACTCTATGCAGCGCGCAGGTTCGTGTTACGTCTGTTCAACGTGCGGCGCGACGAGCGGCTGTTCGTAATGTCAAGTTGCACTCGAACTTCAGTGGGAATTGCACGCGAACTTCAGTACAGTTGCATCCGAACTTCAGTGGAATTTCATCGAACTTGAGTGCGGTTGCATCTGAACTTCAGCCGAGTTTCACATGTCTTCAGTAGTGATGCCGACCACCACGTTCGCGTCGAGTTGGGAAAACTACCTTTGGTGGAGCGAACAAGTGTTCGCTATAATCGGGACCATGAAGATATTGGCATCGATAGCTGAATCGAGGCAACAATGGGACTAGTTGCTGAGATTCTCGACGAGTTGCGAGAAGAGATCGCGCCTGACGACGAGACCATTGCTGCGGCAAGGGCGAGGCGCGAGGAAGTGTTGACGGTTGCAAGTGGTTTCTCCGGTGTCGCACGGACCTACCACTCTGATTCGATCGCACACGGAACTGCGAATTCCGGTCTCGATGGTGATTGTGGCGTCGTACTGGATCGCAGAAGTTGGAAGGAATTGGGTCCTGACGGAGATTCGAAGGGACCCGCGGAGGTCGTAGAGACCATGCGCACGCTAGTCCTTGAAGCGCTTCGCGAAACGTACTCCGACATGACGACGAGGCTTACCAAGCGTTCAATAAAACTCACTTTCAACGACCCGCTTTCGAATGAATTGGATCCGAGTGTCGATCTGATCGTTGGACTCACGAGGGCAGAAGGTGCCCTTTGGATCTCAAATCTTGAAACCGATGATTGGAATGCGTCCGATCCCGAGAAGCACACGGCACTCTTGACTGCGGATCCGAAAGCACTGCGAGTGACTCGGGCAAGAATCATTCGACTAGCGAAATGCTGGAATCAGCAATATTCGAAACCGGGAATGTGCAGCTTCAATATCGAAGCATTGGCGCTTCTCAGCACGATTGAAGGAGTGGGCACAGCACGGGGACTACTTACCTTTTTCGAATTTGCGGCGTCCGACATTGCAAAGCGCTTAACTCCAGATCCCGCTGGCGTGTCGAAGCCCATCAAGATCAATATTGGATCGGCGCGCCCTCGTGAATCGGTTGCAAAATTCGAGAGATCTTCTCGCCACGTCTCTCGACGACGATTCTGGCGACGTTCACGTGCGTGAGGCCTTGGCGGAGTTGTACTGGAAGTACCTCGAAGCTCCGAATGGGTCCGAATCAAAAGCGGCATTTTCCGTATCGCTTCGGGAAGGCAACTCTGGTGTGCGGATGGCCTCGGCCCTCTCCCTAGTGTAGTGTCTCGCAATTAGATGGTGATTCTGGTATCATGGGGTATGCGCCCCGCGACGCCGCCGTTGGCGATGGATGAAGGTCAGCGAGAGATCCTGGAAAAGCTCGCTCGCTCGCACACCGCCGCGCACCGAGAGGTCACGCACGCGAAGGCGTTGCTGTTGGCGGCACAAGGTGTGGCGAACACCGCGATCGCCGCGCAACTGTCGGTGTCACCAGCGAGTGTGGTGACGTGGCGAGCGCGTTTTCTCGAAGAGGGTGTCGCCAAGATCGGCCGGGTTCGGCCCGGACGAGGTCGCAAGCCCGAGATTCCCCAAGAGACGATTGACGAGATCGTGCGCTTGACCCAAGAGACCACGCCCGAGGGTGAGACGCACTGGAGTTGTCGCACGATGGCCAAGGTCGCGGGCGTGAGTCCCGCCACGGTCCAGCGAGTCTGGTCGGCGCGCGGACTGAAACCCCACTTGATAAAGACCTTCAAGTTGTCCAACGATCCGCACTTCGAAGAGAAGCTGATCGACGTGGTGGGGCTGTATCTGAATCCACCGGAGAAGGCCGTCGTGCTGTGCATGGACGAAAAGAGCCAGATTCAGGCGCTCGATCGCACGCAACCGTCACTGCCGATGAAGAAGGGGCGCGCGGGCACCATGACCCACGACTACAAACGTCACGGCACCACCACGCTCTTCGCCGCCCTCAACGTGCTCACCGGCACCGTGATCGGTGAGTGCCGA
>Ga0208357_1000682_pt1 | contig 26672 bp, 29 predicted proteins | sample NGESurdeep092012_6_FD_184487 | JGI IMG/M metagenome (GOLD analysis project Ga0208357, IMG submission 184487) | Arctic peat soil microbial communities from Barrow, Alaska - NGEE Surface sample F52-2 deep-092012 (SPAdes) | ecosystem: Environmental > Terrestrial > Soil > Wetlands > Peat ...
CGCCGACGATATCTTGGCATCGATCAACCGCTTCTGCCGTCGAACACTCGACACCAACGCAAACCGTGCATAGGAACTTCAGAATCGGGACACTAGCGCAAAAGAACCATCAAACCAAAACACCAAGTTCATTCCGATAGAATCACCGCGCCTCCCCGGCGGAGGCCGGGGTCCATCCTTGCCATGGATACCGGCCTTCGCCGGTAAAGGGAAAAACTTGGTGTCTTTGTGGTCTGTTTTTTTTGCCGTTCAGGTGGCCGCACTGCGCGACTTGGGTTCGGCACGGCGGCGCGCGATTCGTATCGCGCGCCGCCTATTCTGGAGACGTCGGTGTCGAGTGATTAGAGGCGGATTCAGTCCTGATGGAATCGCGGATGCGATTCCATCAGAGGCGATCCGACTCTAGTAGCCCGACCAATCCGCGCGGGAGCCGTAATAATCATGCAGCCCGCGATTCCAGCCCGGGTCCGACCAATTCGGCTCGGTATCTTCCGCATAGCTCGGCGCTCCGCGCAGCCGGTCTTCGGGAATGTTGACGATGTAGGCGCCGCGCCCAGTATCGTATTTGAGCTGATCCCACGGCAACGCGAACAATTTGCCGCCCATGCCGAGGAAGCTGCCGTATTTCAACACGGCGTAGGCGACCTGCCCCGAAACCTTGTCGATCATGACATCGCTGATCGAGCCGAGATCGTCGCCATTGGCATTTTCGACCGACGTGCCGCCAACCTTGTCCGAGGAAATCAACCTGCCGATTTCTTTTACGCTGCCGTCCATGGGGCCCTCCTAAATGGGGTTGGAGCGGACGCAAAGGCGCGTCGCTCGCTCGTGCCTATGGAACGGCGGCGGCATCCGGGCAGTTCCGCCCGGACCTGAAAAACCGTCCTTATATCCGGCCCCAAATTTCCTCGGCGGTCTCGACAATGAAACGCAGCTTGGCCCATTGCTCTTCCTCGGCAAGGGTGTTGCCCTCCTCGGTCGAGGCGAAGCCGCATTGGCCGCTGAGCGCGAGCTGATCCAGCGGCGCGAATGTCGCCGCTTCGTCGACGCGGCGCTTGATCTCGTCCTTGCTCTCCAGCCGGCCGCTCTTGGTCGTGACTAGGCCGAGCACCGCGATCTTGCCCTTGGGCAGCTTCTTGAGCGGCGCGAAGCCGCCGGCGCGGTCAGTGTCGTACTCCATGAAATAGCCATGGACATTGGTGTGGTTGAACAGAATGTCCTCGACGCTCTCATAGCCACCGGCGCCCATATAGGTCGATTTGTAGTTGCCGCGGCAGAGATGCATGGTGATGACCATGTCGTCGGGAATGTCCGACATCGCTTCGTTGATCATGTCGGCATAGGCGAGCGCGAGCTTGTCGGGGTCATCGCCCCGGTCGCTCATGCGCTTGCGATAGGCAGCATCGCACAGCATCGCGATCATCACCTCGTCAAGCTGTAGATAACGGCACCCGGCATCGGCGAACTGGCGCACCACCTGGCGATAGGCATCGCCCAGTTCGGCGAAAAATTGCCGCAGATCGGGATAGGTCGTCTCGCTGACCGATTTCCGGCCCGTCCGGCCATAGAGCGCGGACGGCGCCGGGATGGTCATTTTCGCGACGCGGCCGGGCGCGGTATGCGCGGCGAGGAACCGGTAATGCGCGACCATCGGATGCTCGCCGGCGACGCGCAGCTTCTCGACCACGCGCGCGCCCTCGGGCCGGGTGTTGGTACCGGCGAACGCGACGCCTTCTTCCATGGTGTAGCGCTCGGCCCCAAGGCCCCACAGAAAGTCGAGATGCCACCAGGAACGCCGGAACTCGCCGTCGGTGATGGCGAGCAGCCCGACCTCTTCCTGTTTCTTGATGGCGCGCTCGATCTCGCGATCCTCGACCGCCCGCAGTTGCGCGGCGTCGATCCCGCCCCTGGCGTGGGTTTCGCGTGCCTCTTTCAGTGCCTTGGGACGCAATAGGCTGCCGACATGGTCGGCACGAAATGGCGGCTTGGTTCGCTGCATGCTTGGTTCATCCTCGGCCCAGACGATGTGTCGATGCCAAGCGATAATCCCCGCGCCGCGACTTGAACAGCACGAATCATCGCGGGCACCGGGACTATCGCCGGACAGGCCGAAGGTGATCGCCGGATTCCCGGCGCGGTTACCGCTTCGAGAACTGGCATCTCTATAATTTATTGACTTTATTGTGTAATTTCTAGCGATATATTTTGGTGAATGATTGGTTAATCGAATGGTGATTGACTTAATAGAACTCTTAGTCTATTATGAAACTAGATATAAAAACAGAATACTCAGTCGTTGGGAAGGGGCGTGGAACTGTCGCCCCTAAAACGCGCGCGCGATAGATCGACTTCCCCTCTCAACGACTGGAGAGGATGAGTCAATGTCGAAAATCGATAAGTTCAGTGACTGGATAGACCGCCATTGGTTGGTTTCCGGTCTCGTCGGCTTGCTGCTATTTACAATCGGCGGCTTGCTGCTGACTGGATTGCTGCTCATTATCATTTATATCATGCATTCCCCAATTTCGTGAATTTGCCCTCACACCAACAGCGCCCACCGAATGGGCGCTGTTTACTCGAATATCATTTCGGTAGTGCAGGCACTCCCACAGTTACTTGATTGCGATCGCGTCTATCGGGGACAGACTGAATGGTCCAGAGTTTTCTAGCTTGGACGCGGGAATTGGCATCCGCACTCCTGCCCTGGAGTCCGCTAGGTATTCTGCTAGCATTTATTTCTTTGGGGATTTCAATCCTATTTGGCGCGTGGTTACCGACGCGCCGGGGCCACAAACAAGCGCGCAAACTAGCGGACATCACTAACGCTTTGTCGACGCGGTTTGTGGGCGAATTTGCGGAAGACCTGCACGCAATTACGGCCCTCGTCAAAAGAGCCAAGACCCGGATCGACGTGCTTGGAGATTGCGTTGATTATGGGAGCTTTGGTGCACCGGAACTTCAACACGACTATATGAAAGCGATTCTCGAAGCTGGCCAATGTGGCAAGAAAATAACATACCTAGTTTGGGGGCCGCCGGCTCCAATATCGCTAGCGAATAAATTCGGACCGGGGCATCCGGAATTCAAACAACGCCTACAAAGATTCCTTGCCTATTTCCACGGTGCCGGAGCCGATAGAAACCCGCACCCCTTCGAAAAAGACTTGGAGCGAATACTTCAAGAGGTTGCTACCGATCGATCGCTCCGTGAGCGCTATCCAATATTAACGACAATAAATCCAACACACGTCATTAAGTATTTTAGAAATAGAAGGTGGGCCGGGGAAAAGATATTCAAGGGACTTTTGTTGTGTTTTCATGAATGGGTTGTCCGACGCTTTGAAATTGGAGCCAATGCAGACATTTTTATCCACTCAGCCGCAGAGGGAAAAACAGAGCTATTCTTTTGGATCATTGATGCTGGCAGCAGCGAAAGCGAAGCCATCTTCCTTCTTCCGTCGGATAGGGCGTTGGCTTTTATTACTCGGGATCCAAAATTGATTGAGACGTTTTGGGGAATATTCAATACCAAATTAGATGTATACCGCAAAGGAAAGACGGAAGAAGACTCTCAAAGTTTAAGGACAAAATGGAAGGCTCTTATGTCCATTCTTTGGCGAAAATAGAATCGGTGGGCACCGAGGCGATCGGTACGACAATCCAATCGAATTTCTTCGCAGCCTTCCGCGCGCCCCCATTCGCATAACCAGTCGAACATAGTCTTGCCAGCTCCCGTCGAACGCCGTTCTTTATCCGTGACTAGATCATCAACGTAGAGATATTTCCCCCATCCGATAGAGCGACAGAGTCTAAAGCCTGCAACGCAGATCGGCTCTTGATCTTCAAGCTGATATACTAGGTGATATCCGACCTCTTTCTGTTGCTGCCGGACTAGCAACACATAATCTGCCCTATCAAGCGTGCGAACGCGTTCATGCAGTTGCGCCATCAACTCGTAGGTGGCCTGAATTTCCTGATCAGTTTGCACAAGTCTGGTATCCGTCATACCACGATCCCATGAAACGGTGCTCACGCAGCGCGCTTGGTGACCTGATTTCCTTTTCTCATCCGTTGATGAGCAGGGCTGTGCTTCATTTGAGCTTATCTGGCTTGGTAGCGCAACGGGCCGGCGCGCGAAGGTCCGCGAGCGCAGCGTCCCAACCCGTTGCATCGCGGGAAGCGCCGGATGCGTGCGGCATGGTACTGATCTCCTCTGCACAGCGGGAGCGCCGAGAATTCGGCGCTCCCGAATGCCGGGGAGACGGACGGCGGTTGCGGAAAAGAAAGCCGCCCGAACTCGGGCGGCTGAAGTAACTCACGTATCCTTCGCCTCCGACGCTATCGTCGCGACGGCGGGGAACCTAAACATGCCCGGAAGCCAAGCCTTCGCCGCAGTATTCGCTTCGACAGTTTTTTCCGCGAAGAAGCCACCGAGCGCCGCGACAAGCGCCTTCTTCGTCATATTGGCGGCTCCCGGGATTTGCTCCTGGGCGCCGCTGGCTGCCGCCACCGAAAGTACCTGATCGCGGAGAAGACAGGAGAAGAAGGTGGCGTCGGGAATCCACCACTCCCGCATCTCGACCCCGAGCGCGCCGGCGACGGTATTGAACAGGCTGTCGCCGGTGTCGAAGCGCTCGTCGTTCTCCTGGCCGAAACACATGACAGGCAAGAGAGCGATGAGGCCTTCAAGCTCTTCGTCCGCCAACTGGCCGACGGCTTCGAGAAGGCCCGCAGCCCCGCGGCCGGTGAGCAACCGTTGGAATCCGGACGGGAGGACCGACCGGTCTTCCGGGGCTTTGAAGTCCAGCCGGTCGGCGAGGGTCGATGCTTGTTCGTCGATCACTCGATACGAACGCTGGACATTCCAATCGTCGGGCGGGCTCATCAGGCTTGAGTGGAGCGACAGGCGAAGCCCGAAGTCCCTCCGCAAGCCCAGAAGGAGCAGCAACGCCGCCACTTCCTTTGCCTTTCGCGGATTGCCGAGTAGGGCCGCTTGAACCGCGGCGCTTTTCTGATACGCGACGTAGCGCATCAGTGGCGCCCCGAATTCCGGGCGATCCGGCTTTGCCATTGGCGCCACCGGTGTCTCCCGCGTTTCTTTAACGACGGTCGCTTGCACTTCGCGCTTCGAGAGGCCCTCGCGCACCTCAACGCTGCCGGAGGGATGCAGATGGATGACAACCCCCGCCGCTTCACCTTCCGCCGCTTCACCGTATTGCCACCACGGAACATTGAAGGTGAACAGCACCTCGACCCATGCCGCTGTTTGGCGGTGCCGTTCGGCCAACGCCTCGACGGCTTCCTGCTGCAACGCCGTGAACTGATCGACATCGTCGAAGAAGGTCGTCTCGGCGTCCGAGAACAGGTCCGCCGTCAGGGTCCCGGTGTACCGGTCGCACGGGAATATCGCCATGGCGACCGATGGCTTGTGTCCGACCAGCATTGCCCGGATTTCGTCCGAGTCGAGACCGTCATCGATTTCACCACTTTCGAGGATCGAGCGCTGCTGCTCGGGCGTACCGAGGGTCAACGCTTCCGCGAGGGAGAGGCTTAGCGCCCCGGAGCGTACGGCAGCTTTGGCTTCATCGCAGAGCGAGGCCAGGGCCACACGGCGTTTGACCGTCTGGTTCGAGACGCCGGCTTTGGCGGCCACGTCTTCGATTGCAGCACCCGCCTGCAGCATGCCGGCGAATGCTTCCGCTTCGTCCATTGGCGCGAGCGGCTCGCGCTGGATGTTCTCAACCGTCGCGATCCGTAAGAGATCGCTTTCATCGAGCCCCTCCCTGATTTCGACAGGGACCTGATATGTCCCGTCGATGACGCGCTCCTTCTTCAGAAGTTGAAGCGCAAGGTGTCGCCGCTTGCCAGCGACGACTCGGAACTTGTCCCGTCCATCAGGGCGGACGAGCAAGTTCTGGAGTACGCCGTCGGTGCGGATGCTTTGGGCGAGTCCCGCGATCCGGACCTTGTCATAGCTCGTGCGGGGATTGCTCTTGGGCGCAAGAAGCGACGAGAGCGGTACGGTGGTGAGATGCATGACTGTCTCCATAGGCCGAGGAGCGCGATGGCGTCCGCCAGCGCGTCCAATTTGGTTGAGGTTGATTAGGGGAGTCGGGTTAACCCGGCGGCGCCAGGTCGATCGGATGCGGTATTACAAAGAACCGATCTGAGGACAGCCTATCGGCGGGAGGATCGGCGCAAAAGATGTAGCGACGGGACAGCCATTCCCCCCCCACTTCCGAGCGCAGCGTTCACCTCACAAAGCGGCTGAAATCGTTTCTGCGCTGAATGGCATCGACGGCGTCGCGTCACTCATGAGCGTGAGGTATACACGCCAGGTCGGAACGCGGCGCAAATCTTCGACAACAAACATTTATTGGTAAATGAATGGGCTACCTGGATCCGCAAACATCCCGTGAGATGATCGATGATACAGGAATTGTGATGCAATCTATGTTGATCGGACCTCGATAGGTCAAAACTACTAAGAGCCTTTTGCTGCTCTGGGCGAACACTCTCCCGACTGCACAGGACACTTCTTGCTTAGGAGTTCGCCAACAGATCAATTCGATGCGCCTCATATCTCTCGGCGATCTCGCGGACCGATGGATTCGATCGACGAAATCAGCATCTTTGGAATGCAATAAAATCGGGGGCGCTTCCGCGGATGGTTCTCCAGAGGTTTAAGGCAGAGGGTTTCCGGTTTAGCGAGCACAAAGTGGCGCACTGTCTCGCGCGCCAATTTTCCTTCCGTGTACATGGGCGTTGGTTCGCAGAGAATATTGTCCGCGTATGCGCGAATATCTACCCACCATATCGCGACCATAGGACCTGGTTTACGCTTCATGCTGGTTCAACGGCTTGATCGTCAGGATTGCCGTCCGCGGGATCACGATTCCTCGGAGAACCTCTCCCGTTCCTGGTCTCCACTTCAATGCGATGTCGACATAATCGGCTTTTACCCGCCGAACGCGGCCACACGACGTGACAACACCGGGTGTGACACGTCGAAACGCAAAAATATTCTTATACGAGTACGAAGCGTCTCGATACCGAACGACGCAAAGAGTCCGTGGTTTGGGAATGTGACCGACTGTCATTGCAAGGCGAAATTACTCTCGCCTTGCAATGATATCTCAACGACTTCAGCCCTTACCCGGCGGATTCAGCGGTATGCCCGAGTCTGTTGTCTGGCCTTTGGCCCAATCCGGGGCCGATTTGAAGTTATCCGTGTCCTTGCCATCACGAACACCTGAATCCGTTCTGGCGTCATGATGCGCTTCCGCAGTTTGCTTGCTGGAACTGCCGGACTCCTTAGCAGCGTCCTTATCCTTAAATTTCGTCATACTCTTCTCCTTCGAGGCGGCAAACGGAACAGCTCTCTTGTGAGGTAGTGATTCGTTGTCGTTCGACAAGGCAATTGACGAAGCCCGTTCAGGCAAAAGTTGATCCTTGCCGGATCAAAGAGACGTATTCCTTGATTCTGAGATTGAAAAGATCGTTGCGTTCGTCAGAACGGCGGTGGCGCGATTGTGTTGGCGCTGAACGGAAGCGACGGCGTCCCGTCGATCATGAGCTTGAGATAGACGTGACGGTTGGGGAGGCGAAGTAGGTCTTCGACGTCGAAGACCGGCTGAAATTCCTTCGCCAGAACCGCCGCGTCTTCTGGCCCGACACGGAAGGATATCAATGTCCCGGCATTGCCGAGCACCGCGTGACGGATATCAGGATCGAGCTGATGCAGGTGCTGATTCGCAAGGGTGAGACCGACGCCGTATTTGCGCAATTCGCTCATCATGTTCGCGAGCATGAGCGTCGTGAAGTTCTGGAATTCGTCGATATAGATGAAGAACGGCCGACGCTCGGTCGAAGGACTGTCGGCGCGGCTGAACGAAGCCAGGCCTAGCGTCGAGACAATGAGGCCGCCCAGGATCAGAGCGCTGTCTTCGCCTAGCCTGCCCTTGGCGAGGTTCACCAGCAATATCCGGCTCTCATTCATGATCGAGCGGAACGAGAGATCGATTTTCGGGGCCACCAGGATGCGGTACAGGGTCGGGTCAGCGAGGAGGGCGCCAATCTTGTTTTGGATCGGTGCGACGGCATCGGCGCGCTGGCGGTAATGGTAGCGCTCGAATTCATGCCGCCAGAAACGGCGGACGGTCTCGTTCCGAATCCGGGCGACAATCTCTTTCCGCCATTTTTCGTCGGCGTAGAGGCGGAGGATGTCCGCGAGCGTTGCTCGTTCTTGTTCGAAGAGCGCGTAGAGGGTGTTGCGAAGGATGTGCTCCATGCGCACGCCCCAAGCATCCGGCCAGAGCTTCTTCAGCGTTTCCATCAGACCGGAAGCGGCGAGCGGTACCCGGTCATCCCGCACGCGGCGGAGCGGATTATAGCCGAAGGGCTGAGCCGGATCGGGCGCATTCAGGTACGACACGATCTCTTCCCGAGCGGGCGGCACGGCCGCGGCGACACGATCCACGAGATCGCCGTGCGGGTCGATAAGGGCGAATCCGCGGCCGGCGTGAAGGTCTTGAAGCGCGAGCGTCTCGATCAGCGTCGATTTTCCGACGCCCGTTTTGCCGAGTATATAAATGTGCGACAGACGGTCTGCCTGAGGAATGCCAAAGAGGCAGCCGCGATTGCGGAAATTTGTTCGGGCGAAATACGAAACTTCTTCTTGCCGCGTCGCCATATCCCCCATTGTCGCTCTATTCGTATCCACGCCAAGACGGCCTTCGGGGACGCGACGATAGCCACACCACTGGTTGCGGTAGACAGCGACGCAGGAACCGCAAGTCGACGCGGAAACGATACGCTCTGTCCCGCGTCGCCGCCTTGTTCGGTGACGGCAGTCGGCTAAGGATGCGGAGTAATGTCGTTATCCAATGAGGACCTGGAGGAGTTCAGGAACATTTGCCGTGACCGGCTCGCCCTTTCTCTTTCTCGCGAAGAGGCACGAGAGGAGGCGACAACTTTGCTGCGATTGTACGAATTGTTGATCAAACCAATTCCTTCAGAACGGAAAGACATCCCGCACCATAATGAATAGGGTCCCGCATCCTAATTCCAGAGGGTAGTTACGCCGCCTCGGACATCGGGACTTCAGGGACGTCACCAGGATTGAATAGGCGCGCTGCGGAGAGTTTCTTGAGTTCCCGAATGGCGGCGATAGGTTCGTCCAGGTCCCCATTGGTCATCATTTTTCGAATGTTCTTTACGAAGGCCCGCCAACTGGGAAGGTCCGGCTCGCGCGGTACATGACGGAATACCTTTCTGGCTTGAATGTTGAGTTTTCTGCGCGATAGGGAAAGGTTCGAACCGACCGCATGGATGATAAGACGGCGCTCTTCGTCGTTTCCTTCGTCAAACCAGGAAACGGCGCGATTGCTAAACGAAACGATCTCTCGCGCGGGTTCGAACCAATGCGCGTCCTTTGCTGCCTGACCCGTCTGTGATTGCCGTAGCCGCATCAGCTCTCGCTTGGCGGCCTCGCGCTTTTCGATGAATTCGGCATCGGTGATGAGAGTCCCCGCTCGCATGTCGGTGAGTTCGCTGATCCGACGCTCCAAGTCTGCGATGGTTCGTTCAATCGCGCGGTTTTTTACGCCGATGCAGTCGCGCTGCGCGTCACTTTCCTTCTCGATCTGCCGCAGCAACCAATCGTGCGCGGAATCGTCAAGTTCCAGTTCCCCGAGGAAAGACCGCATCTGCGCCTCAAGAAAACGCACTTCGATGAAGCGTTCCGTGCAGCGAGGCCGCTGGCGCTTCGTACAACGATAGTAAACGTACTCAGAACCGAACCGGTTCGTGTGCTTTTCAGCGGTGATCATAAGACCGCAGGAGCCGCATTGCATGAGGCCGGTATACGCGAACGTATGGCGTTTCGCCTGCGGCCGCCCCACGCGGCCGAGGATGCGGCCAATCTGCGTGTATTGGTCGAGCGTGATCATCGCTCGGTGCTTGCCCGGGTGCCAGGCCCCCTTCCATTCGATGACGCCCGCATAGAAAGGGTTGGAGAAGATGCGATAGACGCCGGAGAGGGAAAGCGACTTGCCGCCAAGTCGCGGTTTCTGCCGCGTGCGCAGGCCCCAGGACACCGACTCTTCCCGTATTTGCTCGACGCTATAGGCGCCGGTAAGAAGCATCTCGAACATGCGCTCGATCAGCGGATACCGCTCCTGATCCGGCACGATGGTGGCGTCTTCCTTGTGGTTGCGATAGCCGATCGGCGCCTGGCCTGGCAGCCAACCGTTCTCAAGCTTGGTCCGGATGCCGCGCCGCACATTTTCCGACAGCGCGTCCGAATAGTATTTGGACTGCCCGAACATGATCTGAAGCATGAACTTGCCTTGCGAATTGTTCTCGAAGGTGTAGGTGGCGAACTTGAGATCGAGAAGAATGCACCGGTCGAGCATATAGACGACCCGCCCGCCATCGATCGAATTACGCGACAGGCGATCGGGCGCCCACGCGATAATTCCCTGTGCCTCGCCGCGCACGATACGCGTAAGCATTGCGTCGAAGATCGGCCTTCCAGGCGTCATCGCGCTCCGTTCTTCCCTGAAAATCTCGACGATCTCGATGTTGGGCTGCCCGAAGAAGCGCCGCTCCACCTCCCGTTCCTGAGAAAGTATCGACAGCACCTGACGGCGTTCGTCCTCGGACGACTTGCGACAATAGATAAAGTATTTCATACGAATTGTGCGATCGGACGCTGGTAATAATACCGGAAAACTCCCTGAAGTCCCCACGTCCGGGCGGAGGAAAGTTTTGCGATTCACGCCATGGGTATGTGCTCCCCGCGCGTATTGATGATGAGCCGGGGGGCTCGGCGTGCCAGGTGTACCAATGTGAATTGGAGGTACCGAAGTACGTCTAGGCCGAATTTTAGGACCTTCTATCGTGGAACGATATGTCACATGCCGACCAATACCGCGTACCCACGGTTTCGCGCGCTACAGCCGACACGTTGATCGAGCTGGTCTATGATCCTGAAAAGCGTGTGACCGCCTTGGTCGTGTCTCGGTTCGGCGGTCTCTGGAACATCGAGCATGAGGTGCGAATCGAGACGGGCGAGGTGCTCGTCCCGTACGCGGCAACGAACAATCTGATCCGGAACGAGTGTGTCGTGCTCCCGTCCATGCCGGTGAATTATGGCGTCAAGAACGACCTTGTTGCGGACGTTCGTGGCTTCATTCATCGATATCTCGATGTGTCGCCCGGCTTCGAGGAAATGACGGCTTATTACGTTCTCCTCACATGGGTTTACGACCGGTTCGGCGAACTTCCGTATCTCCGATTGCGGGGTGAGTACGGCACCGGCAAGACCCGAGCCCTCCTGGTGATCGGATCGCTCTGCAACAAAGCTTTCTTTGCGAGCGGTGCGAGTACCACCTCCCCCATATTCCACACGCTGGACGCCTTCGGCGCCACGTTGATCCTCGATGAAGCAGATTTCCCCTATAGCGACGCGAAAGCCGACCTGGTCAAAGTGTTCAACAACGGGACCGTTCCAGGTCTGCCGGTGCTGCGCTGCGTTCCCAACAAGAACAAGGAATACAATCCCGCCGCGTTCAAAGTGTTCGGTCCGAAGGTGGTGGCGATGCGGGAACGGTTTCAGGATGAGGCGCTCGAAAGCCGCTTTCTCACCGAGGATACCGGGATGCGCCCGTTGCGTCCCGATGTTCCGCTATCGCTACCGCGCTCGTTCAAGACGGAAGCGCTCCAATTGCGGAACCGATTGCTTCATTTCCGGCTTTGCGAATATTTCAACGTCTCCACCGATCCGACCGCCGAACTTAAAGACGTGGCGCCACGACTGAACCAGTCCGCGTTGCCGCTTCTGTCATTGGTCGATGATCCCGAGGCGCGCCAGAGGATCGAGGTTGTTCTACGCGACCAGGACGAAACACTCCGCGCACGCCGGGAAGAAGCCCCAGAAGTTGCCGTGCTTCGCGCCGTCGCTGAAGCGTCGGCTGCCTCTGACGGGGCCCCCTTGATCCAGATCCGCGAAATCGCCGTGCGCTTCAATGCCGCCAATGCCGACGATTATGGATCGCCGGTATCAAACAAGTGGATCGGCTACATGCTGCGCTCCCGGCTTCATCTCACGACGCGGAAATCAAACGGCACATACGGCGTCCCGACCTCGGAACAACAAAAAATCAAGGCGCTTGTCGCGCGATTGGGGATCGACACCGAACGCGTTGAGCAGCCCGTGATACTTTGACAACAAAGTGCGGAACATAGATGTACATCACCTGAGCGTGTGCCCATGAGGTGACTCGGTGTCCCAAAACACCATCTAGCGTGCACGCACCTGCGGCTGGGATGATGAATCAGCCGCATGGCCGGCCTTGATGATCTTCCCGTATGTCTACTTCTCGTTCGCGCAATTATCTTCGGGCACGCCGAAAAGCCCTCGGACTTTCCCAACGAGAGCTGGCCGCGTTCCTTGGCGTCAGCCGGAGCGCCATCACCAAGGCTGAAAACGCCGTGCGGCCTCCGCCGCTCAAACTTCTCATCGTATCGGAAATAATTTTCGGCGCGTCCGGACCCGAGATATTTCCGAATCACTATGCGGATATCGAAGAGGCACTGCGTCTGCGTGCGGCCGCGCTCCTCAAGGAGCTTCCGGGCAATTCCTTGGTCGACGCATTCCGGGCCTTCCTCACGGATTTCCTTATTCGTCGTTCGTCTTATTCGTCATCGTCATGTCGCCAACCCCCGCTAACGCTTCCGTAGCTGATCTAGTACTCGCCGTGCACCCCACCGCCAAAGGTTTCGGCTGGGCGGTATTCGAAAGCCCGCTCGTGCCGATCGATTGGGGTACGGCGGGGACCAACTTCCACCGTATCGCCAAACTTCTGACGTCCCTTGAAGAGATTATGGATCGGTACGAGCCGGCTGTGCTTGCACTCGAGGAATTCGACAGCGACGACAGCCGGCGTGCGCCGCGTATCCGAAAAGTCGCCAATTCCATCGTGTCGCTCGGACATATGCGCGGTATGCATGTTGCCCGGTATGACCGCGATGCCGTGCGCACTTGCTTTTCCCGGTTCGGCGCCCAAAGCCGTTACGAAATCGCTGAAGTAATCGCCCGCCATATCGCCGCGCTGGCACCGAAACTGCCATCGAAGCGCCGGGCCTGGGAAAGCGAGAAGGCCCGCCAATGTATTTTCGATGCCGCCGCCGTGGCGCTCACCTACTTCGCAAGCTTAGGCGATTGCATCGAACCATCCGAGCCGGCTGCTTCCTAGCGCGTCGCGCCTGCCGGCCCCTGACCAATAATCGCGACGATCCGCCTCCCCTGCATCCGGGAGCGCCGATTTCCCGGCGCTCCCGCCATGCAGAGGAGCAGACCCATGCCGCATTCATCCGGCGCTTCCCGCGCCGACCTGTATCGGGAAATCTCGGATCAGATAATCGCCCAGATCGAAGCCGGTGCCGGCACCTACCGCATGCCATGGCACCATGACGGCTCCCCGCTCGATCGCCCGCAGAATGCTCTTTCCGGCGACGCCTACCGAGGTATCAACGTGTTTGTCCTGTGGGCCGGCGCGCGGGGTGCCGGGTATGGCACCGGTCTCTGGGCCACATACCGCCAGTGGCAGGAAATCGGTGCTCAGGTTCGCAAGGACGAACGTGGCACCCTCGCCGTCTTTTGGAAACGGATGAGAGAATCAGAAGCCATTGACGTTGCTGAAGGGGACGACGAGAGGCCGCGCTTCGTGGCGCGTCGCTTCTGGTTATTCAACGTCGCCCAGGTTGACGGATATGTCGCCCCCGAAATTCCACCCCTTCCCGAGAGCCAGCGGATCGCGGAGGCGGAGCGGTTTATCGCCCATCTCGCCATCAAGACGCAGTTCGGCGGCGATACGGCCTGCTACGTTCCGTCCCACGACTTCATCCGGATGCCGCCGTTTGAGCGGTTCCGGGACGCCCTCGCCTTCTACGCCGTTCACCTGCATGAATGCGCGCACGCGAGCGGTGCGGAGCATCGACTCAATCGAACTCTCGATGGGAGGTTTGGGTCGGACGCCTACGCCATGGAGGAAATGGTCGCCGACTGGGCATCCTGTCTTGCAAGCATGACGCTCGGAATAGCTTCCCAGCCAAGGCCGGATCACGCCCAGTACATCGCTTCGTGGCTTACGGTGCTGAAGGGCGACAAGTGGGCCGTGTTCACGGCCGCCAGCAAGGCGCAAGAAATCGTCGATTGGATGTGGCGGCAGCAATCGGTTTAGCGGTTTGAACGGTTATAAAGTTCGCGCAGAAACTCAGAAACTAAATGCCGACGAATGTTCGTCGGCATTTTCTTTTGCTCAAGCGGGCCATTAAAACTTCCTGCCACGGTCTCGATTTTTTGCATTGCCCGCGTTACCCACGGTGCGCGTGATGGGAGGTTTCATCCTATTCCTGCGTGACGGTCGCATGGGCTACATCGACCCGGCCCGCGTGGGTCGTGTCATGCGGCCCAGAGCCGTTGCCGTCGTAATATTCGTTGACGAAGCTGTACCGGCCGTCCGGCTCTTTCACAAACCGCCACGCGCCCGAGACCCAGCGGGGGTTGTCCCAAACCGCTTTCACCGCGTCTCCGTCCATCAGCCACCGCCCCCGGCTCGAACTGCTGCCCGATTGCTAATAGAGAGACCCGTCGGCGTAGTGGTGCGCGATGTAGGCGCCGTTGAGCCCCGCCCCATTGATGACGGCGCCCGTAAGAAGCATTTTGAGCTCGGCGGCGCCGAGCGTAGCCCCTCGTTGGCCCGTACCACCTACCTGTGCTGATCGCTCTTCAGCATGCGCTGAAACGCCTGCCAGACACGGCACGACAAGAAGACCGATTGCGACGAACGCGTTACGGAGAATCATGACCTATCCCCCCTACTGGCGCGTAATTTGCGCCGATCCGCTCATGGCTTGCAACACGCGATCGGCCCAGGCATCGGCCATGATCTTGTTGATTTCGGCACCCGACGGCGTCTTGTCCCCAACTTCGATGACGGCGGCGATTTGATCGTCCGAAACCACGGCGTGGCGCGTGCAGGAATAGGCAAGGATCTCGTACTTAAGCGTGATAGTGGCTCGCGCGAATGACCATGAATTCTGGTCGCTCGACGTGCCGAGCGGAAGCGATGCGAAAATGAGTTCAGTCTTGGCGCGCCGACAGATCATATCGAAGGCGGCACGCTTCTCCTGCTCGGTCAACTGGTTTAACACCGCTGGCGTATGCGTCTCGGCGAGGACGGCCGAGACGGTTGCGGGAGGCGCGACAGTCAGCCGATTGGTTGCGACCAGACGGTCGGCGAACATCACATCACCCTTGCCCTCCGGCCACACGGCAACCTTTCGCACCGGTGGCAACGGTGTTGGCGGTTGGGTCTTTCCGTCCTTGCCGGGGAACTCAACATGCACTGCGCCGCCGCTTGAAAGCTGCACGATCTTGAAGACCTCGAACCCGCTCAAGCCGCCGACGCCGACCGATGCCGCCATCATCACCGGCACCGCCGCCGCTATGCAGCCGGAAAGGCTTGCGCCTATACCCAGCATCACCGCAGCCCTCCGCAGGCCTCGGCGCATCACGCGGAACTCCCGACCGGCTGCTTGCCAAGCGCCGCCAGGATGCCGAGGATCATCGCTCCGGTTTTCATGGGATCAACACCCCTCTGGCCCCCGCAATTTCCTATTTGCTGCTGGGTTGCTGACTGGTACCGGGATTTACCGGAGCAGGCTGTTGCTGGGGAGCAGGCTGTTGCTCGGTAGTCTTCGGGAAATGCTGACACGGGGTGCGCATGTCGCTCTTCTCGACCGCGATGCCGCTGAGCGTGCACATGCCGCCGCTGCGGGTCTCCACGTCCTGCCGCAGTTCGTCGCGGATGCTGCGCGCGAACGCCGAGGTAGCACTGCACAGAATCGCAATGGACACCGCTGCGAGAACCAATTTTCGCATAATTATCCCCCCAGTATCCTTTGTCGGGTAATACCACCACAGTGGCATTGCCGCTTATTTGAACAAAATGGGGTATTTTGTTTAACGGTAAGCGCTCGGTGAAGGATGCCTGCCGCTGATCGCCGACAAACACGATGATCAGCTTATGGAAGAGATCGGAAGTGTCCACGAAAGTGGAAGTGGATACTTAAGAGAAAACAGGACTTGGCGAAGCGCCGGCAGTGGCCGGAAACGTTGAAGCGTCGGATCGCAGCGGAGACGCTGGAGCCCGGATCGTCGGTTTCGATCGTAGCGCGGCGGCACGAAAGTGAACACGAACCAAGTGTTTTCATGGCGACGGGAACTGCTTCCGAAGAAGCCGCCCGTCGTTGCGCCTGCCATTGCCGACGCACGATGGTGCCGGCGAGATCGCACCGGAGCGGGACCGGGGCCACGGCGCTCGCCGCCTGGGCGCATGAGAAACGTACCCAAACTTTCGCGCAAATCCGAACTTGCCGCCGCGTTCCGTTACATGAAGACACGCTGGTCCGCTCTCAACGCCAAAGTTATCCGTCAACGCCCCTCCATAGCTAATAGGAAGCCGCGATCTCAATCTTCATAGTCAGCCACCGCGTAGGCGCGCCAATAGAACGTCTCTTCTAGTTCCCCACAATATTCAACGAAGACTTCACCTTGATTTGTCTCTTTACCGAATGTGTGAATGAACGCCTTGATATCGCTAATACGTGAAAAAAATTCTACTGGCTTCCTCAAAAACGAATAAATTACTGTTGTATTTTCTGGGATTGATTGCGCACCCTTCTCAGTGTTAATCCATATTCCGTTTGCCCAAGGAAGCCTAGTAACACCCAGGTTAATTTCCGCAAGTAACCTCATGCCAGAAGCAATGTATGCCTCTATATTTTTAACTGGATTTCCATCTCGATCTTTGTTGGGCAAATAGATGGCGATCCGTTGAACAGAAAAGTTATCTCGCGCGCCTAACTCCGTCTTCAGGTCGAAGGCTGATGTGTCCACCATTTACGTTGTTCCCCCCATCTGCTTTTAAGACAAAACTGGGCCACATCAATACCGATGTAGGCCCAGCAAAATTTGCCTGATTGCAGCTGTACTTATTTCGTTGGCATCTCAAGTCTCTTTTTTTGTGCCGCTGGGCGTAGGTTTGGGACGGCCAGGAAAGTAAGTCTGTGCTGCTTGTGGGCGATCCGTTAAACGAACCGCGGAAACTGGAACATCCGCAAGCCGAGTGACTTCGGCGGCGCGTTCTATCAAGGTGCTCTTCCTCCGACGCTCGAAAGCTTTCGAGCGGGCCCGCACACGCCCAAGGATCGCATCCGCTTCCTGCGATAGAGTTGGTAACGTGCGAGCGGTGTAATCACCCGGTGGGATAGGTGTTTGATTGGGTACCCCCTCTTGACCTGCCATCTCGGCCTCCTCTCGCGGCTGTTCGCGAGGCTCCGACGTAGTCGGAGCCTCGCCCCTGCCGCTGAGGTCCTCAAGCAGTGCATCCACCTGGGAGTCTTCATTCCACACGAATGTATCAACCGCGATCCGTTGGCCCTCGTTGCTGATTAATTCCTCTCGTGGTTTTCCACGTGCATTCAATATCAGTGCAGCAACGACATCAGCGCCCGTTACATTCTTTATCACGTCTGCTGCCGAACCTATGCCTGCCCCAGTCACCATAACATCATACACCATCAAAACCCGGGAGGCGGAAGACGGTCTCCAACCAGCAAGTGATGTTCGCTCTACCCAATAGTTCTCACGATAAATGCATGCTGGTAAGCCCGAAGCCACTACTAACGCCGACATCATAGGAACAGTCCCAACCGGGCCCATTTCCTTGGCTATAAAACCAAGGTGAGAAACACCCAGTTCCGTCTTAAGCTTGTCGATCTTTGTTGCGAACGCATTGACCACATAGCCACAGCGTTCCGGATTTCCGAGGCTATTTTCAATGAATGGAATGGAGCGAGCATTGGTACTCCCAATACGCATAGGCGGCGCTGTTACGGCCACCGCGCTCTCGAAAACTTCAAACGAATGCCCATTCAGCCCGAGAGAACGCACGGTTTGGCTTGTCGGCAAGCGACGCACTGTGGCGATTTCACGACAGCGCGCTAATACCGTTTGCAATTTCTCGGATACCCAGTCTTCCGTGTTGCCAAGCTCGCTCAGTAACTCGGCGACGCATTTGAACGGCTCACCCTCCGTGTCGACATATCCCTCGTCGTGTGTGCAGTACCGAAAGAGTTCCGCCCAAAGCATGCGAAGCAACCACTGCTTCGGAAACTCCGTTGGTGAAGCTGTCCCAAGCTCACGCATTCCCGAAGTGAGCGTCTTATCTGAATACGAATCGCTCGCACCGCGGAATACGCTACGATCTCCCATCGAGAACCTCCTTGCTTCTCCGTCCCCTTATCTCCCCCGGACGGCGCAGTTTTCCCAAGCGAATTACAGCCTCCATCAGTAGCATCTTCGCGATAACGCTCTCCGAGCGATTCTGGTAAGGGTTCTGCTTCGAACGCGAGTTCTTTAAATCTCGGAGAGTTGCCTTGATGTCTGGATCTTTAGCGTTAAGATATATCGTTATCGTTTGAGCCACCAAATTGTCTCCGGCACAATTCACTGTTGCAACGCGTACGCGAAGCTGGGTATTGTACATTACGCCTGCGTTGCAGAAAAGCTCCTTTTCGCGCTGTAAGACGATGAGGGACACAGTACCGTACGGTGTGGTGGTGCCACCAAAATTGTTGCGCGGATAAAAACGCTCACCAATATTTGTTCCCACTCAGCGTTCGGCACGGCCCGCGGTGTGTTTCAGCTATTCTCTCTCTGCGTTTAGCGGTGCTGGGTCTGGGTCGGGACGGCTCTGATGAGGTACCAAGCCGGGGTATGGGCATCCGGTCGCGATAGCCGCCGCGCGGTAAATGAGTCGGCCCGCCGAGCCCGGTGCCGCTCGGGCCTTCGACATCGCGCCAATCCTCAAGATCGTCGTCGTCGCTCTTTTCCAGCGAGCCGCAGAGGCCAATATTCTCCTCGGTCATTGGATCCTTGGGTTCGCATCATGTTAAGCCTAGCAACTCCGCGTTAGCTACCGACCCAATGCACTTCGCCGGCCTCGCGCGTCTGGTCTATCTAACTCATATAATGGCCCGTTCACACGCCGCGTCGGACTTTGCACAATCATGACGGACGCCAAATCCCTTTCGGATCAGAAATCTTCCCATAGCCGTTTCGCGATCTCCCGCTCCTCTCGCCCAACTACATTGGTATAGATTTCGGTTGTAGCAAGACGCGCATGCCCAAGCCATCGACCGACTAGCGTAATAGGCACGTCCGCCTCGAGCGCTCCAACCGCAAACGCATGTCGAAGCGCTTTCGGCGACGCTCGCTTCCCGCGGATTCCCGCAAGTCGCATGCGTCCCTTCACGTGGTTCCATGCTGTCGTGCGGCACCAACTCCAAATCGGCACGTCCGCGACCAATGGATCCAACCGCAAGCCACAGACTCGACGTTCGCCTTCTTGCTCGTCAAAGGCAACGGGCGGCAGAGGTATCCCGCGAAACACGCCGCGCCGTCGCCGTTTGAGTGTTTCGATCACCACCATTCTCGCCGAGAAATCAAATCGCGCGGGCGTCAGTGAGAGTACTTCGGAAACACGCGCGCCCGTGTATGCAAGCACCAAGCAAAACGCGCGGACCTCCGGCTCCGCAAGCTTCGCCACGTCCATGAACGCCCTTCGTTCGTCTCGCGTCAGATATTTGCGATTGCCCTCTTGGTCATACAGAAAAGACACGGCGCCAGCCTCCTTGAAAGTAGAAGTTGGCTGTAGTTCTCTGTTGACCCGGTAAACAAAATACCCAATTTTGTTCATTATTTTGATAATAGTAATATTAACTTGAATTATACTAGTCAGTTATTAGCTGTCACGCCGGCACGGTATCCAGCCAACAATTCCCTCAGTCCGATGAGAACGGTTCAAAGGCTCTGTAGCGAACTATCCTTAAGATCCGAAGCACACCAGACGGAGAATTCGGTCGGCTGCCCATAGTTAGCCAATCCCCGAAATATCGCGTCTGAGGCTAGTAGTTGAGAGATATTGAGTTGTTGGCTTGTCCGCTTCCGACCGTGATAGCGGCGGCATCGAAAGACGGGAAAATCCCGTTGCGTTTTGTTGCTGAAGCCATAGGCCTCGATCGGAATTCCCAAGCGGTTCTTGTCCAAGATCCCGTCGTCGTTTTCATCGTGAAAGACGATGGCCGCGTAACGGCCAGACGGGAGATCCGGGAATTCAACGCTTTGGGAGCCAGGTTTCGCAATGATCCTATCCTATGGTGGCGCAACCGCCGTCACCGCAGCCCGATAAACCAGCTAACGCAGCGCAGGAGACTCCGCTCCTACGCCACGCCCAGGGGCACTGATCCCGCCGAGGCATTAAATTTAACATTAATCCGGGTGCGGCATGTGCGGGGCTAGCGTGGCGGTGAGTGGTGGGACTTCGCCGGCTCGGCAAAGCCCTAGCGCGGTCACAGAAAAGAGCGAGCGCGTCCGGGTGCAGAGACAATGACTGATCCACGGTTCTTCAACGTAGCCGGTCCCTTTACGGTGGCAGAAATGGCAAATCTTACCGGCGCCCGGCTCGCCGGTGCCGGAAAATCCGATTGCATATTGCGCGGCGTGGCGCCGCTGGAGACCGCCGAATTCGATCAACTCACTTTTCTCGACAATCCGAAATATTTGGACGCGCTCCGGAAGACGCGAGCCGGTGCCGCTTTCATTCATCCCGACAGAGCGGGAATCGCTCCGTCGGATTTGACGCTGTTGCTGACGCCGTCGCCGTATCGAGCCTATGCGGTCGCCGCGCAGGCGTTCCACGCGGAGTCCCCGCCATTCCCGAATATTGCCGCGAGCGCGGCGATCGACCCCAGCGTCCAGCTTGGCGCCGGATGCCAGATCGAGCCCAACGTGGTCATCGGCGCGGGGGCCGAACTGGGCCAGGACTGCATCGTCGGTGCCAACACGGCCATCGGGCCCGGCTGCGTGCTCGGCCCCGGGACACGGGTTGGCGCCAATGTCAGCCTCAGCCACTGCCTCATCGGCGCGCGGGCCTGGATTCACCCGGGCGTGCGAATCGGTCAGGACGGCTTCGGCTTTGCCCCCGACCCCAAGGGCCATGTCAAGGTACCGCAGCTCGGGCGCGTCATCGTCGGGGACGATGTCGAGATCGGCGCGAACACCACCATCGATCGCGGGGCCGGACCCGACACGGTGATCGGCGCCGGCACGAAGATCGATAATCTCGTGCAGATCGGCCACAATGTTCAAGTGGGTCGCGGTTGCATTCTGGTCGCCCAGGTCGGGATTGCCGGCAGCACGCGACTTGGCGATTTCGTCATGATCGGCGGGCAAACGGCCGTCGCCGGCCACCTCACCATCGGCACCGGCGCGCGTATCGCGGCGCGCAGCGGCGTCATGCGGGACGTGGCGCCGGGTGAGGTTGTGTGCGGCAGTCCTGCCGTACCGATTCGCGAACATCACCGCCAAGCGCTTTTGCTTCACCGCATGGCAGCGAAGGAGAAGCACGACTAAAGTTCGAGTTCGACTGCTGGCGCCGTCAAAGCCGAGGACGGAATATCGTTAGTGTATGTGACTGCCACCGCCACCCCGGCCACCGCCACCGGGACCGCCACCGCGATGACCGCCGCCGCCATGGGCAAATCCGCCGCCCCGGCCGCCATGTCCGTACCAGCCATGTCCGCCAAAGTGGCCCCGGCCCCGGCCATACCCACCGCCATAACCGTAGCCCCCATAGCCATAACCGTAGCCGGCATAACCCGGGCCGAAATAGTATCCGGCATCGTCCCCGTAGAACGGGTCATACGGGTCGTTATATTCGCCATACATGTAGGCCGGATAGCCTCCGTAGGGGGAGGCCGCGACCACGGCGGCGCAGCCACTGGCATCGGGCGCCGGAGCACCCTGCGCCGTCACGGCATCGGGAGTGTTTGGTGCGCCTTGAGCCGCGGGAACGCAGGCTGCCTGATAATAGCCGTAGGGTCCCGGGTAGACACAACCTGAGAGCAGCAATCCGGTTGCGACGGAACCGACGACGAGGATGGAGGGACGATGGCTACGCATTTCTCCAAACCTTCCTTCCCATGCCGGGACACCGTTGTCGTTTCGACCCGGGTTCCCTATGACACATGTAAGCGGCAAAAGCCGATCCCGCGCTTAAATTAAAATCTAGGCTAGGGGTGTTTTCGACGCCGCGCCGGCGGATTGGTTCGATCAACGAAAAAAAGGGGACAAAGCGTGCATTCCGAAATTGCTCGCAAAGCCGACATAAACTTGACATCGCAGAATCGATACGATCGCCCTCGGCAGACTTGTCGGTGCAAATCGATGCTTTCGCTACATGCGCGAGATTTTTGTTCCGTTACGGGACGCGTTATTGACATCGATTCCCGAGTTGGCGCGCCGTGCTTTCAATCTTGATTTGCCAAACAGCAGTTGCTTTGCGCAAGTTGCATGAGAGCCGCCATATGAGCGTTCGATCACAACCATTCTCGCCGAGAAATCAAATCGCCCTGGCGTCAGTGAGAGCACTTCGGAAATACGCGCGCCCGCGTATGCAAGCACCAAGCAAAACGCGCGGACCTCCGGTTCCGCTAACTTCGCTGCCTCCATGAACGCCCTCCGTTCATCTCGCGTCAGATATTTGCGATTGCCTTCACGGTCATAGAGAAAAGACACGGCGCCTGCCTCCCTTTGAAAGTAGAAGTCGACCGCAATTCTCTGATAGGCCCGACTAGACGCGACGCCAAGGGAGATATGCCGAAATGTCGGAACAGGATCGCCTTCACGATGCACGTCGCGCTCGTGACGCGAATGCCGATGCCGGCAAGTTACTTCTTCTCATTAACGGTGGCGCAGCCGTCGCAATGCTCGGGTTCGTTCAAGCGATCCTGCCCACGGGCGCATCCGGAAGTGAAGAGACGACTTCAGCGCGGGCGGGCCGCAAACGCGATGACTTTGACGTTCACACGATGGACCAGCAGCCGGGGGAGTGGGGACGACTGCGCCGTGGTGCCGGACAAATATGTTTATCGAGCGATGCGTCGGGGGTGGCTCGACTCATTGAAGCGCAGCCATTGCTCCTGTAAACTTTTGCCCGCAATGAAATTGGGGTTGCTTGCCGTCCTGATAGTCGCGCTCTCGGTCGCATTCGGGGCGGGCGCGTCCACGCAATCGGTTGGCAGCGACCTTATCGGCACGGCTCAGGCGGCTTCTCTTTTTGCTACTCAGTCACCTTGCGGCGATAATTCTCGCCCCATGACGCCGTGCGTTCCGTCCTGCGGTGGCCAGTTCTGTTGCGCTCCGGTTGTCGCTATCGGCGCGCCAACGACCATGGGACCTCTAACTCAGTTCGTTTCGGTCACTTATCGCGCCCTGAGCAAGCGCCTCGTCGGTTGGGCCATCGAGCCCGAATTGTCTCCTCCGATTCACCTCGCCTGATCAACGCCGCTATCGCGGCTACACGTCGAGCCTTTCCCGGAGCGTCCTCCGCGTTTCGACGGCGGAGGCGCGACATACGGGCAATGTTAAGGACGGGATTCCAGCGAGGTCGAATTATGCGCGTATCACAGATTGTCGTTCTGGTCGTCGTGCTTTGGGTCACGATCGCGACGGCCCGCACCGCCGCGGCGGCCGGCGACACCGATCGGGGCACCAAGCAATTCGCGGCGTGCGCCGCGTGTCATTCCCTGGAACCCAATCGCAACATGACCGGCCCAAGTCTCGCCGGCATCTGGGGCCGCAAAGCGGGCGGGCTGGCAAGTTTCGACCGCTATTCGCCCGCGCTCAAGAAGGCCGGTCTGATATGGGATGGACCGACGCTCGATCGCTGGTTGACCAATCCCGCGGCCCTCATCCCAGGCAACCGAATGACTTTCCCCGGCATTGCCGATGCCAATACCCGCGCCGATCTTCTCGCCTATTTGAAGGCGGCCGGTAGCGGCGAGGCGACCGCCAAGCCGTCCGCCGGTAACGGAATGATGGGCGGCGGCGGGCACACCAATCTGAGGACCATCAAGCCGGCCGATCAAGTCAAGGCGATCCGCTATTGCCGTGACAGCTATCACGTCACCACGGGCGATGGCGAGACATATGACTTTTGGGAAAACAATCTCCGCTTCAAAACCGATTCGAGCGCGGAGGGACCCTCCCCACATATCCCGGCAATTCTCGGAGCCGGCATGATGGGCGATCGCGCCTCGATAATCTTCGCCGGACCCGAAGAGATCAGCGGATTCATCCGGCACGATTGTCAGAGCAAGTCGTGACGCGGAAATTGTGGCTTGGACTGGGTGCCGGCGCACTCTTCGTCATCGGGATCGTGGGGGGCGCGGCCTGGTTTCAATTCGCTGGGCCGGACGCAAGCCCTGCCGACCCGGACCACAGCGCGCAGGTCATCTTGGGCCACACGATCTATGTGAGCCGGTGTGCCGCGTGTCACGGCCTTCATCTGGAAGGCCAGCCCAATTGGCGGCAGCGATTGCCCAATGGACGTTTGCCCGCGCCGCCCCACGACGCGGACGGTCACACCTGGCATCACCCGGATCGGCAATTGTTCAAAATGGTCAAGAACGGGCTGGCGAGTTTCGTGCCCGGATATCAGACCGATATGCCGATATTTAGGAACGTGCTCAGCGACGAAGAGATTTGGGCGGTGTTGGCTTACATCAAGAGTCGATGGCCGCCGCATGTCCGCGAGGTGCAATCGCGGATCGGCCGGGAAGCCGGAGACGGTGCGGCTCCGCCCTGACCGCGGAGGGGGTCAAACCATCCCCTTCGGTTCGAGCGCCGGCGCCGTGGTCATCCATCTCCGCGTGAAATGCCGCATGGTCGACGGCGAACGCCCATGCAGTTTATACTGGGCGTCGCCCGGAATGCGCCGCACGGCAGAGCCGGGCGGCCAGAAACAATGACAGCTTAAGGCGATTTCACCTCGATCGTCAGGTGTGACAACGACCGGAACCGGGCAAGACGCGCGCGGTAGAAATCCGGCCCGCGCTGCTGCGGCGTCAGCACGGAGACGATGGCCCCGAGATGCCCCGGCCCAAGCCGCCAGAGATGCAGATCGGCAAGTTGATCGCCGTCGCTCTCGATTGTTTGCCGCAGGGTTTCCGCCATGTCCGGATCGGGATTCCGGTCGAGCAGGATGGCGCCCGTGTCCCGGACCAGGCCATAAGACCAGCTTGCGATGACGGCCGCGCCGATGATGCCCGCGAGCGGATCCATCCAGAGCCAGCCGAAGGTCCGGGCGAGCAGCAACCCCACGATCACCAACACCGATACGGCGGCATCGGCGATGACGTGGATAACGGCGGCGCGCATGTTATTGTCGCGGACCGCCGATCCGTGCGCGTGTGCGTGCTCTTCAAAGACGACCGGAAATACCTGCGGGCCGATTCGCACGTTAGCCGTGAAGGCATGCGGCTCGGGAATCTCTTCGACCGATTCCAGATAATCGCCCTGATCTTTCATTGTGAAAAGCTGCCGGGTGCCGTCGGGGCGCACGGTTTCAACCGACGCAGCCAGCGCCGCCAGCGCGGGGGCGGATAAGACTCGCAGCCGGAAACGCGGCGGTACGCCGTCCTCAAATATTTCAAGGACCGCGACCCCGGCATTCGTCAGGATTTCTCGCGTCTCGTCATGATCGTGGCCCTCGTGTTCGTGCCGATGACTGTGGGCGTGGCCGTGGGTATGGCCGCCACCGCTCAACAGCCAGGCGCTGGCAATATTCACTGCCAAGCCGACACAGGCGATCGGAATCGCCTCGGCGAAATGGATCGCGACCGGAGCAAAGATACGGCTGACGGATTCGTAGCCGATCAGCAACGAGATCATCGCCAGGATGATGGCACTGGTGAACCCCGCGAGATCGCCGAGCTTGCCGGTGCCGAACGTGAAGTTCCGGTCATTGGCGTGTCTTCGCGCGTATGTGTAGGCGAGAGCCGCAAGCAGCAGCGCGCCCGCGTGCGTGCTCATATGCAGACCGTCCGCGACGAGCGCGATCGAGCCATACAGCAGACCGCCGGCGATTTCGGCGATCATCATCGCTCCGCAGAGCCAGATCACGGCCCAGGTCTTGCGCTCGCTCTTCTCGTGTCCCTCGCCGAGGAACACATGGCTATGGAACGCGGCGGCGGCGCTACCGGATTTGCTCATCGCGGCCTCATAGATATTTCGCAAGAGTCTTGAATTCGGTTAGGGCGGTCCTGGGATTTGTTTCGTCCGTTTTCATCCCGTCGCCGAGACAGTGTTCCACATGGTCCTGAATCAGCTCGCGCTTTGCGTTGGCGATCGCCTTTTCCACGGCGTGGAGCTGCTGAGCCAGATCGACGCAAGGCCGACCCTCATCGATCATGACAATGACCGACGCGAGATGTCCGTGCGCCCGCTTCAGGCGCTTGACGATATCGGGATGCGACATGTGTTCCATGCGTTAACCTATCCCCCAGGGCAGGATATGGCTAGCTTTTTCACCGCAGCCGTTGGCACGAGGCAGAACACGGGGCGCGCCTGTCATTCGCATGCGAGTGACAGGCCGGGCTCTACTAGTGTCCCGATTCTGAAGTTCCTATGCACGGTTTGCGTTGGTGTCGAGTGTTCGACGGCAGAAGCGGTTGATCGATGCCAAGATATCGTCGGCGGAT